>Ga0123338_10001629_pt1 | contig 21576 bp, 16 predicted proteins | sample grotaG_FD_89793 | JGI IMG/M metagenome (GOLD analysis project Ga0123338, IMG submission 89793) | Glacier valley bacterial and archeal communities from Borup Fiord, Nunavut, Canada, to study Microbial Dark Matter (Phase II) -... | ecosystem: Environmental > Aquatic > Freshwater > Ice > Glacier ...
ATGCAGTTGCAGTACAACGTCCGCAACACGCACCGCGCTATCGGCACCAAGCTGTCCTCCCGCATCACCCGGCAATATGGCATGACTGGCTTGCAGGCCGGGCACATCACGGTGCGGCTGCGCGGCTCGGCCGGTCAGTCGCTGGGTGCCTTTGCCGTGCAGGGCTTGAAGCTGGAGGTTCTGGGCGACGCCAACGACTACGTGGGCAAGGGCCTGTCCGGCGCCAGCATCGTCGTGCGCCCGGCACCCAGCAGTCCGCTGCGCAGCCAGGACAACACCATCATCGGCAACACCGTGCTGTATGGCGCGACTGCTGGTGAGCTATTCGCGGCCGGGCAGGCCGGGGAGCGGTTCGCAGTCCGCAACAGCGGCGCCACCGCCGTGATCGAGGGCTGCGGCAGCAACGCCTGCGAGTATATGACCGGCGGCACCGTCGTGATCCTGGGCGCGGTGGGCGACAACTTCGGCGCCGGGTTCACCGGCGGCGTGGCGTTCGTCTATGACGTGGACGGGCACTTCGAGCAGCGGATCAACCCGGAAAGCCTGACCTGGCAACGCGTGGCCTCCGCCCACTGGGAGCGCGTGCTGCACGGCCTGGTGACGCGCCACGTGGCGGAAACCGGCAGCGCCTACGCCGCCCGTCTGTTGCACGACTGGGCGCGCGTGTCGGAGCAGTTCTGGCAGGTGGTGCCGAAGGAGTACGTGAAGTATCTGCCTGCGCCGCTGTCGGACTTGGCGGAGCCGTTGCGCGCTTAGAGCATCATTGGATCAACCGTGCATGCTTCCCGATAGGGACGCTTGTAAAAACGAAGGCCAGACCGTGTCCGGTGCGTCTATCCGTACCGAACACGGTATAGGGAGTTGCCGGAACACGGGCCGGTCCCGCGCGGTCTTTTGTCCGCGGGCACCCGCACCCTGGCCGCTGCGGCGTGGTCGTCGAAAAGACGGCAGCACCGTGCTGCCGTCCGCTGTGATGCCGCAGCTTACGCCCGGTCGGCTGCGGCTGTAGAAGACGGCAGGTGCCCCCTGCGCCAACGTGAGGATTCCGGTGGAAAGCCCAGCCATCACCCGGCCCCGGTGGAGTTGGGCGGTGCTGCTGGCGTTGGCTCTTGTCCCGCCGCTGTCCAACTGGGCGCCGGTCAGCGGCTGGCTCACTGTTGATCCAATCTACGCCCTGAGCGGCCTTGGCGCGGGGATCGTCCCAGGGCTGTTGCCGGGCAGTCCGTGCGTCTGCGCCGGGCCGCCGCTTGGATTGGCGCCGCGGTGTTCGCCGTCAACGGCACCTTCACCTGGTTTGGCGATGGCCCGATGATGCCGGTAGCGTTCACCCCGCTGCTGCTGCTTGGCATCGAGATGCAATGGCGAACAGGCCAGGACCGCCGGGATGGCCGCGGCAGCCTCGGCTGGATTGTAGCGGCGGTGGCCGTCGCGCTGTCCCTCTATGCAGGTTTCCCGGAAACGGCCTACCTGGATGGATTGCTCGGGCTTGCGTGGGCGCTGTTGCGGTTCGGGCAATGCGGCCGGGGCCGCCGTGCCCGGTTTGTGGTCTTCATGGCAGCCGGCGCCGTTACAGGCGTCCTGCTGGCCGCCCCGTACGTCGTGCCCTTCCTGCACCTGCTGTCCACGGCCGACCTGGGAAGCCATGCCAACGACTACAGCGTCATCGCCGCGCCGCCTGCGGCCGTGCCGGTACTGCTGATGCCGCACGTGCTCGGGCCGCAGGCGTTCGCTGCGGCCGATCCGACACAGGCCCTGCTGTGGCTATGGAACTTCGTGGGCGGCTATGTCCCGCTGCCCGTCGTGGTGCTTGCTGTCGCCGCCGTCGTCCAGCGCGGCACACCTTCCAGGCCGCTACGCTGGCTGCTTGCGGGCTGGAGCGCCGCCATGGTCGGCGCCAGCTTCGGCGTGCCGGTGGTGACAGGGATGGTCTACGCGATCCCTGGGCTGAAGGAGACCCAGGTGTTCCGCTACGCACCCCCATCTTGGGAACTGGCGGTGGCCATCCTTGCAGCGATCTCAATTGACGACTGGCTGTGCGGCAGGTTGCGGCGGGGAACCGTAGTGCTGGCGCTGGCGGCCAGCGCTGGCGTAGCCGTTGCTGCATTGGCCAGCGCGTCCAGCCTCATCGGCGTTCTGCGCGCCAACGCCGCCCACTATGACTGGTGGCTCGTCGGGTCCGTCGCCTCTGCAACGATCCTAAGCGTGTCGTTGTCGCTGATCCTGGCCAGGACATCAGGCAATCTCCTGGCCGCACTCCTGGCCCTTATCGTGACGGTTGATGGCATCGCTCTGTTCTCGGTGCCGCGGCTCTCGGGACGCCGGGACGCCGTGCTCGACACGGGTTCGATCGCGTTCCTGCGGAGCAACCTCGGCAACCAGCGCTTCTACACGCTGGGCCCTGTAGCCCCAAACTACTCGGCGTACTTCGGGGTGGCCTCGCTCAACTCCAACTACCTGCCGACGCCGCGCAACTGGGCCGAACATATCCGGGTGTTCCTGGACGGGTACACGGACCCCAACAACTTCACCGGCACCTTCCAGTGGCCTGGCCTCTCCATCACCGATCACTATGCCGAGTTCCGGGACCGGGCGGACGCCTACCGCGCCCTTGCCGTCCGCTTCGTCCTGGTCAGGGCCGGGGAAAGCCTCGATCCCGTCCTGCTGCGGTGGGCACCGTCCCTGCCGGCCGACAACGTGCTGCTCCGGCCCGGCGAGAGCATCGAAACCGTGCTGCCAGCCGGCACGGCGGCGCAAGGGTTGGTCGGCAGCATCTCTGTGATGATCGGCATCCTCGGGGACGCATCCACCGGCGCACTCCTGGTCGAGGCTCGCACGGCGGACGGGTGCAGGGGCGGCACGGGCAGCATCTCTTTGGCCGCCGGCAACAGGCCGCTGACCCTCAGGCTGGACGCACCCTTCCTTTGCTCGCGCACCAGGAGTTGCGGCTTCGGTTCACCTACTCCGGCGGCACGGCCCAGGTGGTGGTTTGGCGCTACGCCGGGGCGGCCGGGTCGTTGCGCCCAGGCCTGACCATCAACGAGGCGTCCTCAAGCCCGTTCAAGGAAGTGTTCTCGGACACCAGAACCACGATCTACGAGGTGACCGGCGCGGCTTCCTACTTCGAAGCGGCAGGAAGCCCGTGCCGCCTCAGCCCGGCCTCCCGGCTATCCGTCACGGCGGAGTGCGACGGGCCCGCACGCCTGATCCGGCGCGAGCTGCTGTTTCCAGGCTGGTCAGCCACCGTCAACGGCAGGCCGGCCTCAATCGGCGACGCCGCGCCTCTCTTCCAGGCGGTTGACCTGCCACCCGGCCGTTCCGTGGTCGTGTTCGACTACCGCCCGCCTCATGCACAGCCGACCACCGTGGCGTTCCTCCTCGGGGTCGCCATCGCCCTTGGCGCAATGATGCGCGAGGCGCTTCGCGTCGTGGCGGTCCGGCATCCGCGCTGACGCCTGACTGGTCTGGGGCTGATGCCGCGGACGCGAGCCGCCGTCCATTACGCCGTATCGCACCTCCGCGGTGCTGCAACGCGGCCGAGGCGCATTCCCCGTTGGCGCACACCCCCCACGGTGCCATAACCCGCCGCCATGCGCGTCCTGTATCACCTTCCGCTTTCTCCCTTCGCCCGCAAGGTCCGGCTCGTCCTGGCCGAGAAGCGCCTGCCATTCGAGCTCAAGGTGGAGAAGGTCTGGGAGCGCCGCCCGGACTACCTGAGCCTCAACCCGGCCAACACCGTCCCCACCCTGATCGAGGAGAACGGTCTGGTCATCGCCGATAGCAGCGTGATCTGCGAGTACCTCGACGAGGCCTACCCGGACGAGCCGCTGCTGGGCCGCACCCTGGCCGAACGGGTCGAGGTCCGCCGCCTGGTCGCCTGGTTCGACGGCAAGTTCGCGCGCGAGGTCACGGCCAACCTGGTCGGCGAGAAGTTCATGAAGCGCCTGATGGGCCGGGGCAACCCGGAGGCCGGGGCGTTGCGCGCCGGCTTCGCCAATATGCGCCACCACCTCGACTACATCGGCTGGCTGGCGGAAACCCGGCGTTGGCTGGCCGGAGGCAACTTGTCGCTCGCGGATTTCGCGGCGGCGGCGCACTTGTCGTCGCTCGACTTCATCGGTGATGTGGACTGGTCCGTGTCGCCGGCGGCCAAGGACTGGTATGCGCGCATGAAGTCCCGCCCGGGGTTCCGCCCGTTGCTGGCCGACCGCGTGCCTGGCACCACCGCGCCGGCGCACTACGCCGATTTGGACTTCTGACCGCCGACGGCAGACGCCTGGTCCCAGCCAATCCCGAGGTCCGGCAGGGCACGCGCGTGCCGGGCGCTGGGTTGTTGCCCACGACCGTCCTTTCCGATGGCGTGGACCGGTCAGACCTCGCATGGTGGATGGCCTCGCGGCGGCCGATGCACCCATTCCGCCGCCGAAGATTGTGGCCTGGCAACTGGGCCACCCCTCGACGGTGGGGTGTGGCTGAGTGGTCCGCGGCTGCAACCGGACTGCGCGGCTTTGCCCATGCTGAAGCAGTGGCGGCATCAATGCGGTTGCATGCTCGGCCAGTTGGCGCGGTCGTTGTCCAAAGACACTGCATCCAACGCGCTTGTTGGCCCGTATATGTTGAACATCCTGCAACCAACGGGAAGGGTGGGACGTAGGACATTTCTGAAACGGACTCATTGAGATCGGGAGCGTGGTTGAACCCTTCCTTGCCGTCTCGCCTGGACCTCGGCGATGTCCTGACCCTTGTCAGGTCTGGACTGTTCGCGCGGGATTGGTTCCTGGAGCAAAACCGCGACATTGCTGGCTGCGGCATAGACCCTGTGACGCACTACTTCCGCTACGGCTGGCGGGAAGGACGCTGGCCCAATCCCTATTTCGACCCCGCCTGGTACTTGCAGCGCAACCACGACGTGCGCCAGTCCGGAGCCGAGCCGCTCCTGCACTATCTTGAATACGGGGAGGCCGAGGGGCGGCAGCCCGTCGCGCATTTCGATCCCGCCTGGTACCGCGTCCACCACGGCGTGCCCAAGGGCCAGCGCTGCCTGCAGCACTTTCTGGAATACCGCCACGGCGGCCGCGTCAGCCCGCTGCCCGAGTTCGATGCGGCCTTCTACTGTAGGCACTCGCCTGATGTCGCATCAGCCGGAATGGACCCATTCGAGCATTTCATGGTGCAAGGCGCGCGGGAGGGACGGGCGGCGTCCGCCGGGTTCGACACGGCTTGGTATCGCGGACGCTACCTGCGCGATCAGCCCGACGCCAACCCCCTGCTGCACTACCGCGCCCATCGGAACGTGCCGGGCGTCCATCCCGTGCGCCCCCCCCAAGACACCGACATCCCCGCCGAGGTCCGCCGCAACACCGCGCCCGGCCCGTTGTTCGAGCTTGTGGAGCCGCTGCCGGCTGCGGCACCCCGGCGCGCCACGGTGCTGGCCTTCTACCTCCCCCAGTTCCACCCGATTCCAGAGAACGACGCCTGGTGGGGCACAGGCTTCACCGAGTGGACCAACGTCATACGCGGCCTGCCGCGTTTCGCCGGGCACTACCAGCCGCGCACGCCCCGCGACCTCGGCTTCTATCGGCTTGAGGGCACCGCGACGCTGCACGCCCAAGTAAAGCTGGCGCGCGGGGCCGGGCTGGGCGGGTTCGTCTATTACTACTACTGGTTCAACGGCCGCCGCCTGCTGGATGCCCCGCTGGAGGCGATGCTGGCCGACCCCGGCGTGGACTTTCCGTTCTGCCTGATGTGGGCCAATGAGAACTGGACCCGCCGCTGGGACGGGGCGGACCAGGAAATCCTGATCGCCCAGGACTACTTGCCAGCGGATGAACCCGCCTTGGCCGCAGACCTGGCCCGGCACTTCGCCGATCCGCGCTATATCCGGTTGCAGGGCCGGCCGGTGCTGATGGTCTATCGCGCCAGCGTCATCCCCGAACCCGCCGCCACCGTCGCCCGCTGGCGCACCCTGTTCCGCGCGCTAGGCGAGGACCCGCTGTTCGTCATGGCGCAGAGCTTCGGCGACCGTGACCCCCGCCCGTTCGGCATGGACGCCGCCGTCGAGTTCCCGCCGCACAAGCTGTCGGTCGGCCTGCCGATGCTGAATGCCGGGCTGCACGTTCTGGATCCCTCTGCCACGGCGCACGTCCACGATTACGCTGCCGCCGCAGCTGCGTCAGGCAACGACAGCCCGGACTACCCGCTGATCCGCACCGCCGTGCCTAGTTGGGACAACGACGCCCGCCGGCAGGGGGCAGGCCTGGTCCTGCACAACTCCACCCCCGCCAAGTATCAGGCGTGGCTGGCCCGCTTGGTGGACGACGCGGTAGCCCATCCCGTCCTGGGCACGCCGCTGGTGTGCGTGAATGCCTGGAACGAGTGGGCGGAGGGCGCCTACTTGGAACCCGACGTGTATTTCGGCAGCGCCTACCTCAACGCTACTGGGCGTGCGGTCGTGGGCGCGGCGGACCAGCCGGCCCGGATGGGGGTTCTGCTCGTCGGGCACGATGCCTTCCCGGCCGGGTCGCAACTGCTGCTGCTGAACCTGGGCAGGCAGCTCGCCGCAGCCTCCGGCGTCCAGGTGGAGTTCCTGCTGCAAGGCGGCGGCGCGCTGGCCGACGAGTTCCGCCGTGTGGCGCCGACCACCGTTGCCGCCACGCCGGCCGAGCTGGCAGCCCAGGTGCGTTGCTTCAGTGCCATGGGGTTCGCCGCAGCCGTGGTGAACAGCGCCGCGGCATCGGCAGCCTGCGCCCTGCTGGTTGCCGCCGGGCTGCGCTGCGTGCTGATGATCCACGAACTGCCGCGGCTGTTGCAGGAGCGCAATCTCGTCGGTCCGGCAGCCGACGCCGTGGCGGCGGCGTCCAAGGTCGTCTTCGCTTCGCCGTATGTGCGTGACCGCTTTGCCGAGCTTGTGCCGCTGCCGCCAGGGCGTGATGTCATCCTCATCCAGGGCCTGTACCGGCCCGTTCAACCCCTGCCCGGCGCTGCAGCCCGTGCCCAGTTGCGCGCCGGGTTGGGCGTGCCGCCGACCGCGCTGCTCGCGCTGGCCCTGGGTTACGCCGACTTGCGGAAAGGCTTCGACCTGTTCCTGCAAGCCTGGCGGCTGGCCCAAACCAGCGGCGGCCCGGCCGGCAGCGCGATCCACTTCGCCTGGATCGGCGACATGGACCCGTCTGTACAGCACCACTTCGCCCCAGAGATGGCCGCCGCCGCGGCAACCGGCACCTTCCATCACCGCTCCCGCAGCCCGGATGGGGCGGACTGGCTGGCCTGCGCCGACATCCACCTGCTCACGTCCCGCGAAGACCCGCTGCCCAGCGTCGTCCTGGAAGCCATGTCGGCCGGTGTCCCCACCGTTGCATTCGACGGTGCTGGTGGCGCGCCAGACCTGTTGTTGGCCTACGGCGCCGGCGTGGCGGTGCCGCTCGGGGATGCAGCGGCGATGGTCCAGGCGATCCGGGCGCTGGCGCTCCGCGCCTGCCCCGACGCGTCCGCCCGCCTGGCCGCCGCGGCACGCCGCGACTTCGACTTCGGCACCTACGCCGCCAGCGTGCTGCGCCTGGCGTCGCCGGGGCTGCTCGACGTATCGGTGGTCGTGCCGAGCTACAACTACGCCCGCTTCCTGGCCGCCCGCATCGCTTCCATCGCGGCCCAGACTCACCCGGTGCGGGAGGTGATCGTGCTCGACGACGCCTCCACCGACGACAGCGCGGCGGTGGTGCAGCAAGCTGCGGCCGACGCCAGGCGGGCCGTGCGCTGGGTCGGGTCGGAGAGCAACTCCGGCTCGGTGTTCCACCAATGGCGGCGGGCGGCAGCGCTGGGTACGGGCGAGTGGCTGTGGATTGCGGAGGCCGATGACATGGCGGAACCAGGATTCCTGGCTGCGCTGGCCAAGGCGTTGCAGGACGCGCCCGGCGCCGTGATGGCCTTCACCGACAGCCGCGCCGTGGACGCCGCCGGCGCGCCGATGTGGGGCAACCACCAATCCTACTACGCGCGGTGCGATGCGCCTTTGCTGGCCCATGGCGGGACCTACACGGCGCGCGACATGCTGCGCGGTTGCCTGTCCCGCCGCAACCTGATCCTGAACGCCAGCGCGGTACTGTGGCGGCGTGACGCCCTGCGGCGCGCGTTGGACCGTTGCGGGCCAGACTTGGAGGCGTACACGATGGCGGGCGACTGGCGGCTGTATGCCGAAATCCTGAGCACCGGGGGCGACGTGGCCTATGTCGCCGAACCCCTCAACGTCCACCGCCGCCACGCCGCCAGCGTCACCCACCGTCTCTCCATGTCGCAGCATCTGGCCGAAATCCGGCGGATGCACCGGCACATGCGCACCCTGCTCGGCCCCGACCCGGCCATCGCAGCCGGCCAGCGCCAAGCCCTGCGCGAGATCAAGGCCGACCTCGTCGCCGCCGCTTCTCCCTTTCCCCTCGGGATCAAACCGTAAAACGGTTCACGGCCGGGGTGGAAGGAGAAGGCGCCATCGCCGATTTTTCGGAAGCCCGGCTTCCTAGTCCCAGGCGGGGTGCGTGCTGCAACAATGGCGACGCCCTAATTTCGGCCCTGCTAAGCCGACCGCACGACGCCAACGCAAGCCCCGCCTTGCCATACCCATCCCACCCGGTTTAGCTTGTCGGGGTGCTGTCATCCCTCACCATGCTCATCCTCTCCGCCATGCTGCGCACCGTCGTGCGCGCGGCGGCACGGTTGACCGGGCTGGCGCTCCTCCTCCGACTTATCCGCCCCCTGAGCGCACTGCCGGGCCGATAAGCTGCGCCGGCACCGCTTAGGGGGAAAACCCTCCGAGCTGCCCCGCATCCATTCCGAGGACCACACCATGACCGTCAACCACCCCAGCTTCGGCGCGCTGCCGGATAGCCGCGTCATCATGTTCGACACCACGCTGCGCGACGGCGAGCAATCGCCGGGCTTTTCGATGAACCTGACCGAGAAGCTCCGCATGGCCGAGGCCCTGGCCGACCTGGGCGTGGACGTGATGGAGGCCGGCTTCCCCATCGCCAGTCCCGGCGACTTCGAGAGCGTGCAGAGCATCGCGCGCCACATCAAGGGACCGGTCATCTGCGGCCTGGCCCGCACCGGCCAAGCTGACATCTTGCGCGCTGCCGAAGCCCTGCGTCCGGCGGAGCGCAAGCGCATCCACGTCTTCCTGAGCACCAGCCCGCTGCACATGAAGTACAAGCTGCGTATGGAGCCGGACGCCGTCCTGCAGCTGACCGCCGACAGCGTCGCCCTGGCCCGGCAGCACGCGGACGACGTGGAGTGGTCCGCCGAGGACGGCAGCCGCACCGAACCGGACTTCCTATGCCGCTGCGTCGAAGCCGCGATCAAGGCCGGCGCCACCACCATCAACGTGCCGGATACCGTGGGCTATGCCGTGCCGGAGGATATGACCCGCATCTTCACCATGTTGCGGGAGCGCGTGCCCGGTGCCGACCGGATCGTCCTGTCCACCCACAACCACAACGACCTTGGCCTGGCGGTCGCCAATACCCTGGCTGCCGTGCAAGCCGGGGCGCGCCAGATCGAATGCACCATCAACGGCATCGGCGAGCGCGCCGGCAACGCCGCGCTGGAGGAGGTGGCCATGGCCATCCGCACCCGCCCCGACGCCGCGCCCTACCAGACCGGCATCGTCACCACGTCAATCCTGCGCACCAGCAAGCTGCTGTCCACCATCACCGGCTTCGACGTGCAGCCCAACAAGGCCATCGTCGGCCGCAACGCCTTCGCGCACGAGAGCGGCATCCACCAGGACGGCATGCTGAAGAACGCCGGCACCTACGAGATCATGACGCCGGAGTCCGTCGGTTGGACCAAGAGCAGCCTGGTCATGGGCAAGCACTCCGGACGCGCTGCCTTTCGCGACAAGCTGCGCGCCCTGGGCTACGGCGAAGTTGGCGACAACAAGCTGAACGACGCCTTCCGGCGCTTCAAGGATCTGGCCGACCGCAAGAAGGTGGTTTACGACGACGACATCGTCGCACTGGTGGATGACGAGGTGGGGCGCGACCACGACCGCATCCGTTTCGTGTCCCTGGACATCCACGCGGGGTCCCGTGGCCCGGCAAAAGCAGCGCTTGAGTTGGAGGTGGATGGCGCCACGCACCAGGCGGATGCGGTTGGTGACGGCCCGGTGGATGCCACCTTCAACGCAATCCGGATGCTGTTCCCGCACGAGGCGCGGCTGCTGCTGTTCTCGGTCGGTGCCGTGACAGAGGAGACGGACGCCCAAGCCAAGACGACGGTGCGACTGGAGGAGGGCGGCAAGATGGTGGACGGGCAGGGGGCCGACACCGACACCATCGTTGCGTCAGCCCGGGCCTACATTCACGCGCTGAACAAGCTGCTCGTGAAGCGTACCCGGACGGAACCGGAAGCCTTGTCGGCCTAGAGATGTTGAACGACCGGTGCCCTGCCGGGCGCTCAGAAGGCAGGTCGGTGAACCGGCCACAGCGGCATACGCCTTGCAGCCCGGCCGTAATCAGCCTGGCGCATTTCTGCGCCAGGCTACACCCAGTCTCTCAGTAGCCGTAGTAAGGGCGCGGCTGGCTATATGGGCGAGGCTGGCTGTAATACGGACGGTTTGGCGTAGTGGCTGCGCCGGTCAGCGCGCCGACGCCGGCACCCGCTGCACCGCCGATCAACGCACCGCGCCCACCACCGGCGATGCCACCGATAGCCGCACCGCCCAGCGCGCCGATCCCGGCACCGCCCAGCGCGCGCTGGCCGGGATCATACGGATCGCTGCACGCGGTCAGGCCGAGGCCGGACACCAGGGCCAGGCTCAATACGATCTTCTTCATGCGTGTTCTCCCAAGTTGCAGACCGGTGGTCGAAGTCCCTGCCTGGCGCCGGTTGGCGCCGTTCAGCTGGAAACCCCCAAGACGTTTGGTGCGGTTGGGCACTGACCCGTCCGGCATCCGAGCATCAGGCACCACAACGCCTTAAACAATGGCAAGTACATGTCCAACGTGCGTCGAAACGTTGCCTCACGAAGCTGTGACCAGCAGCCCTTGCCGTCAGGCGTAGTGGCCGCTAAGCCCTGGCGAACGCGCCGGGCTACCCAGCCATCCGGCTGCTGGCCCCCCGACGGTTATCAAAGGCTCAGATCATGTTCGGACGCTTGCTGGGGATCATGTCGGCCGACATGGCTATAGACCTCGGCACAGCCAACACCCTCGTCTACGTCAAGGGGCGAGGTATCGTGCTGGCGGAACCGAGCGTGGTGGCCATCGCCGACGTGCGTGGCAAGAAGCAGGTCCTTGCGGTCGGCGAGGAAGCCAAGCTGATGCTCGGACGCACGCCCGGCAACATCAGCGCCATACGCCCGTTGCGCGATGGCGTGATCGCCGACTTCGAAGTTGCGGAGGAGATGATCAAGCATTTCATCCGCAAGGTCCACAACCGCCGCGGCTTCGCCAGCCCGCTCATCATCGTCTGCGTTCCCAGCGGCTCGACCGCAGTCGAGCGCCGGGCGATCCAGGAGAGCGCGGAGAGCGCCGGCGCCCGCAAGGTGCTGCTGATCGAGGAGCCGATGGCCGCCGCCATCGGCGCCGGGTTGCCGGTGACAGAGCCATCGGGCAGCATGGTCGTGGACGTCGGCGGCGGCACGACGGAGGTCGCCGTGATCTCGCTGGGCGGCATCGTCTATTCCCGCAGCGTGCGCGTGGGCGGAGACAAGATGGACGAGGCGATCATCAGCTACATCCGCCGAACCCATAACCTGCTGATCGGCGAAAGCTCGGCGGAGCGCATCAAGATGGACATCGGTGCCGCCACCCCATCCGACGACCTGGACGACGGGCCCTACCGCGAGGTGAAAGGCCGAGACCTGATGAACGGCGTGCCGCGCGAAATCCTGGTGGGCCAGCGCCAGATCGCCGAAAGCCTGGCCGAACCCGTCAGCGCCATCGTGGAGGCGGTCAAGGTCGCGCTGGAGAACACACCGCCGGAACTTGCGGCCGACATCGTGGACAAGGGCATCGTGCTCACCGGTGGCGGTGCGTTGCTGCATCGCTTGGACCAGGTGCTGCGCGACGCGACCGGGCTGCCGGTCGTGGTGGCGGAGAACCCGCTGAGTTGCGTGGCGCTGGGCACTGGGCGCGCGCTGGAGGAGATGAAGCGCCTCCGCAATGTGCTGACATCAATGTATTGAAGAAAAGAGTATAGGTGGCAGGCTGACACGGGAGACGCGCGCAGGTGATCCGGCTGTCCATTCCCGTCCGCCAGGCGCTCGCCCGGCTGACGTTCCCCGTGCTGATCGCCGCGGCCTTCGGGCTGACCTTGCTGGGCAAGGCCGACCTGGGCCTGACGGAACGCACGCGCATGGCGCTGGCCGATGCGCTGGCGCCGATCTTCGCGGTGATGGCGGAGCCGGTCGCTGCCGTTCACCGCACCGTGGCCGACGCCGAGGACCTGCTGGGCGTACGCGCCGAGAACGCCCGGCTGAAGGCGGAGAACGAGCAGCTCCGCCGCTGGCACGCCGTCGCCTTGGCCCTGGATGCCGAGAACGCGACCTTGAAGGCCAACCTCCGCTGGATTCCTGACCCCGCGCCGTCCTATGTCACCGCCCGGGTCGTCGCGGATGCTGGCGGCGTCTATGCCCGGGCCGTGCTGCTGTCCGTGGGGCCGAACCACGGCATGACCAAGGGACAGATCGCGCTGGACGAAAGCGGCTTGGTCGGCCGCATCACCGAGCTCGGCAGCCGCAGCGCCCGTGTCCTGCTGATCACCGACATGAACAGCCGCATCCCCGTCACCCTGGAAGGCAGCCGCGCCCGGGCCATCCTGGAAGGCGCCAATACCGTCCGCCCCCGTCTGGCCCACTGGCCGGAAGGCGTGATGCCCGTGGAGGGGGAGCGCGTCGTGACCTCCGCCGAGGCCGGCGCCTTCCCTGCAGGCCTGCCCGTCGGCGTCGTGCATTACGGCCCCGGCAACGCGGCCGAGGTCGTTCCAGCGGCCAAGCTCAACCAATTGGAGGTCGTGCGGATCTTCAACTACGGCCTGGGCGGCATCCGGCCGCCGGAGTCCGCGGCCCGCCCCGCCGACAGCCGGGCGGAGCGGCGGCGTTGACCGTGCCTGCCGGGACAGGCCCACAGCGGGGACATGCCGCACTCCAGGGCGCCGCGCGGTCCCGATGAGTTCCCAGCGCACGCCGGGCATACGCCCACGCCCGACGCTATGGCGCCAGCTGGATGCGGCGTCCCGCGCGGCCTTCCCAGCCGCGTTCACGGTGCTGCTGCTCCTGCTGCTGGCCGCACCGCTGCGCCTGCCGGGCCAGGCGCAGTTGCAACCGGCCGCTGCGCTGGCCTGCGTGTTCTTCTGGTCGTTGTTCCGTCCCGCCTCCATGCCGCCGCCTTTGGTCTTCGCGCTGGGGCTGTTCTGCGACCTGCTTGGGCTGGAGCCGCTCGGCGTCTCGGTGCTGGTGCTGCTGATCGCGCATGGGCTGGCGGTCCGCTGGCGGCGGGTGCTGACGCAGCAGGGTTTCCTCCTGGTGTGGCTGGCGTTCGTCGCCGTGGCGGCGGGGGCGGCGGCGCTGGAGTGGGTGCTGACCAGCCTGCTCACGTTCCGGCTGATGCCGGCAGGGGCCGCATTGTTCCAGTTCGCGCTGACCGCCGGGCTGTATCCGATCCTGGCAACGCTGTTCATCCGGGCGCACCGCGGCCTAGCAAACCCGGAGCAAGCGTAAGCATGACCAGTCTGCGAGTGCGGGCTGCCTGCGGCGCAGGCAACGAAGGGCCGCATGTCCGGACGGCGGACAGTCCCGGAGGGCGCTGGCGCCGCATGCCCCGAAGCGGACGCGCGATGAAGGCTGCAGGCAACCGATGAGCCAGATGAAGAAGGAGAACAAACGCTCCGGCGTGTTCACCCGGCGCGCCCTGCTGATGGGCGCCGGCCAGGTCGGCGTGCTCGGCGTGCTCGGCGCCAAGCTGTACCAGGTGCAGGTCGTCGAAGGGGAGCGCTACGCGACGCTTGCCGAAAGCAACCGCATCAGCGCCCGCCTGATCGCCCCGCCGCGCGGGCGCATCCTGGACCGTGCCGGTGTCGTCGTCGGCGGCAACCGCCTCAACTGGCGCGCGCTTCTAACGGCGGAGCAAGCGTCCGATATCGGCGGCACGCTGGACACCTTCGCCCGCATCGTGCCGCTGGCCGACCATGAGCGCGCCCGCATGGAGCGTGAACTGCGCCGCCGCCGCCGCTTCATCCCGATCGTGGTCCGCGAGTTCCTGACCTGGGAGGAGATGGCGCGCATCGAGGTCAACGCGCCGGACCTGCCCGGCATCTTCGTGGACGTCGGCACCACCCGCCTCTATCCGCAAGGCCCGGCGCTCGCGCACGTCGTCGGCTACGTGGCGCCGCCCAGCGAGGGCGACATGGGCGACGACCCGATGCTGGCCTTGCCCGGCATCAGGATCGGCCGCAACGGCATGGAGAAGGCGCAGGACATGAAGCTGCGCGGCCGGGCCGGGGCGGTGCAGATGGAGGTGAACTCGGTCGGCCGCATGATCCGCGAGCTGGAGCGCCAGCAGGGCACGCCGGGCCAGGACCTGGGCCTGACGATTGACGTGGGCCTGCAGAACTCGGTGCTGAAGCGGCTGGGCGACCAAAGCGCATCCGCCGTCGTCATGGACTGCCGCAATGGGGAGGTGCTGGCCATGACCACCAACCCCAGCTTCGACCCCAGCCTGTTCAACTCCGGCGTCAGCCAGGCGCAGTGGGTCGCTTGGACCAACAACCGCAAGGCGCCGCTCATCAACAAGGCGGCCAGCGGCCTCTATGCGCCCGGCAGCACCTTCAAGATGGTGACGGGCATGGCCGGGCTGGAAGCCAAGGTGATCGGCCCCAACGACCGCATCAACTGTCCCGGCCACATGGACATCGGCGACACGCGCTTCCATTGCTGGCTGAAAAGCGGCCACGGCGCCCTGGACCTGCGGGCCGCGCTGAAGCAGAGCTGCGACGTGTTCTTCTACGAGGTCGCCCGACGGGCCGGCATAGACAAGGTCGCCGCCATGGCCAACCGCTTCGGCATCGGCGTGGACCTGGAGGTCGAGTTGCCCGGCGTCCGCAAGGGCCTGATGCCCACCCGGGCCTGGCGCATGGCGCAAGGCAAGGCCTGGAACATCGGCGACACAATCCCGTGCGGCATCGGACAGGGCTACATCCAGACGACGCCGTTGGCGCTCTGCACCTACGTCTCCCGCGTCGCAACCGGGCGTGCCGTGCAGCCGCACCTCACGCGTAGCCTGGGCGGCGTGCTGCAGCCCGGCAACCGCGCGGACGACTGGCCGTCCCTCGGCCTGCCCGAGCGCGGCATGCACATCCTGCGGGAGGGCATGTTCGCCGTCGTGAACGAGGGTGGCGGCACCGCGCCCATTGCCCGCATCAACGTGGCCGGCGCGCAACTGGCCGGCAAGACCGGCTCCAGCCAGGTCCGCCGCGTGTCACGGGAGGCGCGGGAGCGCGGATTCCGGTCGGACCAGCTGCCGTGGTAGTTCCGGCCCCATGCGCTGTTCGTCTGCTACGCCCCGTATGACAACCCGCGCTACGCTGTCTCCGTCGTCGTGGAGCACGGCAATGCCGGCGCGGCCGCCGCGGCGCCGCTGGCCCGCGACATCATGGTGGACGTGCTGACCCGCGACCCCGCCGGCAAGACCGACCCTGTTGCCGGGCAGCGGGTGGCCCAGGCCCGCCTGCCGTGATCTCCGACCGGCGGCTGATCCGGGCCGAGCCGTCGTTCGGTCTGGCGACGAAGCTGTGGCGGGTCAGTTGGGGCTACGTGCTGCTGCTGTGCCTGCTGGCCGGCGTCGGCTACGCCGCGCTGTATTCTGCCGCAGGCGGGTCGCCGGAGCCTTACGCGTCCAAGCACATCCTGCGCTTCGCCTTCAGCGTCATCATGATGCTGTGCATCGCGCTGGTGGACATCCGGTTCATCGCCCGCTTTTCCTATGTCGTGTACGGGGTCTCGGTCGCGCTGCTGATCCTGGTGCTGCGGATGGGCCATGTCGGCAAGGGCGCGCAACGGTGGATCGAGCTGGGCGGCCTGCAGCTGCAGCCGAGCGAGCTGGCCAAGATCGGCCTGGTGATGGCGCTGGCCGCCTGGTTCCACCGCGCGACGTGGGAGCGCATGGGCAACCCGCTGTTCCTGATCCCGCCCATCATCATGGTGCTGGTCCCTGTGGGGCTGATCCTGAAGGAGCCGAACCTGGGCACTGCCGTCATCACCGGCATCGTCGGCGGCGCGGTGTTCATGGCGGCCGGCGTGCGCTGGTGGAAGATGGCGCTGGTCGTGCTGCCGCTGCCATTTGCGGCGCAGTTCGCCTTCAACCACCTGCACGACTACCAGCGCGCCCGCATCACGACCTTCATGGACCCGGAAAGCGACCCGCTGGGCGCCGGCTACAACATCATCCAAAGCAAGATCGCGTTGGGGTCCGGCGGCCTGTGGGGCAAGGGCTTCTTGCAAGGGACGCAGGGCCACCTGAACTTCCTGCCGGAGAAGCAGACGGACTTCATCTTTACGATGCTGGCAGAGGAGTTCGGGCTGGTCGGCGGTTTGGCTCTGATAGCGCTGCTGTCCTGCATCGTGCTGGGTGCGATGGGCATGGCGCTGCGTTGCCGGCACCAGTACGGGCGCCTGCTAGGCCTTGGTATCGGCGTCAACTTCTTCATGTACGTGTTCGTGAACATCGCCATGGTCATGGGCGCAATCCCTGTGGGAGGCGTGCCGCTGCCGCTTGTGTCGCATGGCGGGTCGGCGATGCTGACGGTGATGTTCGGCTTCGGCCTGCTGATGTCCGCCCACGTCCACCGTGACGTGGAGTTCAGCGACCGCCGGGACGATTGACCGCCCTGCCACTCCTGCCGCCAATGCACCGTCTGCTGCGGGCGTTCCGCGCCACCTGCTACGGCGCCGGGCCGGCCGTGGCCCGCATCGGCCGGCGCTGCCCGGCTTTGGACGGGCTGTGCGGGCGGCAGGGCGGCGCCTTCGTCACCGCCTGGAACCCGCAGGGCCGGCGCGCGCCCGTCGGTCGCAACGTCCGGGCCAACACCGCCTTGCTGGGCTGGCTGCGCCGGCTGCCGAACGTGCCCGGTGCCGGGGAGGGCAGGAGCTGGCGGGAGGAACACTGGTTCGCCATCCTCGACCCCCGCCGTGCCGCCGTGCTGGCCCGGCGGTTTCGCCAGGCCGCCATCGTCACGCTGCGCCGGGGCCAGCCGGCGCGTCTGGTTGTGCTGCCGCGCCGGACCTGGACGCTTGGATCAGGTCGGTCGCGCGCTGCACGGACCTGACGACGGCCTGCCCGGCGCGCTGCACTCCGGGGTCCTCGTGGCTCAGCAGGCGGTCCGTGACCATCAGCGCCGGGGACAGCACGCCGCGCAGGTCGTGACGCAGGGTTGCTGCCCGCGCCTCGATATCGGCAAGGTGCGCCGCAGTGGCGGATGTCGCGGCGGATGTCGCGGCGGCGCCTGCCCTGTCTGCCTCTGCCCTGTCTGCCTCTGCCCGCATCGCCGCTATCGGCCGGGCCAGAGCAGTCCGCAGCGTGGCATTCAGCACCAATCCGGCAGCCGCGGCGGCACCAACCGCCCCCAGCAGCATCGGGACACCCAGCCCCATCAGCGCCAACGTGGCGCTGGCCGCGCCGAACGCCAGCCCGGCCCCAAGCAGGGATAGGTACAATACGATGCGTGCCATGCGTTGACGTACAGCATTAAACACGGCGTTTCTCAACCCCGGGGCAAGGCCGGCACTGACCGTCGTCGAAGTTGGACCGTGGCGCAGCGGGTCCAGGTTCCGTCGCGTCAGCGGTTGCCTGGATCAAGCTGCCGGTGGCTGCCCTGCGGTGACGGCCGGTGCAGACCCTGCGACCGCCCGTGCCCGCATCCGGCAACCGAGCCGCGGGCAAACCCGGTCCTGGGTAGGGTGAGCAGGTCCGGTTGCAAACCATACTGGGCGGCTCCCGGCGCCCGCGAAGGTGGGCCGCGGCTGAGACCAGTCACGAGTGTGCTTCACCGTATGGGCCAGACTTTGACGCAGGGCTGGTTGCAATGGATGTGGGTTCGATTCTATGACCTGGTATTGTTCCTCGCGGTCCCGTCATGTTGGAGGTCTGTCTTGGCCAACCCCCCGAACGTCCCGGGCAAGCCCGCCGCGCCTGTCGCGAAGGCTAAGGTTCCGGTTGCCCCCAAGCCTGCCGCCCCGGCCGCCCATGCGCCCGTGGCGAAATCCCAGGCGCCTGTTGCAAAGACTCAAACGCCCGTCGCGAAGGCCCCGGCGTCCGCTGCAAAACCCCAAGCGCCTGGGGCGAAAGCCAATCCCAGCCCGGCGGCTGGCCATCCTGCTGCCGCTGGAGGCCACGTGGCTGGTGGTCCGGCCGTCAAACCGGTCACACCTGCTGCCGCCGGCGCCAAGGCTGGACCACAGCCCATCGCGCCGCCTAAGATTGCAGCGCCCAAGCCTGCAGTGCCTAAGACTGCGGCCGTTGCGGCTGGCGGCGGCAAGCGGACGGCGCACCACGACAACTTCGTGTCGTTCCTGGCGGAGCACCTAAGCCACGACATCGGCCACATGCTGGCGCCGGCCGCCACCGCGGCTGTTGCCGGCCCTACCGGGCTTGTGGCGGTTGCGGCCAGCGCCAGGCTGGCCGCGGCGGCGCACCCTGGTGGCGGCCCGGGCAAGCTGGCGCAAACCGCGATGCACGCTGGGCCTGCCGCTGGCGGGGCGGCGGCGGGCAAGCCTGGTGCGCCCGGGGCGCCGCACGACGCGGCTGGCGCGCACCATGGCCCGGCGCAGGGCCTGGGCCACGGGCTGCGCTCGTTCGGGGCCGGCGTCGCAAGCGCGTTCGTGGACGTGAACTCCGGCGTGACCAAGGTGGCGGGCCATGTGCTCCACAAGGACGTGAGCGGCGCGCTGGCCGCCAACGAGGCGCTCAAGCAGGGAATCGTCCAGAAGACTGGGGCCGACACGCGCAGCCGCGCCTTCAAGGGCGGCAACATGGCCGGCCACGTGGCGGCCGACACGGCGGCGACGGTCGCGCTTGCGGCGGGCGGCGGGGCCGCGCTGGGCGCGATGGGCGTGGGTGCGACAGCCACGGGGGCGGCGGCGGCGACCTTGGGCCTGGGCGAGGCGGGTGCGGTGATGGCGGGGCGGCTTGCGGTGGGGACTGTGGCGAACGCGGTCGGCTCCGGCGTGGTGACGGCGGCGCAGGGCGGCAGCGCGAAGGCGATCGCGAAGTCTGTGGCGGTCGGCGGCCTGGCTGTGGGTGTGGGCCAGGTGGTGGGCAACGCCGTAAGCCCGCTGGCCCGTGCGGCGGCGGGCCGCGCGGCGGAAGCGGCGCCCAAGCTGGCCGCAGCGTCGGGCAAGGCGGTGCAGGTGGGCGCGGAGGCCGTCAGCGGCGCTGCCACGGGCGGGCTCGTGTCGGCGGCGTCAGGCGACAAGCCGCGCGACATCATGCAGAACATGGCGTTCGGCGGCGTGCTCAGCGCCGCAGGGGCGTCGGTCCGTGCACCAGGCCATGGCCACGGGCCGAACCTCTCAGGGGACCGGCCGCCCGTGCGGATCACTCCTGAAACATCGGACATTCAACTCGTGCACAACCCGGCCACGGACCGCCACGAACCCGTGCTGCCCGGCGCCAACCCGCCTGGCAGCGCCCCGCACGGGGACTCCCCACCAGGCGGATTGGTTCGCAGCACGAACACCGGCGGATGGCCAAGCTTGAAGGAAGCGCAGGCGCGCAACCCCGCACCAGCCGGCGGCGGCTCCCCGGGAGGATTGCCGGGCATGATGCGCGGGGCAAAGGCCGCATTGCAGTCTGCGCGCGACGGTGTGCAGGCGAAATGGGCAGGGGTCAGCGACATGGTCCGGCCCAATGCAGTGTTCGGCGGCACGACATTCGGTTTCGACTTCCCGGCGACGGGTGGCTCGGCGGGGTCGCAATTTGCAGTCTTCCCAAGGGCGCCAAGGCCAGGTGCCCCGGCACCGGCCCCAACCGCCTTCTTCACGTCGCCGCAGTTCAAGGCAAAGGTGCCGGACGCCGTTCCTGGACTGGGCGGCCTCAACTTCACCGCTGGCGGAACGTACTCGGTCAATACCGGCACCCATGCGGACGCGGCGGGATCAAGCTTCACGTTGACCAAGCCGCTCCTGCCGGCGGGGTCGCCAGTCCAGGCGTCGGCCGGCATCTGGGGCAGCGTCGGCCAGGCTGGGACCCTCACCCCCGGCAAGGTTTCCGCGGCCCTGCGCGGCCCGGTGGCGCCGCCGCCGCCCTTTGCGATGACGGTCAACGTAGGCCTGTTCGGCTCCGTAGGCCTGCCGAATGCCAAGTTCTCCGGCGGGACGATGCACACCTTGCACATCGGAGCAGACAGGGCTGGAAAGCTGAACCGGCTTGCACTGAACAATACGGAACTGTCGCGCGGCATCCTTGATGGTGCCGACATCGGCGGCATGCACAAGGCGATCACCGGGGCCATCAACGACGTGGCCGTCATCAAGAACGGCCAGGTTCCGGCGCTGGAACCGGCCAACCTGGCCGACATCCTAAGCAACGACCTGTCACGGCCGGCCCTGCACTCCGAGCCGACGACGGACATGGCGAACATGACCTTCGACGAGTTCCTGGAACGCGAGAACGGCCGGTAAGGAACGGCAGCGCACGAGGTCATCGGGTGCGTTTGGCGGCAGCGGGCAACCATCCTCAGGCTTGCGGCGTGGAGGGCCTGCAAACTTCGCAGTGTGGGATGCTTCGGTCTGATGTCGTGTGGCCCTGCTAAAGGCGCGGCTCCGCCAGCACCACGGCCAAGCGGCGCCGGGCCGGGCCGGTGCCGCGTCCAACTGCCGCAGCGCAAACCGAGCTGGGGGCGCCTTTTCGGGACCGCCGCCCGCCGGTCCCAGGCGGCACAGCCGTTGACGCCCACCCTCGGGACGGACTGCGGTCGAGGCCGCCTTGGGCCATGCAACCGTGCAATGCCACCGCCCGGCGATAGTCCGCTACGGCAGCTGTTCCGGGTTGCACAGGTTGCGTGCTGAAACCTGTGTTCGTATCCTGCAATCCATTTTTTGCGCCACTGGAGGCCAGCCTTGGCAGCACCCCCAACCTCTTCCGGCAAGCAGCCGGCGAGCGCGCCTCCCAAGCCGGCGCATGCGCTGCCGCCAAACCCGCCTGTCGCAAAGGCGGCCTCCAAGCCAGCGGCGCAACCTCGGAAGCCCGTGGTCAAAGCAGCGCCGGCACCAGCGCCCCACGCGGCCCCTAAGCCGGCCGCACCCGCCGCCAAGGCTCCGGCTCACGCAGGTTTCAACCCGTTCGGGGCGATCAAGGCCGCTCTGTCGGGCGGACACCCGGCTGCCCACCCAGCGGCTGCGGCGGCGCATCCGCCTGCCCATCCAGCCGCGCTGCCCGCCCATCATTCCAATGTGCCAGCGTCGCCGGGCGGCAAGCCGGCGCCTCAGCCTGGCCCGGTAGCCAAACCCGTCGGCGCGCCCGCACCGGCCGGCTCCGGCAAGCGGACGGAGCACCACGATGGCTGGGTTCAGACCTTTGCCGGCCACCTCAAGCACGA
>Ga0123338_10001635_pt1 | contig 21508 bp, 21 predicted proteins | sample grotaG_FD_89793 | JGI IMG/M metagenome (GOLD analysis project Ga0123338, IMG submission 89793) | Glacier valley bacterial and archeal communities from Borup Fiord, Nunavut, Canada, to study Microbial Dark Matter (Phase II) -... | ecosystem: Environmental > Aquatic > Freshwater > Ice > Glacier ...
ATTCTTTCGTCGTCGGCGTCACCGGCGACGATCGCGTTCGCAGCCGGGTCGGGGTCGGCGACGACGCCGCAGCGTGCAGGCGGCGCGCTGGCGAATATGGCGATCGTCTCCGATGATGGCGAGGTCGTCGTGGTTCGCGACAGCGTCATGGCCGAGCCCGTCCACGGGTTGGTGACCGCTGATGCAAGGACGTTGATCACCACCACGCTCCACAACCCCGCTCCCTCGCAACACCCATCCTCCACAACGGTTTCGTGGACCGATCTGGCCAGCGGTACGAGTCGTGCGAGCATCTCGCTCGACGGGTCACTGACAGCAATTGCCACCGATCAACGCAGCAGAGCGGTCGCCTTGACCGAGCACAAGCCGGGCGTCACCGGCACGGAGATCGTCATCGCCATGCCAACCGGCGAGGTCTTTCAGCGTTCGTATCAAACCGAGTTGCTGCCGGAAGGATTCACCAACAGCGTTGCCGAGGGGAGGGACTACCCGAGCGGGATGTTCGTGATCGAATACCTCGACCCCCCGCCAGGTCCCCAGCCACATGGTCAGGGAGCTCCACGGCGATATCACGTCCGTGTCCTCGACACGACGACGGGCGACCTCGACCTGCCATTGAACCTGCGCGACAAGGCGCAGACCGTCGACGAGCAGATGCTCGGCTTCGGGCGGTCGCATGTGCTGTCACAGCAGAACGGCCTGCTGTTCACGCTCTACCGCGGCATCGACAGCGACGAGGCCGACTACGCCTTCGTCCACACGCTCGGATTCGTCAACGGCGTGTGGTGCCTGCAATTACCCGTCGTGCTCGGGCTGGCGACGTTACCAGGTGCCGTTGTGTTGGTGGACGACGAGTCGAAGCTCGTCGTCGCCTCGGCCAACGGGTTCATGACCGAATTCGTCATCGACGACATCACCGACCCGGCAGCGGAACCGACGCCACGACGAACCGTTCAGGCGTGGTCGCTGACCTCGATGACAGGACCGGCACTCGACGCAAGGGGCAGAACAATCCTCTCCGGACAGGATGGGACGGTTCGCTGGATCGATGCTGCGTCGCTGACGACGAGAGCAACGCAACAGTGGGACATGCAGATCGAAGCGGTCGCCCTCTCTCCCAACGGCAACGCCGTCATCGCCGGCACTCGCAGAATCACCGAGATCACGCCAGACGGCCAACTCGTTGCCGAGATCTATCCGTCGATCAGTCCCTTCGCCCGTGTCGTCCTGCTCGGAAATGAGACGTGACTGCCTTTGTCAGAAACCGTCATTCGCTCAGGCGTCATTCGCTCAGCGACCGAGGACGCGCTCGAACCAGTCGTTGCGGAACGCTCCTCGAGGATCGAGTCGCTCGGCCAGCACACGGAAGTCACCGAGACGCTTGCAACGCGAAGCGATCGTTGCGGCCGCCATCGTGAACACCTTGCCCCAGTGCGGAATCGCCGCGAACGGGGCGAGGGCCGCCTCGATCAGCGCGACTGCACGGACGACGGCATCGGGATCTCGGATCCATGTGAAGTGCAGTGCGACCGTGTCGTTGCCGTACTGCGGGCTCATCCACAGCGTGTCGCCGGCAACCGTACGAACCTCCGAGACCTGCAATGTCGAGGCGATGTCGGCATGCAACTCACGGACCGCCCGCAACGCAGCGACCGCGTCGTGCCTGGCGACGAAGAATTCCGACTGGATCTCCTCACCGCTACTCGGCGTGAATTCCATGCGGAAATGCGGCAGACGATCGCTCCACGCTCCTGGCACACCGAGCTGCGCCGTGCAGTGTTCTGGCGATACCGAACGGATCGGATGGACGTCGACGGTTGCCCGAACAGCGCCGAACAGATCACCGTCGGGCACTGCGAGATCCTGGTCGAGACGGCTCTTGATCCACACTTCCTCGACATAGTCGCCCCACGTCGTGAACAGGCTGACGCTGTAGCCGGATTCGACGATCTCATCGAAGTGCTCGAACAGCGTGTCCCACGCCAGCGATTCGAAGACGTCCTGGCGCATGTCGTACACCGGTTGGACATCGAGCGTCACGCGGGTGACGACACCCAATGCTCCGAGCCCGACGACCATGCCGTCGAAGTCGGTGTCGCCGCGCGACACCGACAGCAGTTCGCCGTTCGAGGTGATCATCTCGAGTGCCGCGACAGCCGTTGCGAGGTTGCCGTTGCGGACACCGGAGCCGTGCGTCGCCGTGGCGATCGCCCCGCCAATGGAGATGTGTGGCAGCGATGCGAGGTTGTGCAGCGCCACGCGCTCGGCACGCAGCAGATCGGCAAGATCGCCGTAGCGCATGCCGGCGCTACAGCTCACGGTCCCGGCCGACCGGTCGAAGGTGACAGGTGCCGGCAGGTTGTCGAGGCTCAGCAGTTCCGCCGAATCGGCGATGTCGTTGAACGAATGCCGGGTACCGAGGACGCGTATCCGTGAGGCGTTGATAACGAGCTGCCGGGCTTCGTCGATCGTCGACGGGCGATGGATCGTCGCCGCCAGGTACGTGTAGTTCTCTGCCCAGTTGTGCTCGGCCATGACGGAAGTGTCGCAGCAACCGAGTGTCATCGCAGCAACCGAGTGTCATCGCAGCAACCGAGTGTCATCGCAGCAACCGAGTGTCATCGCAGCAACCGAGTGTCGCGGCGACGGCGACGGGTGTCTGCACACTCGAGTGGCTCAGGCTGCGGGGTTATCGCCAGGCCATCCGCACGTCTGGCTCGTGTTCTTCGTTGGCAGCGCCATCGGTGCGCTCGACCTCGACGAAACCGTTGCGGTCATAGAACCGTTGGGCAGCTTCGTTGACCAGGAAGGCCCACAGTTGCAATCCTTCCGTGAAGTGCTGCTTGGCAAGTTCGACAAACTGCTCGCCGAGCCCGAGGCCGATGACCGACGGGTCGAGATAGAGTTGCTCGATCCAGGCGTGGATCGTGTCGTCGTCGGTCGGGTTCGCCGGTGCCAGACTCATCATCCCGACGATCCGCTGATGTCCGTCGACACCGACCCAGACCTCGTCCTCCGGGATCAGGTGCTCGGCAACCCAGGCGCGGATCTCGTCGTCCGTATGAGCATTGGTGATCGTCGGGAGTCCGAATCGCCGTGAACGCAGATACACCTCGGCAACGGCTGAGGCATCGGCATCGGTTGCCGGCCGGAGTGTGAACGTGCACGATGGTCGCAGTGCGGTCAACGCGCCGCGCAATCCCGGATCGGCTTTCACGAGTGCCTCGTCCCAGCTGAACCAGAAGGTCTCCGGGCTCTCGCCGGGCGGCGGCGCAGGCTCGGCGTCCGGACCGATGATCAGGTAGCGCAGATCGAGGTGGGTGTGACCTCGACCGCCGGAATGCACGTCGAGGTGGACGAATCGGACCCCGTCTGCTGGGTGGCGCCCGACCAGACCCGTCTCTTCGATCGTCTCACGCAGCGCCGCCTCCCATGGCGTCTCACCGTCGTCGACGTGGCCGCCCGGCTGCACCCAGATGCCGAGCCGCTTGTGCTTGTGGAGCACGACACCGCGACTGCCCACGAGGATCGCCGAGCCGGTGACGTGCACCGGATCGGCTGTTTCCGACAGTGGGTCTGCCAGCGCATCGAAGTGTTCGAGGAAGGCAGCGATGGCCGCTGCCTCGCGCTCGTCGCTCGGGAGGTGGGCGACAACGGCTTCCCGCAATTCGGCACGGAGTGCATCATCGATCATCGCCATATCTTCGCCGAGAGGCGGGCGATTGTCAGGCGGGGCGGTAGACGAGGGCATCGATGCGGACGTAGGTGAGGTCGTAGGTGCCGCCCCGGCGTTGCAGTTCGTCGATGCGATCCTCGACCTCGGCGCGGTAGGCGACGTGGTTGGCGGGCGGCATGTCGATCTCGAAACCCTGGAAGCACTGGCTGCGCATCCACCCGATCAGCGCCTCGCGGGTGAACGGTCTGCGTTGGGCGACGCTGTTCACATAACCGGCCATTCCATCGGCCTGCGGGGGGGGCGAGGACGAACCCGGCGGCCTGCAGCATGTCCAGAATCGTGCCAGGGTCGAGGAACGTCCACGGCGGCGGGGGGCCTGCATGACGTAACGAAACCTCGGCCAGCAATGGCAGGATTGCCCTGATGTTCCCGGCTCCCCCGCATTCCAGGCGGAACCAGCCGCCAGGCTTGATCAGTTTCCTGACCGTGGAAAAGATACCAGGGTAATCCTGGCCGGGAATCCATTGGAACACGGCGCGGCTGAACACCGCATCGAAGGAATCCGGGGGGAAGACTGTGTCGAGTTGTTGGGCGCCGACTTGCTCGAAGCGCTGATTCGGACGCATCACTGCACGTGCGTGATCGAGCAGCGATGCCTGTGGCTCGGCGCCGACGACCTCGCCATCGGCGACGAGTCCGGCGACGACGGCCGTGAAGTCGCCGGACCCACAGCCGATGTCGAGCAGCACGTCGTCACGCCTTGACGGAAAGTGTTGCAGAAACCACCCATCCAGAGCTCGGTGGTGCGACGTATTCGCTGCGTAGAACGCTCCATCCCACGTCGGTAGCCAGCCATCCGGATGGGTTCCGGCGAGCACTGCATCGTGCAGACGACCGCCACCGTTCCCATCCACTCGCGTCTCAATATTTGAGATCGACTTCTCATTCACAATACTTAACCTACTCGACGTCATAGACCTCACGCAATGGCGTCTTTTTTTATGGGGACTGCGGAAAGCCCTCGAGATCGGAAAGTGCTATGAGTTCAATGCACAGTGCCAGAAACACACGAGTACTCGTGTTGGTCAGCGACAGCTCCATTCGTCGTGCATGGACAACGGAGTTGCGCGACCTCGGCTACATCGTGTCCGGCACCGGGGACAGCGTCGGAGCGGAACTGTTGCTCGGGTCGTTCGCACCCGATGTCGTCGTTCTCGACATCGATCTGCCGTGGCGTCAATACGTCGGCGACCCGATCAATGCCGTGCTGCGTCGAACGCACGCATGGTTGATCGTGGCGACACCGTCACGTTCCCGTGTCGAGCACGAACGCCTTCGCGACATCGGTGCCCACAGCGTCATCACGATGTCGACCAGCCCGCTGACGCTGCTCGAGGCAATGACACCACTCGTCGGCTCGAAGCGTGACGCCGCCGAATCCGAACCGTCTTCCATTCCGATCTCGTCGACGATCGTGCCGATCACCGGTCAAGCGCAGTTCGGTTCGCTGCTGCTCGATACCGATCAGCGTGTCGTCATGGTGGACGGCAAAGAAGTGCCGTTGACACGGATCGAATTCGATCTACTCGCCGAACTCTGCCGCAAGCCACGCGGCATCAGCTTACGCAGCGAGCTGCTGGTGTCCGTCTGGGGACAACCGTCCGACGGCGATGTACACATCGTCGATGTCCATCTGTCGAATATGCGCCGCAAGCTGTCTGACGCCAAGCCTGGCACCCGCTTCGTGCAAACCGTTCGCGGTATGGGCTTCCGCCTCGCCGACGCCCTGATGCAGAACGCCGTACCGGACGGCTTGCGATTGGCGGGCACGAACGGTGGAGGCGGTGGCACGATTGCACCGACGACCACCTCGGCCCACGGCAACGGCAACCGCAACCGCAACCGCAACGGAGTTCAGGCGTACATTGCATCCAACCACCACTGGCCCGCTTCGACCGCTGCCAGGTAGGCAACGCCTTCTTCGGTGACCAATTGGAACCGGGCACGGCGGCGACCGCCGGCCTCCCACCAACGCTCCTCGATCGGCCAAGGTCCAGCCCACGCAGCGACCCGCACACGCCGCTGATTCCTGGAAAGTGTCGCCGGCGCACCGCTGATGAAACCGCGCCCGGAGACGGTCACCGTGCGACCCCCGTCGTCTTCGACGATGCACGCCTCAGCCGGCAGGAACAGCTGCGATGGAGACGGTTTCGGCAACTGCCCTGGCCACGGCGGATCGTTGGCTGCTTGACCCGGTGCGGTGGTCGAAGCGGCCGAACGCTCTCCTGCCGAACGCTCTCCTGTCGAACGCGAAGCGGTGCCAGGCGTCGTGATCGATGGGCCGCCGTGCTTCGATCTTTTTGTGATCGGCGACAACACCGTTTCCGGATCAGGCCGATCGACCGCCGGGATCAGATCGTAGTGGCGGGACGGTTCGCGGCCTCCTCGCCATACCGGCACCGTGACGGCATCAGGACCGAGCAGTCCCCCGAGGCGGGTGATGGCTCGTTGCGCCCATTCGTCCGCTTGCGTACGGCCACCCCAGAACCCGAGTTGTCGACCGTCGTCAGCCTTGATCTCGACGGGTGTCAGGCGCAGCAGCACCACCCCGCCGTTCAGACCGCCAGGCTGGCGGACCCAGCCGTCGAGCTGCCAGCGCACCCGCTCGACCATCGTCGCCACCCGCAAGCCAGCCGGCTGATACCACACCCGCTCGGTCCGTTCTCCGTCGTCCGTTTCCGCTTCGATCGCCAGGCGCACGCAGATCGAGCCGCGAGCGGTGATCGCCTGATGCAGTTCCTCTGCACATTGGCGCCCGGCGAAGACGAGCGGTTCGACCTGGGCAACGGCGTCTTCGAAAACGCGCTCGGCGAACAGCTCCGGTGGCACGGGATGCGTCTCCGGTGGTCGTTCGTCGTCACCGCTCGCCAACCGGTGGGAGCGGATCCCGTCGTTACCGAATCTGGCGAGGATGTCGGTCGCCGGCAGCGCTGCAAGCTGTTCGAGGCGGACGATGCCGAGGCGGCGCAACAGCCCGGTGAAGTCGGCATCGAATCCGGCGACATCACGGAGCACGTCGACAGGGAATCTGGCGAGGAAATCGACCGTCGCCGCCCGGCCGGCGGCGATCACACACGGTTCGCTGCGCAGCGCTGACCGGCGCGCAGCGATACCGGAAGCGAAACGACCCTCGGCGATCCCAACCGCCACGCGCACGCCGACGTGCTGCCCAACACCGCGCTGCCCAACACCAGCCTGCCCGACACCAGCCTGCCCGATGCTGTCCTGTCCGACACCAGCCTGCCCGACACCGTGCTGCCTGGCACCAGCCTGCCCGATGCTGTCCTGTCCAGCAAACGCTTGGATGGCGATTGCCACCACCCGTTCGGCGAGGGCGACGTCACCACCTGCATAACGGGACGGGCCGCGGCTGGCGAAGGTGATCAATCCAGGTTCGGTGATCTCGAGCGAGGGGACGAGTTCGGCGATCGCCCTGACAACCGGCTCGAAGCGGCGGGCGTCGCGATCGGGATCGTGATGGACGATACGGACGCCGGAGCAGCGAGCCTGCGCTTCCCGGCGGCGCAGACCGATCTGCACACCGGCGACTTCGCCGGCAGGTGACACGGCAACCACGCGGTTGGCGTGGACGACGACCAGCGGCTCGTCACCCTGCACCCCGGCGGCAACCGCGCTCCACTGCGGAAACCACAGCGTCACCAGCCGAGGCATACCTATCCGGCCTGTTCGAGCAGATCGCCGCCACCGGAAGCGGAGGTAGGACGGGAGGCGGTGATGGTGGTGACTGCCGAGATCGAACCATCGGACGCCGGCAGCCACAGCAGCCGCCGCAATGGCCTGCCGGCGCGGCGGCCGGCGACTTCGATCTGTACCTGGCGCGCCAACAGACGCCCCTGGCCGTCGTTGATGCCTTCCCACTGCGGAGCAGCGGTACCGACGACCAGGTCAGGCTGGATCCCCGCCTGCTCGTCGAGGCCTGCCAACACCAACACGGTGCCGCGAGTCGACAATCGCGACTGCACCCGACGCATGTCGCTGGCGCGCACCTGCGCAGGCACTCTGGCCAGCACCAATTCGGCACCGTCGGCGACGGCCGCAACGGTCTCGGCCCAACGTTGCGGTGGCGGCGCTGCCACCAGGAAGACACGTTCGAGGGCGATTCCCAACTCGCTGACGGCGGAGAGTCCGATCGACGGGAGTCCGACCACACCGAGCCACGAACCTGCTGCTGAGGCACCGGCCATCAGCGCCAAGCCGATCGACATCGCCGCCGGGCCACGCGTGGCGATCACGCTGCCACGCTGCAGGCCTCGCCCAGGGAGCAGGTCTGCCAGTACGTCGAGAGCCGGCAGGACCTGCTCGTGAGCCATCGCCGTCGGACGAAAACGTTCCCGAACGGCATCGTCCAAGCTGACACCTGCTCTCGCCATACCGTGATCTTAGACGAACAAACGTTCGTACACAAGTGGTCGAATCCTGCCAATGTGACGGCGGCGCGAAATGGGGTGGAATACGGGACTCGAACCCGCGACCTCCAGAATCACAATCTGGCGCTCTAACCAACTGAGCTAATTCCACCAAGGCGGCAACAGCCTACAGCCGCGATTGCGCTGCGAGAAGCCTGATTCACACGACGCCGGCAGCGCCATTCTTTGGTTTTCATGAGTATCGGCTGACGAACAAACGGAACCAATCGGCCCAGCGTGCCACCAACACCAACGCCGTCTGGCAACCTTGTGGCCGTGGAAGAAGGCTCGAAAAAAGCAATCGTGGCGGCGTTCATCGCCAATCTCGGCATCGCCATTGCCAAATTCATCGGTTTCTTCCTGACCGGCTCTGCCGGGCTGCTGGCGGAAGCGGGACATTCGCTTGCCGATACCGGCAACCAAGGACTGCTACTGCTCGGCAGTAAGAAATCGCGTCGTGAACCGACTGCGGAGCATCCGTTCGGATTCGGTCGCGAGCGCTACTTCTGGTCGTTCGTCGTCGCCCTCGTACTCTTCAGTATGGGCGGGCTGTTCGCCCTCTACGAAGGCATCGAGAAACTCGTCCACCCGCACAAAGCCGACCGCCTCGGCGTGGCGATCATCATCCTCCTCATCTCCATCGCCCTCGAGTCGTATTCGCTGATGACCGGCGTCCGCGAGGCCAAGCACGTCAAGCCGGCATCGATGTCGTGGTGGCGATTCATCCGCACGGCACGCCACCCGGAACTGCCGATCGTGCTGCTGGAGGACACCGGCGCCGAGATCGGCCTGCTCATGGCACTGTTCGGAATCATCATGGCCTCGGTCACCGACAACCCCCGATGGGACGCGGTCGGCTCGATCGGTATCGGCCTGCTGCTCGTCACCATCGCCATCATCCTCGCTGTCGAGATGAAGAGCCTGCTGATCGGCGAGAGCGCTGAGCCGGTCGTCGAGGCGGCGATCCGCAAGGCAATCACCGAGCACGAACTGGTGACCTCGCTGATCCATATACGTACCGAGCACCTCGGTCCGGAAGAGGTGCTCGTCGCCGCCAAGGTCGAATTCGATCCCGGAATGACGGTGCCACAGTTGGCCGACGCCATCGACAGCGTCGAATCGGCGATACGCGCAACGACACCGACCGCTCACCTGATCTATCTCGAACCGGACATCCGCCGCAGCGTCACGTCGTGAGCACCGAGTCACTCGATCCGGTCGCTGCGCGTCCCGCAGTTCCCACAGATTCACCATCGCCAACTCCCAGGACGCATCTGTACCCGCTGATCGCTGTGATCGGCGCGTCGGTGATGCTCAGCCTCGGCTCGACGATCGTCGTCGAGTCCGGCTCGCCAGGGGTCGTGCTGACGTTCTGGCGCATGTGGGCTGCCAGCCTCATCTGGTTCGTCGTCGTGAGACGGGCCGGGGTCGGACCACGTCGAGCGGCGTTGCGCAAGGCGATGCCCGTCGGGGTGTTCTACGGGCTCAACCTGGCGCTGTTCTTCAGCGCCGTCACGACCACCCGCGTCGCCAATGCCGAATTCATCGGCACGCTCACACCGATCCTGATCGTGCCGTTCGCTGCTCACAAGCTCCGCGAGCGGGTCAGCCGCAAGGTGATCGTGTTCGCCGCGCTCGCCCTTGTCGGGGTCGCCTTCGTGCTGTTCAACGCTCCGAGCGGCGCCGGCGAGAACAACTGGACCGGCAACGGTCTGGCCTTCGCCGGCGTCATTGCCTGGTCGATCTACCTACTGATGTCCAAGGATGCGAGAGCAACGATCGACACCCGAAACCTGATGTTCGGTCTGACGCTCACCGCCGCCTTCGTCGTCACCCCGATCGCCCTCGTCACCAACGACGTCCTGAAGGTCTCGGCGACGGGTTGGCTGATGATCGCGCTGTCGACACTCGGCAACGGGATTCTGGCGCATGGCCTCGTCAGCTGGTCCCAGAGCAAGGTACCGGTCTCGACGATCTCGATGATCCAGCTCAGCCAGCCCGGTATGGCGGCGTTCTGGGCGTGGCTGTTCATCGGCCAATCGATCAAGCCATTGCAGGCTGTCGGCATGGTCATCGTCATCATCGCCGTCGGCGCGATCGCCACGGAGGCCGCCCGCCGCCACCTCGCATCGTCGGCAGCGTCGAACGGGGGCGATAGCCGGTAGAGCGGGTAGTCTGATCGGACAACGTACGGGGAGCTCGCTGGATCGGCGGGCTGAGAGGGTGGCTGCCGCTACCGACCCGAGAACCTGATCCGGGTAATGCCGGCGGAGGGAAACGAATCCATGCCCAACGGCAACGCAAGACCAGCGATCATCGTCATGGGTGGCACCACGCCTCCACCCATCGGCGTCAGCGCAGTCCTGCCGACCGATGCGTTCGTGATCGCAGCGGACTCCGGCTTCGATTACGCGCTGATGCTCGGGCTACAGGTGGACCTGCTGGTGGGCGACCTCGATTCGATCAGCGCCGATGGGTTCGCCGCAGCCGTCGACGCACTCGTGCAGATCGAGCAGTACCCGCAGGGCAAGGACGAGACCGATACCGAGTTGGCGATCACCGCTGCATTGCACGCCGGTTGCAGCGAGATCATCGGCGTGACCGGTGGCGGCGGACGGTTGGACCACGAGCTCACGACGTTGTTTGCATATGCATGTATCACCGCCTGCCCCGTCAGCGTGTGGTCTGGATCGACACTCGTCACCGTGCTGCACGGGCCAGGCGGAACGACGTTGGCCCGCACGGCCGCAGGACTGCTGTCGCTCGTGCCGATCAACGGAGACGCTGTCGGAGTGACAACGTCGAATCTGCGCTACCCGCTGCATGCCGAGACATTGCTGGCGGGATCGGCGCGTGGGGTCAGCAACGAATTCCTCGACGCCGACGCAACCATCTCGCTCACCGGCGGAACCCTGCTTGTGATCATCCCCGACGCCCTCGACGCCCTCGATGCCGACTCAATACTCGACCCGGAAAGACCAACTCCATGAAGCACCGCACTCCCCTCCTCCTCGCCGCAATCGTCGTACTGGCGGCGTGCGGCAGCAGCAGCAGTAGGTCGACCAGTTCCGCCACGACGACTGCGGTTGCGGTGACGACACCAGGGTCGACTCTCACCGGATCGTCAGCACCGTCCGTTGCAGCAGGATCGGTCACGCTGAAGTTACTGAGCTACGACGCCTATGTGCTCCCGGATTCGATCAAGCAGTTCACCGCGGCGACCGGCATCGGCGTCGAGTTCGTCAAGGCCGGCGCCGACGCCGGGACGCTCGTCAACAGTGCGATTCTCACCGCTGGCAAGCCGCAGGGCGATGTGCTCTTCGGGATCGACAACACACTGCTGTCGCGCGGCGTCACCAGCAAGGGCCTGTTCATACCGTACCTGTCGAAGGAGTCGGCGAACCTCGACCAGCGCGCCACAGCGCTGGTGCCTGGCCACGAGGTCACACCGATCGATACGAGTGACGTCTGCGTGAACATCGACACCGCCTACTTCACCGCCAAGGGACTCACGCCGCCGGCGACGTTCGACGATCTCGTCAAGCCGGAGTACAAGGGCATGCTGGTGGTCGAGAATCCCGGCACCTCGTCGACCGGACTGGCGTTCATGCTGGCGACCGTCGCCAAATACGGGCTGGACGGATTCGCCGCCTACTGGAAGCAGTTGCGCGGCAATGGCGTCGTCGCCGTCGACAGTTGGGATGACGCCTATTTCAACGAGTTCAGCCAGGGTGGCAGCGGCGGCAAGCTGCCGATCGTCGTCAGCTATGCGACGAGCCCGCCCTATCCGTTGGTGACCGGTGACGAGCCACGGCCGACCGTCCCGACGACCGCCAACCTGCCGGACACCTGCTTCCGCCAGATCGAGTTCGCCGGCATCCTCGACGGATCGAAGCATGTCGCAGAGGATCAGCAGTTGATCGACTTCCTCGCCGGCAGGCCATATCAGGAATCGCTACCGTTGTCGAACTTCGTCTATCCGATCCGCGCCGACGCCACGGTGCCGGACGTCTTCACGAAGTACGCCACGCTCTCGCCGAAACCGTGGTCGGTCAGCCCCGGTGACATCGCCAAGAACCGTGATGCATGGATCGAGACATGGACGAAGACCGTTCTGCGATAGGCAGCGTCGTCGGCCCCGTGTCACCCGCAACAGCATCAGAGGCCAAGGCAGCCGACACGGAGGCTGCGGCCATCACACGATCGCAGCGGCACGCTGCCACATTGTGGATCGCCGTCGTCCCGACGATCTTCCTGGCGGTCTTCTTCGGCTGGCCGCTGGTGACGATGTTGCATCGTGGTCTGGCATGGTCGGCGTTCTCGTCGGTACTCGGCGACAGCGGAATCCGCTCTGTAGTGTGGTTCACCGCCTGGCAGGCTGTCGTCAGCACGGTCGCCACGGTCGTACTCGGGGTGTGGCCGGCATACGTCCTGGCGCGCTACCGGTTCACCGGCCGCAGGGTGCTCGGTGCGTTGCTCGCCGTTCCGTTCGTCCTACCGACCGTCGTCGTCGGATTGGCGTTCCTTGCGCTGCTGCCGGACACATGGCGACGCAGCGTGCCGGCGATCCTCGTCGCCCATGTGTGGATGAACGTCGCTGTGATCGTGCGGACCGTCGGCAGTTTCGTCAGCCAGTTGGACCCGGGCCTCGAAGACGCCGCGGCAACCCTCGGTGCGTCGCGATGGAAGACGCTGCGCCATGTCGTGCTGCCACTCGCCAAGGGAGCAATCCTCGGCTCGGCGGCGATCGTCTTCCTCTTCTGCTTCACGTCGTTCGGGATCGTGCGCATTCTCGGCGGCCCCGCACATCCGACGCTCGAAGTCGAGATCTGGCGACGAACGACACAGTCGCTCGACCTGTCCACGGCGGCGGCACTGTCCGTCATCCAACTCGTCCTGATCCTCGGCGCACTGTCGATCTGGACATGGAGGCAGCGGCGCGCAGCCAACGGTCCAGTGTCTATGCGCACGAAGACGGCGTTCAGGACGGCATCGTCGCCGGCCGAGTCGCTGGCGGTGGCCGTCACCGCAGTCGTTGCTGCAGCGTTCGTTCTCGTTCCCGTCGGGAGATTGGTGGCGCAGTCGATGCAGTCGTCGCGTCCCGGCAACCCCCTCGCCGCCTGGCAAGCGATTGTCCACAGTGACCTCGGCGCTTCGCTCTGGGCATCGGCGCGCATCGCCGCCGGTGCCGTGCTCGTGGCGACGGTGATGGGAGCGCTGGCGTCGATCGCCATTGCCGGCAACCCGCGCGCCGGCGCGCTCCTCGACGCCGGTCTGATGCTGCCGCTCGGGACGTCGGCGGTGACGATCGGGTTCGGGCTGCTGATCACCTTCGATCATTCACCGATCGACCTGCGCGGTTCGTGGGTCATGCTGCCACTCGGTCACGCATTGGTGGCGGCGCCGTTCGTCGTCCGCGCTGTACTGCCAACGCTCCGCGGTATCGATCCCGATCTTCGCCATGCCGCCTCGACGCTCGGAGCAGGACCGTGGCAGGTCTGGCGGAACGTCGATCTCCCAGTGCTCAGACGGGCGCTGATCGTCGGAGCAGGATTTGCCGCGGCGATCTCACTCGGCGAGTTCGGAGCGTCGAGTTTCCTCGCCCGCAGCGGAACGGAGACAGTCCCGCTCGCTATTGCCAGACTCTTAGGACGGCCGTCGAAGCTCAACCTTGCGGAGGCATCAGCGCTGGCCACCGTTTTGATGGTCGTGATCGTCGTCATACTGCTCGTCCTCGACCGTCAGCCCGGCGCTATGGGTCAGAGTGACTTTCACCGACGACGAGCTCGACCGTCTCGTCTCGCTGGGACAGAGCGCTCCCGATGACGTTACGTGCCATCGGCATCACGGTTCGGTTCGACCAGCGCCTGATCCTCGATGATGTCGATCTGAGCGTCGACGACGGCGAGATCGTCGCCCTGCTCGGGCCGAGCGGATCGGGCAAGAGCACGCTGCTGCGCGTCATCGCCGGCCTGTTGCGAAGCGAGTCGGGAATGATCAGGTGGGATGAACAGGACCTCACCGCACTGCCGCCGCACCGCCGCCAGATCGGGCTCGTCTTCCAGGACGAGCAACTGTTCCCGCATCTCGACGTCGCCGGCAACATCGGCTTCGGGTTGCGAATGGCCCACGTTCCTCGTCGGCGCATCGCTGAACGGACGGACGAACTGCTGCATCTCGTCCAGCTCGAAGGTTTCGGTCATCGCTCGATCCACGAACTCTCGGGAGGTGAGGCGAAACGCGTCGCCCTTGCTCGAGCGCTTGCCCCGTCGCCGAGAGTCCTGCTGCTCGACGAGCCGTTGACAGGCCTCGATCGCGAACTGCACGACCAGCTCGTCGTCGAACTGGCTGCAATCCTCCGTTCGGTCGGCACGACTGCAGTGCACGTGACCCACGATGTCGACGAGGCAAAGGCGATGGCCGACAGGGTGCTGACGATGGCTGACCTCTGCCGAGAGCGACCGTCCGCATAGCGACGCCTCCTCGCCAGGGCAACAGGCAACGCTGGTAGGGATCATCGCAGCAACTGCGACAATCCCTGACAGCGATGAGAGAACGACCTGAGGTCAGCGTTCGGCGTCGCTGCGCAGGATGCAGAACTCGTTGCCCTCAGGATCTCCGACGACCATCCACCCGGTGCCGTCGGCGTTGCGTAGATCGGCGATCTGCGTACCACCGATCGCCAGCACCCGGTCGATCTCGGCATCTCGGCGACGATCGGTTGGAACGAGATCGAGATGCGCTCGATTCTTGGTCTGCTTGGCTTCCGGGACCTCGATGAACAACAGCCGGTGGCCTGTCACGGGGTCGAGGATCATGCATTCCTCGTGGCCAGGCTCGTTCGGATCACCCGGTACGTCGGTGTAGTCGAGTACCTGTTTCCACCACTGCGACAACGCAAATGCGTCGTTGCAGTCGAACGTCGTATGCGAGATCCGCGAGGCCATCTCCCCAACGTACTGTGCCAGCCACGGCCCATGCCCGGGCCGACGCTACGGTGGGCGGCGATGAGTGATGTCCTTCGAATCGGATTCATCGGTGCCGGGTTGATCGGGACGTTCCACAGCAAGATGCTGCGCGCAGCGTCTGCGCAGATCGAGCGCGCCGGGGTATACGACCCGGACATCGAACGGGCGCAGCAGTTCGCCGACGCCAGCGGCCACACCGTCTGCATCTCCGAAGAGGCGGTCCTCGACGGCTGCGACGCGGTGTACATCTGCACATGGACATCCGAGCACGCCCGGCTTGTCGCAGCCGCGGCAGCACGTGGGCTGTCGATCTTCTGTGAGAAGCCGCTGGCGACGGATCTGGCGACGGCGCGATCGATGGCAGACGCTGTCCACGCAGCAGGAGTCACCAATCAGGTCGGGCTGATCCTGCGGCGATCGCCGGCATACCTGATGGCGCATCAGTTGATCAACGATCCGCAGGCCGGCCGCTTGATGACGGTCATCTTCGGCGACGATCAGTTCATCCCGATTCAAGGTCATTACGCGTCGACATGGCGTTCGGATCCGCAGAAGGCGGGCAGCGGCGCGCTGCTCGAACACTCGATCCACGACATCGACATGTTCCACTATCTGTGCGGTCCGATCGAGCGGCTCAATGCTCACAAGTCGAATTTCCACGGCTACGAGCACATCGAAGACGTCGTCAGCGCGAGCCTCCGGTTCACGAGCGGGGCAACGGCGACATTGACGTCGGTCTGGCACGACAACCTCACCAGGCCGAGCCTGCGCCGGGTGGAAATCTTCTGCGAACGCCGTCACATCGTCATCGAAGGCGACGACTGGTTCGGCCCCGTTTCGTGGATGGACAGCGACGGCTCGACGGAAGTATTGCAGGACGAGGCATTGGTCGATGCCGCAGCCGTAGTACTCGATGGACCGGCCAATCCTGACGTCGCCTTCGTGCAGGCGGTGCTCGACAACGCGCCGGCGTGGCCAGATTTCGAGACCGCAGTCGACGCCCATAGCATCGTCGACGCCATGTACCGCAGTGCCGATGCGAACGGCGCGACCGTCGAACTGCGGGGGTCGCCGAGGTGAACGGGCCGGCGGGCCCGATCGTCGTCGGTCCGATCTCGACCAGCGACACCCACGAACTGCGCCGCCGCATATTGCGCGCCGGGACGCCGTCGACCAACGTGACCTACCCGCAGGATGATCTCGCCGGCACGGAGCATCTCGGCGCATTCGAGCAGCAGGTGTTGATCGGGGTGTCGACGTGGGCTCCCGAGACATATGTGGGAGCGCCCAACGAACAGGCAGTCCGTCTGCGCGGCATGGCGGTCGAGGCGGATCGTCAGGGCACCGGCCTCGGCCAACTCCTCGTGGAAGCTGGTGTCGAACGGTACACACCGACGGCGACGCTCATCTGGGCGCACGCCCGCGATCCGGTGCTCGGCTTCTACCAACGGCTCGGTTTCGACGTAGTGGGTGACGGGTTCGTCGACGACGCCACCGCTATCCCCCATCACCTCGTCGTCAGACGTCTCGGCTGACCTGCTCGTTGTCGGGTACCGGCGCTACTTCACGTGGTGGAGGCTGGCCATCAGGCTGCGGTGCTGCATCAACGACTTGCGTGCCGCCTTGGCGATTTCCTTGCGCGGATGGGCTTTGCCCAACGCCTCGAGCACGTCGGCGAGCTCGCTGACGTCCAGCCGCCAGACGTTGGTGACGACCTCCATCTGCATGTCGGCCGGGACTGCCCGATCGAACAGGGCAGCGACCTCACGGGCGTCGATGTGCTGCAACGCCAGCCACAGCACGTCGATCAGCGGAGCGACACCGTCGATCGGCGAAACCGTGACATCGGCAAAGCCGTGGGTGCTCAACCACATCGATGCGTGCCACGCATCGGCCCGTGCAGCAGGGTACGCACGGACGGCTCGGCATCGACACCGATCCGATCGAAAAGCTGCACGGTGTGCAGGCGATCGACGACGCTCGGTGCGTCGCCAAGCACGCCGACGAGTGCTTTCGCCTTCTCGGCACCGGTCCAACCCGACTGCCAGTCGACCCACACCGCGTCGATCTGATCGTCGTCGACCGACTTGAGAATGTCGAGGAGCTGTCGGGCGCTTGCATCGTCGACGGGCCCGATGACATCGAATTGATAACCGACGCCACGCATTACATCGATCATCGCATGCCGCCCGAGCGGCATCAGCGTGAACGCATCACCACGAGGTTCCACCGCGCCGGCAGCGACGACCAGTAGCAGAACGCCTCCGATTTCCTCCTTGATCAGCCGGGCGAAGGCGGCGTCATCCGAGTAGAACGAAGGCCGATATGCGCCAACCGACATGTTTGCAGCGGCGACCGTGATCAGCACGATCTCGTCGACCTCAATAGGCTGCCTGGTCGACAGGTTTGGCGCCAGCCACAGCGGTGTACTGGCGTCGAGGAAGGCGGACAGATCCTCGAACCATTCATTCATATGACGCCGACGACCCTGTGCACCGATTTCGAACACCGCCATCACCATCGCCGACGCCCGTTCGATCTCGTCACGCTTGGCCCACGCTTTGACGGCGACCATCTTGTTCCGCACGACACGGAGGGCACTGGACCGCCGAGCAAGTTCGACGGCATAGTCGAGCTGTGGCAGGTCGCCGATGCCCTTCGTCTTGTAGACGCGGTCACCGATCGACGCGTCGACCCTGTCACCCGTCCCGAGCAACCCGACCAACGTCTTGGCGTCTACCAGCTTGACGTTCCCCCTATCGGTCAGCGGTCGTCCCTGGTCGCCGAAGAACTCAGCCAGTTGCAGGACCTGGCGGAGCAGCCGCGATCTGCCGGCGCTGACACGGACTGCGGGAGCAGACGGTGCCACAACGTCGGGCAACATCATCTTCGGCGGCTGGCGCGGCGCAAAACTCGGATCGGTCAGCGCTTTCCGCTCGGCGAACGGCAGCGCATTGAAGCGGTCCATCGCCTGTTGGATACTTGCCGGATCGTCGAAGTCGATGTCCTCCTGGCGAACCCGGAACCGCCGAACAGCGACTTGGCCATCCCGAAATTCTTCTGGTCGGCCATCGCCTCGAGAAACTCCGGGGCGACGCCCTTCAGAAACCGGACTGTCGCAGGTGCTGACCACTTATGTGGACACCACTCGATCAGGAATTCGTGCAGCTCGGAAGCACGGTAGACGTAGCTTTCCTCTCGACGCCGAGGGGCAATGAGCGGCGCTGAGGGATATTTCCGATCTGCGCCGTCTCGGGCACACATCAGTGTCGACGGGCATTCGGGCTCGTCGACACCGGTCCTCGGCAACGACAGTGGGAGCAGCGATGGACGACTCGTTACAGCTGCGCCAACGGGCTGCTGTTTTGCGACACGGTGCCAATGCTGTTGGAAACAGCTCGGCGTTCGTGCTGCCACAGCGGTCCGGTGACGACGTGTGGATGGGTCCGACGGCGACGCACTTCCGGGACGATCTGACGACAGTGTTGGCTCGGCTGCGCTCCGCCGCTGAGGAACTGCAACTGGCCGCCGCCCGGCTGGAGGCGAGCGCCCAACTCGCCGATGCTGACCTGCTCGGCCGTGCTCCGAAGTGAGGACGTGCCAATAGGGAAGTGGTGCACACGGCAATAGGGTTATCGAATGACAGCGGCTTCCGTCAACGGCATCACCATCGAATACGACGTCCACGGTGACGACAGAGACGAGCCGCTGCTGTTGATCATGGGTCTCGGCGGCCAGTTGATCAGCTGGCCGCTCGAGTTCGTCGACAGACTGGTCACCGTTGGCTTCCGGGTCGTCCGGTTCGACAATCGCGATATCGGCCTGTCGACGAAGATCGATGCTCCACCACCGACCGTGCGTCAGGTCATTCTCGGAACGGTGTCGAAACGTTTCGCCGCGTCGACATACCGCATCGAGGACATGGCAGATGACGCCGCCGGCCTGCTGACACATCTCGGCATCGAGAAGGCGCACATCGTCGGCGTGTCGATGGGCGGGATGATCAGCCAAAGCCTGACCATCCGCCATCCGGCACAGGTTGCCAGCCTGACATCGATCATGTCCAATACCGGCGATCGGCGCAACGGGAGGATCAGCGCCAAGGTTCTGCGCAAGGGTCCCAAGCTGCTGAGCCGCGATCCTTCGAAGGCGTTCGAGAACAGCGTCAACATGGTCGAACTGATCTCCGGCCCGCACTACGACAGACAGGCGGCCGAGGCCGACGTCAGACTGGCTGCGAGCCGCAACGACGACGCAGCGGGGACCGGCCGCCAGACGATGGCGATCGCTGCGAGTCCGGACCGCACCAAGCTCCTCGGTGCTGTCACCGCCCCGACGCTGGTCATCCACGGCCTCGTCGATCCGCTCGTCAAGCCGTCAGGTGGCATGGCGACGGCCCGCGCCGTGCCGGGCGCTCGCCTGATGATGTTCCCCGACATGGGTCACGACCTGCCGAAGCCCCGGTGGGACGAAATCATCGAGGCGATCGTCGACAACTCCCGCAGAGCTTCGACCGTCCCTACGTCTGTCGCCTAGGAGGCTGACGTCCGTACCGGAGTGCGGTGGCGAAGGCTACGGGTGCGATGACACTCGGGTGCTGTGATGACACTCGGGTGCTGTGATGACACTCGGGTGCTGTGATGACACTCGGGTGGCGCATGTACTACTTCTGCTTGAAGAACTCGATCTCGCTGATGGCGCAGACCTTTAGCGCCGGATCCGGGTAGCAGCTCTGCACGGTGAAGGAGATCGAGACGACGTTCTTGGCACCGAAGCTGAACGCCTGCGGAGCCTGACTGTCCGCCAACGTCATCTGCCGCGAGCCGACGATCTTGCCAGTGGAGTCGACCGCTGACACGAACAGATCTTTCGGGCGAGGCTGCCCCTTGAACGACGCAGGTGCCGACTGGTCACCCGGCGTGATGAGGACTTTCGACAGCGACTCCTGCTTGAAGACAACGGTCACGGTTGCCGTCTGACTGTCAGGGGCAGCGATCCACGAGTCGTTCTTCACGCCATCGGCAACGAACGCAGCATCATGGCCAGGCGCTGCCGAGGACGCCGTGACGAGTGTCTTGTCAGGGCTGATCTGCACGAACTGCGGATGGATCTTGCGCTTCACGAAGTTGATCGCCTCGCTCGCCTTCGACGTCATCGTGCCGCGCACCGACGGGATCAGCATGCCGCCGCCGATTCCGAGCACAGCAAGAATCGCCAGCACCTTGCCGACCTTGGCGAGATTGCCGAGCAGTCCGCCCTTGGCCTGGCGAGCACCCTTTGCGACCCCACCACCCTTGCCGCCAACACGCATCGGCCGGTCGCCCGCCTCGAAACCCGGGGCCTTGGCAGCCTTCGCGTTGGCGCGACGCCGCCGCCACGACAGCTTGACCGGCACGATCTCGGCCAGCGAGGTTCCACAGCGGCGGCAGAACTTGCGCTCGGGAGCATTGCCCTCGCCACAGCTGCCGCAGACGAGATCGCCGGGGTTGATCTCGCGGCTCGGCGGTTGCATCGATTGGGGCTTCGGCCGCACCGCTGCCGTCGACGGCATCTGCGCGCCGGGCTGGCGGTCCCCGATCGTCGTGGGCTCTCCGGCCTGCTGCGGCGGCCGGAGATTCGGCGAACTCACCTGAGGTGTCCTGGCGCTCGTCTCCGCCTGCGCCACCGGTTTGGCGACGAGGGAGCTGAGCGCCGGATTCGAGGCGTGCTGGGGAGACTGACCGAAGCCGGTCGCCGGTGACCGCGGCGTCGCCGCACCCTGAGCGGACTTCGGTGGCGGCAAGAATCCGCCGCCCCCTTGGAACGGTTGCGGAGGACGCGACCCGACTCCCGGCGGAGGCGGCTGCATTCCGTACTGCACGGGCGGTGCCTGTCCAGGCGGACCTGCCTGGCTCGGCTGGTCGGACGACGAACCCTCGCCGATCACCGCGTTCTTGATGCGCGTCACGAGACCGAGTTGCGGCGGAGGCAACACCGTTGGGCCGACAACCGTGTCCGCTGTGTCCCCGACGACCTGTTCACCCTCCCATTCCAGGAATGCACCGCACGACGCGCAGAACGAGTCGCCGACGGGGTTGTGGTTACCGCATCGTTTGCAGACGATCATTCGTCATCCTTGCTGGAACGGAGGTCTCGGTGCCAACGGGCCCGCAGGAGGTGGGGGCGGAGGCGGTGGTGCCGGCGAGGATCTCGCCGGTGCCACGATCTCGACCCGGTGCCCGAGGTGTGCTGGCTTGTTGGCGACCACCAACCTATCCAATCGGGCGAGGAAGGCTGGAGACGGCTGCGCCAGACGCAATCGGACCACGATCGCGACCCCAGGGGAACCAGGCATCGTCGTCCCCGGGGTCTGCGACCAGCCGGCACCGCCGCCTTCG
>Ga0123338_10001639_pt1 | contig 21485 bp, 15 predicted proteins | sample grotaG_FD_89793 | JGI IMG/M metagenome (GOLD analysis project Ga0123338, IMG submission 89793) | Glacier valley bacterial and archeal communities from Borup Fiord, Nunavut, Canada, to study Microbial Dark Matter (Phase II) -... | ecosystem: Environmental > Aquatic > Freshwater > Ice > Glacier ...
CACCGGAATCGCCGTGTGGCTCAGCCGTCATCACCCTCACGGAGTCGTGACCGCCGTCGCAATATCCGCAGTGCTGGCTGCAGCCTTCGTCCGGCCGCTTCGTGCGTTGGTGGTCGGCGTCGCCCTGGTCGGCATCCTTGCAGCAGTGCTGACTGCACGTTCGTGGCATGCATTCAGCCCGGCAGCGGCCCGGCCAATGGTCGGTTGGGTCACGGTGATCACCGACCCTCGAAGAGTCGGGCCGATGGTGACGTTGGTCGCGGAGGTCGGTTCGATCCGTGAACAGGTCAGGGCGTTCGGTTCCGTCGGGCGTCATCTAGAGGGGCGCCACGCCGGTGAACTGGTGTGGGTGTCCGGACGGCAGCGGTCACTCTCGCCGAGCCAACTCGATCGGCTGGCGTACCAGCACGTCCGGGCGACGCTGCAGATCGATGTCGTCGCCGATTGGGTCGTCGGCACACCGATGTCCGTCGCTGCGAACCGGGTACGCGGACTGCTCGATTCCGGTTCCTCGATGATGTCGCCGTCCGAACAGGCGTTGTTCCTCGGATTGATCATCGGAGACGATCACGCAGAGCCGGTGACAATGGTCAAAGATTTCCGCTCCGCCGGCCTGTCGCACCTGACGGCGGTCTCCGGACAGAACGTCGGCTTCTTACTGATTGCGTTCAGCCCGCTCCTGCGCCGGTTGCGACCGATGATCCGATGGACCGCGACGATCGGTCTGGTGACGTGGTTCGCCGTGCTCACGCGCTTCGAACCGTCTGTCCTACGTGCCGCAGCGATGGCGCTGCTGGCGGCGACGGCATTCTGGCGAGGCTGGAGTGCAACACCGAGACGCCTGGTCTGTTTGACCGTGACAGGCCTGCTGCTCGTCGATCCGCTGCTCGCATGGTCTGTCGGATGGTGGCTGTCCGTCGGCGCGACGATGGGCCTGGCGTTGCTCGCCCAACCACTCGCCGACCGTATACCGGGGCCACGTTGGATCGTGCTCCCCATCGCCGTCACCCTTGCCGCCCAGACGGGAATCGCCCCGATCTCCGTATTCGTCTTCGGGAGAGCTCCGCTGGTGTCGGTGGCGACGAACCTACTTGGCGTTCCCGTCGCCGGGTTCGTGATGGTGTGGGGCATTCCTGCCGGCCTGCTCGCCGGAATCGTCGCGCCAGTAGCGACGCTCATGCAGTTGCCGAGTCGCATCGGCACGAGATGGGTGCTGCTGGTCGCCAAACTCGGGGCGCGCATCGAACCGACGTGGACGGGACGGTGGGGTGCGCTGTTCCAACTCGCCGTCGTCGGTCTGATCCTGTTGCGCAAGCCCCGTCACCACTCAGAACGAAGCGCTCCCGGCGCGCCGGCCACCGGCCAGTAGGCTCGGGCGCCTGGAAGCGGTCCTCGGAGGTTGCGGATCTACCCGTGGCCACGGTCATGACCTGATGCCACCGACCCTTCATGGGGTGTTCGGAGCCCCGGCTACATGGCATCAATCGGGATAGCGTCATCGCCGATGTCCGTCCATCTACTCACCGGCGACGACGAGTCCCTACTCGGTGCAGCTGTCACCGATCTCGTACGTCAACTCGTCGGCAACGGCGACCGCTCGTTGATCGTCGACGACTTCGATGCCACCGCCGAGCATTTCGAGATCCGACTCGTGGTCGATGCTCTGCAGACATTGCCATTCCTCACGGACAAGCGCGTCGTCGTCGTGCGGGCCACGGACAAGCTCGTCGCCGAGCAGACAGCGCTGCTCGTCGCCTACCTCGCCGATCCCCTGCCGACAAGCGATCTCGTACTCGCCGCCGGCGGACGACTCCCGAAGGCGCTGACCGATGCGACAAAGGCGGCCGGCGTCACAGCAGTTTCCACCGCTGCACCGGTCAAGAAGAGCGATCGTGCCGAGTGGTTCAGCGAACAACTCAGCGCTCACAACGTGAAGATGGATCCAGCGGCGATGTCGCTGCTGACGGGGTGGCTCGGCGAAGACGCCGGGCGGTTGCGTGGTTTGCTCTCCACGTTGGTCTCGAGCTACGGCACCGGGAAGCGACTGACAGCGGACGACATCCGCCCGTTTCTCGGCGATGCCGGCAGTGTCCCGCCGTGGGATCTCACCGATTCGATCGACGCAGGCGACGTGCAGTTAGCGCTGCGTCTGCTGGTACGGATGATGCACGGCGGCGAACGTCATCCACTCGCGGTGATGTCGATCCTGCACACCCACTACGTGCGCATGCTCAAGCTCGACGGCGTGGAAATCCGCTCGGATTCGCAGGCGATGGAGGTGCTCGGCGTCAAGAGCCCGTTCCAGGCCAGGAAGGCGATCGATCAGTACCGCAAACTAGACAGTGGCGGAGTGCGCAAAGCGTTCCAACTGCTTGACGACGCCGACCTGAGCATCAAGGGCGGAACGGAACTCGACGGCGAATTGATCATGGAGGTGCTCGTCGCCCGTCTCGCACGCCTGTCACCACGCCGGACGGCCACTCGCCGCTGACGTCGTGTTTCGACCGCCAGACCGCTACGAACTTCCGTCTCAGATTCTCAGGAGAGGGCGAGCTCGGCGAGCCGTTCGACCGCTCCGACCGATCCCGGACCGATCATCGCCAAAACGATGCGCTCGGGGGCGAGTGCACGGGCGGCGGCCAGCGACAATGCCGTTGCCGACAGATCCCAGGACGGTGCCCACGCTGTCACGGTGATGACGGCGTTGCCAGAAGATGCCTCCCGCGCCACATCCACGAAGTGGCGATGCCGGGGATTTGTCAGCAGCACATTGATGCCGTCGGCGTGGCTGACGGCGATCCGTGTCAGCGCCTCGCTGTTCACGCCGACCAGCATCGGCGGCGCCGGATCCGGTTGCGGGAAGCCGGAGAACTCCAAGCTGCCCGCCCACATCCGGCGGCACATGTCGATCGTTTCGACGACGTGATCATGGCGTTCGCGCATCGTCGCCCCGATCGGAATCCTTGCCGCGTCGAGTTCGCCAGACCACCGGGTGCCGGGAGCAGCGCCCGCGCCGAGGCCGACGAGCAGACGTCCGCCGCTGATCGTCTGCAGCGAGGCGAGTGAGGCGGCGAGCACGCTGGGCCGCCGCAAACCGGCATTGAGCACCATCGCGCCGATGCCGATCGTCGACGTCATCGTCGACAGGCCGCCAAGGAGGGCGATCGCCTCGAGCATCGTCTCGCCGCGAAGTGTCGATCCGGCGAGGTGGTCGTAGACCCACAGCGCTCCGAAACCGAGTTCCTCGGCGCGTCGTGAGCATTCTGCGTAGACCGGCCATGGAGTCGAGGCCGGATTGATCTGCACATCGACAATCGTCATGAGTGCATCATGCGGGCGTCAGTCGAGAGGGTCATCAGTTCCGACGTGCCTGTGTTCGGTTCCAGGGAGCTGGCGTTCGGTCTCGAAAAAGCAAGAAACCCGACCAGTGGTCGGGTTCGAGCGAATCTTCATACGGTGGAGCGTCAGCCGGCTGCATTGACCTTCGTCATCAGACGGCTCTTGCGCCGGGCTGCCTGGTTCGGGTGGATGACACCCTTGGCGGCAGCCTTGTCGATCTTCTTGATGGCGAGGCGGATCGCTGCGTCGGCGTCGTCGCCGCCAATTGCCTTGACGGCGGTCTTGACGCGCGTCTTGACTTCCGAACGAACGGCCTTGTTGCGCTCCGCCGCCTTGGCGTTGGTCAGAATGCGCTTCTTCTGGCTCTTGATATTGGCCATTACTGTGATCTCCTCGAACTCCGCTGCAAGCCCCACGATGCTATCGGTGCAGGGCTCCAACACCACCTGCTCCCTCGACGAGGCACCGCAGCTGCTCAGGCGGCGCAGGCCGGGCGCACGTTACAATCGACCAACCCCCATGGACCTCGATCGAATTCGCAACTTCTCCATCATCGCCCACATCGACCACGGCAAGTCGACGTTGTCAGACCGCATCCTCGAGATCACCGGCGCCGTCGACGCCAGGGATATGCGATCGCAGTACCTCGACTCGATGGATCTCGAGCGTGAGCGCGGCATCACCATCAAGGCGCAGAACGTGCGCGTCAACTGGGCGGGTCACGTCCTGCATCTGATCGACACCCCCGGGCATGTCGACTTCGGCTACGAGGTCAGCCGCTCCTTGGCGGCTTGCGAGGGTGTCGTGCTGGTGGTCGACGCAGCGCAGGGAATCGAAGCGCAGACGCTCGCCAACTGCTACCTGGCGTTGGAACACGACCTCGAAATCGTTGCAGCGCTCAACAAGATCGACCTGCCGGCCGCCGATCCAGATCGGTATGCGATGGAGATCGAGACGGTTCTCGGCATTCCAGCTGAGGAGATCCTGCGCATCTCGGCGAAGACGGGCGACGGTGTCGGCGGGCTGTTGGACGCCATCATCGCCCGCATCCCCGCTCCGAAGGGCGACCCGGCCGCCTCGTTGCAGGCGTTGATCTTCGACAGTCAATTCGACCAGTACCGCGGCGTCGTCAGCTCGATCAGAGTGATGAACGGAACGATATCGACGGGCACTCGCCTGAAGTTCATGCAGACCGGCGCTGACCACGAGGCGATCGAGGTCGGCGTGCGAGCTCCTGTTCCGACGCCCGTCAAGGAACTCGGTCCTGGCGAGGTCGGCTATCTCATTGCCGGCATCAAGGATGTCGGAGAGGCTCGTTCCGGCGAGACGGTGACGACCTACGTACACCCGGCGACGGTGGCCTTGGACGGCTACCGCGATCCCAAGCCGATGGTCTTCTGCGGGCTGTTCCCGATCGACGGGGACGACTTCGAGAACCTCCGCGAGGCGCTGGAGAAACTCAAGCTCAACGACGCCTCTGTGACCTATTCACCGGAATCCTCCGGGGCGCTCGGGTTCGGTTTCCGCTGCGGATTCCTCGGGCTGCTGCACATGGAGATCGTGACCGTACGGCTGGAGCGTGAGTTCAACCTCGCGCTGATCGCGACGGCGCCGTCCGTCGAATACCGCGTGATGCGAACGGACGGTGAGGTCGTGTTCGTCGACAACCCTGCCGACCTGCCGCCGACGCAGAACATCGACTACATCGAGGAGCCGTTTTTCAAGGTCGCGATCATCACCCCGAAGGACTACACCGGCACGCTGATGGACCTCTGTCAGACGCGTCGTGGCGAGATGATGAAGCTCGAATACCTCTCGCCGGAGCGCGTCGAACTGCATTACCTGATCCCGCTTGCCGAGGTCGTCATCGACTTTTTCGATCAGATGAAGAGCCGCACTCAGGGGTACGCCTCACTCGACTACGAACTCGCCGAGTATCAGCGCAGCAATCTCGTCAAGGTCGACCTGATGCTCAACGGCATCGTCGCCGACGCCTTTTCGACGATCGTGCACCGTGACAAGTCGTTCGACTACGGCCGGCGGATGTGCGAAAAACTGAAAGAACTGATCCCTCGTCAGATGTTCGACGTGCCGATCCAAGCGGCGATCGGCGGCAAGGTCATCGCCCGAGAGACGGTCAAGGCGAAGCGCAAAGACGTGCTCGCCAAGTGCTACGGCGGCGACATCACCCGCAAGCGCAAACTGCTGGAGAAGCAGAAGGAGGGCAAGAAGAAGATGAAGGCCATCGGTCGCGTCGAAGTCCCCGGCGACGTCTTCATCTCCGCGCTCAAACTCGACGACTGAGACTCGTAGGATCGGGGGACGTGGCGTTCACTGATTCCTTTCGCACGCTGAAGGAACGAAACGCGAAGTTGTTCTTCAGCGGGCTGCTCGTCTCCAACATCGGTACATGGGCACAGGCGACGGCGACAACGCTGCTGGTCCAGCGCCTGGCGAAGACCGATCCGGGAACCGCGCTCGGCATCGCCTTGGCGCTGCAGTTCCTGCCGACGCTGTTCCTCGGCGCGTGGGCGGGAGCATTTGCCGACCAGCACAGCAAGTGGACGCTGACGGTCAGTACGCAGGCGCTGCTGCTCGCCCAGGCACTGGCGCTGGCGATCGTCGACTTCTCCGGGAGCGCCACACTGCCGCTCGTCTATGGACTGGCGCTGGTCATGGGCTTCATCAACGCCATCGACAACCCCGCCCGGCGAGGTCTTGTGCTCGAACTCGTCGAACAGTCTGAGATCTCCAGCGCGATGTCGCTCAACACCGGCGTGATGACGGGTTCGAGGGTCTTCGGTCCAGCGCTCGCTGCGTGGATGGTGATCGAGTGGGGCACGGCGTGGTGTTTCCTCGTCAACGCCGTCAGTTTCCTTGCCGTACTGGCGTCGCTGTTACTGCTCGACCGTTCCAAACTGCACGAGAGCCCGCGTGCCTCACGAGGCGGCACACCGGTCCGCGACGGCTTCCGCCTCGTGTGGCACCATCCGGTGCTCAAACCGATGTTCGTGCTCTTCGTGATCGTGTCGACGTTCGCTTTCAACTACGCCGTCGCCCTGCCGCTGCTGGCCGACGATCGATTCCACAGCACCTCGATGTATGGCATCCTGCTGGCGGTCGTCAGCGTCGGCAGTCTCACCGGGTCGCTGATCAGTGCTGCGCAAAAGCGCATCAGGATGCGCTGGCTGATCGGATCGAGCGCGCTGCTCGGGGCCTTCATGACAGCCATGTCGTGGGCACCCAACCCGGCCGTCGCCTACATCCTCGCCGTTCCGATGGGGATCTTCGGGGCGATCGTCGTGACCGCCGCCAACTCGATCTCCCAGGAATACACGCCGCCAGTGATGCGTGGCCGAATGCTCGCGTTGACAGGCACTGCGTTCCTCGGCTCCACGCCGATCGGCAGTCCGATCACCGGCTGGATCGGTGATCACATCAGCGCCGAATGGTCGCTGGCCTATGGGGGTGTGATCAGTTTCATCGCCGCAGTGTGCACGCTCGCTGTGTTCAGGCGTCGTTCCGGCGCCCCGGCGCTTGCCGATGACGGAGCGTTCCCGGTACCGACCGAGGTCGTCGCCTCCTGATCCTCAGACCCAACCAGGGGGCGGGGCACTGTTCGCATTACGTTGGCGCTGATGAGCGTGGGCATCACCGACGACGGTTCCGTGAGGATCATCACCATCAACCGACCGCAGGCACGCAACGCCGTCGACCGGCCGACGGCGTCGGCATTGGCGGATGCCTTCAGAGCGTTCGACGCCGACAGCCGCCGCAACGTGGCTGTGCTGACAGGTGCCGGCGGAACGTTCTGCGCAGGTGCCGACTTGAAGGCGGTTGCCGACGGCCGGGGCAATCGCATCGAGGCGGACATCGCCCTCGACGGGCCGATGGGTCCGACACGCATGCTGCTCAGCAAGCCGGTGATCGCCGCCGTCGAGGGCTTCGCCGTCGCCGGCGGCATCGAATTGGCGACGTGGTGCGACCTACGTGTTGCCGGCGAGACGGCGGTATTCGGCGTCTACTGCCGTCGATGGGGTGTGCCGCTGGTCGACGGCGGTTCAATCCGACTCAGTCGCCTCATCGGCCACAGCAGGGCGCTCGACCTGTTGCTCACGGGCAGGGGAGTGTCGGGTGACGAGGCGCTGCAGATGGGTCTCGTCAACCGGGTCGTTGCTGACGGGACCGCGCTGGCAGCGGCAATCGCCCTCGCTCACGAGATCGCCGCCTTTCCGCAGATCTGTCTGCGCAACGATCGGTTGTCGAGCTACGAACAGTGGGGCTCAACGCTCGACCGGGCACTCGCTCGGGAAACCGAACTCGGTCTGCAGACGATCCGCTCTGGCGAAGCAGTGGCCGGCGCCACTCGATTCCTCAACGGCGAGGGCCGTCACGGCTCGACCGTCTGAACTCCGAGTATCTGCGGACCGGGCGAGTATCTGCGGGTCGCTGAGCGCGCCCGACGTACTCGCTCGGACCGTGCGTACTCGGTTGGACCGTGCGTACTCGGTTGGACGGCAGGAACACCGAACTACCAGGAGCCGGAACTGCCGCCGCCTCCGCCGCCTCCGACGCTGCCGCCGGAGAATCCGCCGGAGAACCCACTCGATCCGCTGGACCCGCTGCTCTGGGGGACATGCATCGTGCTCGACATGTCAGAACGCATCGAGTGGATCAGCAGCGGTGAGTAGATGTAAGCGGAGTCCGTCGGCGGGACACCGCTGAGGTGCAGCGCATTGCTCCAGGCGTCCGCTGCACCGAGTGCGACGGCCCAACCGCTGTACTCGCGTAGCAGACCGTGCTTCCATGCCCAGTCGACGTGCTGACCTTCACTCGCTGCAAGGAATCGCCGGAACGATTCGGTGCGCAACGCAAGCGCCGAGCCGGTGGCGGTGCGCGCCGGCAGCAGGAAATGGTAGACGAAGAAGGCAGCGAGCGCAGGCGCGACGATGCCGAGGGCGACAGTCAAGACCGGTGAGGTGAGGTGCCCGAGCACAGCGATGACTGTGGAAAATGCCCAGAAGCCGATGAAGAGGATGGCGATACCGAAACGCCGTACGTTGACGGCCGATGCCGCCCCACCGATGCTCGGCGGTCGGCGCCACCATCCCGATCCACGAATCACATCGCGCTGCTGCGTTCGTATCCCATTCCAGGCAGTGGCGAAATGGCTGTCGTATTTGCCGAGTGCCACCGTGTCGCTCCCGTTGAACACCTCGTCGAGGAGATGCCCGTCGACGCTGTTGAGTGCGGAACGATTCGGGCCAGAACTGATCACCAGCCCACTGTCGGCCTTCTTCAGCGTGATCGCCTCGATGCCGGCGAGCCCGGAGAACCACGAGGCAACGGTGTCGTCGTCGACGCGCTCATTGAGGAGCACAGCGCCCTGCCATGGCTCGATTCCCCGCGGTGGAACGAACTCCGTCGTCGCCAGCGCGGCCATACGGTCGTCGGGGACGAACGTCGTCGGTGACGTCGGTGGAGGGAGTGGGATCTCGGGCGGGAGGTCATCAGGCAGTGTTCCGACGCGCCCCGCCACACCAGAGGCTGCGATCGGGCCGGAACCGTACGCAGCGGTGGCCGCACCGCCGGCGAAGACTTCGTTGCGACCTTGTCGACGCTGCACCAAGAACACCGCAGCGGCAGCGAACAACCCGAGCGGCACGAGCAGCAACCCGAGCAGCAGGCGGTGGTCGGCTCTGGCCGCCGGCGGCAGCGGTGCGGCGATGTCCTGAACACCGATCAATTGCGTGATCGTCCCGCCGATCGTCACACCGTCGCCAGGCTTCAGCGGGCTGATCGTGGCCCGATAGACCCCACCGTCGTCCGTGAATGTGCATCCGCCGGCAGTGCCGCCGGCACCGACGTTGCACAGCGTGCTGCTCAGATCGAAGCCGGTCACAGCGATGTCGAACCGTTTCGTCTGCAGGGTCTCGTCATTGCCGATGAGGTCGAGTGCCAGGGTTCCCGACGAGATCCTGGCGTTTGGCAACGTGTACGTGAGGATGTACCGATGCCGTCCATCGATCGTCTTGTCCGGATCGCCGAGACGGATCTGTGTTCCGGCGGAGACCTGCGACACGGACACTTCGGCGCTGGCGTTCGGAGATGAAGCGGTGATCTTCGTCGGCACGCCGAAGTCGTTCGGGATGATCCGCTGGTAGCCGTGTCGATTGTTGTTTCCGAAATCCTCGTCGACCGTTTCCGTGATCTGCACGCCGTTGGCGCCACTCGGCGACACGACGAGTTGTTTGGCGTCGAACTGTTCGTCGCGGGCGCCGTCGCCGATCTTGCCGGTCAACGCGAGGATCGAGCAGGCGGCGATCACCACCGCTACGACGAGATGGCGCCATATCGCAATTCGTCCAAGCATCCGACCAGTCTGCCGCGAGCCGCCGCAGGTCGTCGCTCCAGGCCTGAAACCCCGGCCACTGAGCAGGTCGAGGTGGCGGATATCGCCGACAGCACGAGTTTCGCCGCCCGAAGTTCAGTCCGCTCGCGTTCGACCAGCGGAAATGGGCGGGTCGGCGAGACAGCTGAGCGCTAGGGTCGTGGTCAGCAAGGCGTTGAAGAGGCAATCACCTCCGAGCCTTCGGAAGAACGGTCCCTCCGCTGGCGGAGTGGCTCAGTAGAACCGAACGGGCCCGACCCGTCATCGTCGGCGCAATCGAGTGGGTACCCACCGTGGTGGGTGCCAAGCAGGGTGGGAATCGCGGTTTCGGCTGACGTCGAGGTCGTCCCTGTGACGCAAGCAATCGAGCAGTCGCACGACCGCTCGGGACCGTAGTCACAGGAGTCAATCGTGGGTTATCCCGAAGTCGAATCGTCACCGAAGCTGCCGGCGCTGGAACAGCGCGTCCTCGCAAAGTGGGAGGCCGACGACACCTTCCGCCGCTCCGTCGCTCAGCGCGACCCGATCGTTCCGACCGCCGACGGTACTGGCAAACAGCACAACGAGTTCGTGTTCTACGACGGCCCGCCGTTCGCCAACGGCCTGCCGCACTACGGCCACCTGCTGACCGGCTACGTCAAGGACGTCGTGCCGCGCTATCAGACGATGCGCGGCAAGCGCGTCGAGCGCCGCTTCGGCTGGGACTGCCACGGCCTGCCGGCCGAGGTCGTCGTCGAAAAGGAACTCGGCATCAGCGGCCATCCGGCGATCACCAACTTCGGCGTCGACAAGTTCAACGAAGCCTGCCGCACCAGTGTGTTGCGTTACACCGAGGATTGGCGCCGCTACGTCAACCGCCAGGCCCGCTGGGTCGACTTCGACAACGACTACAAGACGCTCGACGCAACGTATATGGAGAGCGTGATGTGGGCCTTCAAGACGTTGTGGGACAAAGGATTGGTGTACGAGGGCTTTCGCGTACTGGCCTATTGCTGGCGATGTGAGACGCCGCTGTCGAACACAGAGACGCGCATGGACGACGTCTACCGTGACCGTCAGGACCCGGCACTGACCGTGTGGTTCCAGCTGGAGACGGGCGAACGGATCATGGCGTGGACGACGACGCCGTGGACGCTGCCGGCGAACCTCGCGCTCGCCGTCGGCCCGGACATCGACTATGCGGTGATGGAGGAGAACGGCCAGCAGTACATCCTCGCCGAGTCGCGCGTCGCCCACTACGAGAAAGAGCTCGGGCTGGCCACACAGGTCGGCACGATGAAGGGCAGCGAACTCGTCGGCCGTCGTTACACGCCGCTGTTCCCGTTCTTCGCTGACACCGAGAACGCCTTCCAGGTGCTCGGCGCTGACTTCGTGTCGACCGAGGACGGCACCGGTGTCGTGCACATGGCCCCCGGTTTCGGCGAGGACGACCAGATGGCCTGCAACGCTGCGGGCATCCCCACGATCGTGCCGATGGACGAGCACGGCCGCTACACCGCCGACGTCCCGACATGGGCAGGCAAACACGTCTTCGAGGCCAACCCACTGGTGATCCGCGCCCTCAAGGACGCAGAGCACGTCATCCGCCACGAGTCCTACAACCACAGCTACCCGCACTGCTGGCGCTGCGCAGAGCCGCTCGTCTACAAGGCGGTCAGCTCGTGGTTCGTCAAGGTGACGGCGTTTCGCGACCGCATGGTGGAACTCAACCAGGACATTCACTGGGTGCCCGAACACGTCAAGGAGGGCAGCTTCGGGAAATGGCTGTCCAACGCCCGTGACTGGTCGATCAGCCGCAACCGTTTCTGGGGTTCGCCGATCCCGGTGTGGAAGAGCGACGACCCGAACTATCCGCGGGTCGACGCCTATGGCTGCTTTGCAGACCTCGAACGCGACTTCGGAGTCGAGGTCACCGACATCCACCGCCCGTACGTCGACCAGTTGTCACGACCGAACCCCGACGACCCGACAGGTCGGTCGACGATGCGTCGCGTACCGGAGGTCTTGGACTGCTGGTTCGAGTCCGGTTCGATGCCGTTCGCCCAGGTGCACTATCCGTTCGAGAACCGTGAATGGTTCGACGAGCATTATCCAGGCGATTTCATCGTCGAATACCTGGCGCAGACGCGCGGCTGGTTCTACACGATGCACGTACTGGCGACGGCGCTGTTCGACCGGCCGGCGTTCCGCAACTGCGTCGCCCACGGCGTCGTGCTCGGCGCAGACGGCCAGAAGATGTCGAAGAGCCTGCGGAACTATCCGGATCCGTACGAGATGTTCGACACATACGGCTCCGATGCCGTCCGCTGGTTCCTGATGTCGTCGCCGATCCTACGCGGCGGTGACCTGTCGGTCGGCGAGGCGGGAATCCGCGAGTCGGTTCGCCAGGTCGTACTGCCGCTGTGGAACAGCTGGTATTTCCTGACGCTGTATGCCAACGCTGCCGGTAAGAGCGGTTCGGTCCGCTACGACCAGACCGATGTGCTCGACCGGTACATCCTCGGCGAACTGCACACGCTCGTCACCTCGGCGACGGCACAGCTCGACCAGTACGACTTCTTCGCAGCATGCTCCTCGGTGTCGGACTTCCTCGACTCGCTCACGAACTGGTACATCCGCCGAAGCCGTGACCGCTTCTGGGCAGGCGATCAGGACGCCATCGACACGCTGCACACAGTGCTTTCCGTGTTGTGCCAGGTCGCCGCCCCGCTCCTGCCGCTGGTGACCGAACAGATCTACACCGAGCTGACCGGAGCAGGTTCCGTGCATCTCACCGACTGGCCGGACGCCGTGTCGATCCCGTTCGACGCCGATCTCGGCATCGGCATGCGACAGGTGCGCGACGCCTGTTCGTCATTGCTCGCACTACGCAAGCAGGAGGGACTGCGCGTCCGCCTACCGCTCGCCAAGGCGGTCATCGCCACGCCGGCAGCCGACCTCCTCCGTCCGCACGGCGACATCGTCCGCGACGAGCTCAACGTCAAGGAACTCGTGATCACCGATGATGTCGCTGCCTATGGTCGCAACGAATTGGTCCTCAGCCCGAAGAACCTCGGACCGCGCCTCGGCAGCGATACGCAGCAGGTGATCAGGGCCTACAAGCTCGGTGACTGGTCATCGGAAGATGGCAATGTCGTTGTCGGCGGGACGGAGCTGATGCCGGGGGAGTACGAGTTCAAACTCGTTTCCAACACCGTTGGCGCAGCGGCGACGCTGCCGGGGGCGAGTGGCATCGTCGTGCTCGATACACATGTGTCGCCGGAATTGGAGCAGGAGGGCCTTGCCCGCGACCTGATCAGACTCGTGCAGTTGGCGCGCCGCGAAGCCGACCTCCAGGTCAGCGACCGCATTGCGCTGACGGTGACAGCTTCGGGGGCATGGCTTGCGGCGTTGGAGCAGTATCGACAACTGGTGAAGAGCGAGACGCTGGCGACAGCGGTGACAGCGACGCTCGACGCCGACTCCGAGGGTCCGGTCGTGACTGTGTCGAAGCACGAGATCGGGGCGACAGCGTGAGCGATCGAGGAGTGATTCGCCCACCACCAGGAGCGGTGCCGGGCGATGACCATGACCTATAGTTGGCGGGAATGGTCATCAAGCGGTTAACTCGGGAGCGGCCGCCGGCGGAGCAGCAGTTGGCCCAACGATCGGCGGTCGTCGCGCCGGCAGCATCGACCTACTCGTCGAGCGCCGATCCGATCCTGTCGGACGGAGCCGGCCGCTCGCAGGCCGCATCGATCGGGGCGATGCAGCCTGTTGCGGCATTCGTCCAGGCCAAACTGCGAGTCGGCAGCTCGACCGATCCGGCCGAACTCGAGGCTGACGCTGTCGCTGACGACGTCCTGGCGGTCCTTCGCAGGTCCGTCGAAACCGTGGCAGGCGATACACCTGGCGTCGGTGGGGCCGCCGGTCAGGTGTCCCGGATTCGCCGTGTCACGGCAACGGTGCGCCGGCTCGGCGATCCGGTCGTCGGTCGAGACGGAGGGGAAATCGACGGCGCCATCGCCGCAGGCGTTCGCAACGCCAGCGGGGGATCGGCACTCGACTCGAAGATCAAACCACGGCTCGAGGGTGCCTTCGGCAGGTCGTTCGATGACGTGCGCATCCATCGGGACAGCGCCATTGCACCGCAGATCGGTGCCAGGGCGTTCACGTTCGGATCGGACATCCACTTCGCTCCTGGGGAATACCGGCCGTCGAGCGATGCAGGAATGCGGGTCCTCGGTCACGAACTGACTCACGTCGTCCAGCAGTCCGCAGGCGCCGGCGCGATGGCGGCGAGTCGGATCTCCCGCACGACGTTGTCGCCCGACGGTCCGATTGTGCGTCGTGTCGTGACACAGGTGTGGGGGAAATGGCGGTCGTCATTCGACCCGAAGAAGGATTTCAAAGGTGAGGCGGAGGCGCGAGAATGGGATGCTGCGCAGCTGCCGGCAGTCGTGCCTGTCGCCGCCCAGCAGGTTGTGGACGATGGCCCAGAGGTGCAGGCGACGTACGCATGGAATGTCCGGCCAGCGGCCAGGAACCATTACAACGACGGGTGGGGGGCAAAGTACGGGATCCAGACCGACACCAAGCTCACCGAGATGGTTGCTCACGACGATGACACCTCTGGCGGCGAACACGAGTTGTATCTGGGTGAGTACAAGGTCAAGAATCAGGACTCGAAGGGTTGCAACATCCTCTACAGCAACGAGTGGGTCGGTGACCATTGCACGACGACCGTCTACCACTGCGGCCCGACGAAGGGCGCAGGCTGATCTGCCCGGCCATCCGCCTCGCCTCCACCGGCTCGTTCAGCTCTGAAGATGAAGTCTGATCCACATCGCCCCGGACGCTGCCGAACTCACTGTTACCGCCGGTAGTATCCGCCGTTCGTCCGGTGCTCGGAAGGACTCGACATGACAATTGCAAAGAAACCTGCCACTGCTGCCAAGACGGTCGAGCCGGTGGCGGAAGCCCCCAAGCCGGCGCCCGCCAAGGCGAAGGTCAAAGCCGCTGCCAAGAAGGCAGCACCAGTCAGCGCCGGCATCGGCGCCGCAGTGATGGGTCCGATCGGGCCGATCACGGTGTCCAAGGACTTCGATCTCAAGTTCCTCGAATCCCAGCAGCAGTTGCTTGCCGACGAGCGCAAGTCGCTCACCGGTCAGGCGTTACGGCTCGAATTCGAGGCCAACTCGCTGATCGAGGACGTCGAGATGGGCGATGTGCAGTTCGACGACGAATCCGGCGAGGGCGACACGATGGTCGTCGAGCGCGAGCGTGACCTTGCGCTGTCGGCGCAGGCGCGCCAGACCGTCTCCGAGATCGACACCGCACTGCGCCGCATGGCGGAGGGCGAATACGGCTACTCGATCGTGTCCCACCGGCCGATCCCGCGTGAACGCCTGAAGGCGATTCCGTGGGCTGTCGAGCTCGTCGAGGAGAAGGTCGGCGGGATCGGCCGTCGATGAGCGATCAGCCGGCCCAGCCGGTTGACGAGGTCGAATCCAACGAGGTCGAATCCAACGAGGTCGAATCCAACGAGGTCGAATCCAACGAGATCCAATCCAACGAGGTCGGATCCGTCAGCGCAGCAGTGCACCGGCAGGCACCCTCGTCTCGCGACGGCCTCATCGCCAGCTTGCTGATCGCTGCGTTCGTCGTCGTCGTCGACCAGATCACCAAACGAATCGCCGTCAGTCAGCTCGACGATTCGTTGCCGGTGCACGTCATCTGGACGCTGCAGTGGCACCTGACCCACAACAGCGGCATGGCCTTCAGCCGCGGCACCGGGATCGGTCCGATTCTCGGAGCGCTGGCGCTGGTGGTTGTCGTCGTGCTGGTGATCAGCCTCGGTCGACACGGCACCCGCGGCGGCAAGTTCGCCGTTGGGCTGGTGGTCGGCGGTGCTGTCGGCAACCTCGCCGACCGACTGTTCCGTGGCGATGGATGGCTGCGCGGCAGCGTCGTCGACTTCATCGACTTCCAGTGGTGGCCGATCTTCAACATCGCCGATTCGGCGATCTGCATCGGTGGTGCATTGCTCGTCCTCTGGGCGATTTTCAAATCGACGAGAGACAAGTCGACCAGCGTCGAGCGGGTGTCGAAGTGATCGAGGAATTGATTCCGCCGATGCTCGCCGGCGAGCGACTCGACCGCATCGTGGCGATGCTCTCAGATGTCAGCCGCACCGTTGCCACCGAACTGATCGAGGGTGGCCATGTTCTGGTGGGCGGCACGGTGGCAACGTCCGGCAAGGTGCGGATGAAAGAGTCTGTGGCTGTGTCGATCGATACCTCGTTCGTCCCGGTTCCGCAGATGCCCCAGGCCGACGACAGCATCCCGATCACGCTGGTGTACGAGGACGATGAAATCATCGTCATCGACAAGCCGGCTGGGCTCGTCGTTCATCCTGCGACGGGTAACGAGACAGGAACGCTCGTGAACGGACTGCTGGCGTTGTTCCCGGAAATCGCCGACGTCGGCCAGCCGGAGCGTCCCGGCGTCGTCCACCGACTCGACGTCGGTACGTCCGGATTGATGATCGTCGCCAGAACGCAGGACGCATACGGCGAACTCGTCGAGAAGCTGCGCGACCACGAGGTCGAACGAGTCTACCGAGCGCTCGTCTGGGGATCGCCTGAGGCACCGAATGGTCTGATCGACGCGCCGTTGGGTCGTGACGCACGTGAGCCGTTGAAGATGGCCGTCAACGCCAATGGGCGTGAGGCGAGGACCCACTTCCAGGTCGACGAGCGCTTCACGCATCCGCCGACTTCTCTACTGACGTGTCGTCTGGAAACGGGTCGAACGCATCAGATCAGGGTCCACCTCACAGCTATCGGCCATCCTGTCGTTGCCGATTCGACCTACGGCGGGCGGCGGGCGACGCTCGGCCTCAAGCGCCCGTTCCTGCACGCCACACACCTCTCGTTCGAACATCCGATCACCAACGAGCCGGTCCATTTCGACTCCCCGATGCCAGCAGACTTACTCGAGGTCGTCACCAGACTCCGAGCCGACACCGGCGAGATCTAGCGCTCGGGCTCGTCGAGTCAACTCCAGATGGTGACGTAGATCGGGGGTTTGAAGCGGGTGGCCGAAACGCCGAGGCCGAGGTGGTGCATCTCGTGGAGTGCATCGGGTGTCGACAGGAATCGTGCGAACCGTCCTGCCATCGAAGTTCGGCGATCCGCAGCCAGTGTCGACGCGTGCCACAGCGAATCCCGCGGTGTTCCATCGACGGCGAGGCGGACCAGCGTGGGGGTCGCCCGCAGATCGCCGAGCAGATGGTCGACCGCCGGCGCGATGCCTTCTCCGGTGACCGCTGCGGCGATCGCCGCCGCTTGATTGGGGAACACCCGGATGCGTTCCTCCGGAATTCGCAACTGGGCGATCAACTTGGCGACCTCGGTATGCGGATCGAGGCCGGACGGATCGACGAGCCACGTCTCGTTGGAGAGATCGGAGAACTGGCAGCGTCGAGCGGCCAAGCGATGGTCTGAACGAGCGACGACGACCATTCTCCAGCGCAACAGTGGTTGCACTGCGAGCTTGTTGGAACGCCCGGCGGGCAACGAACCGAGGGCGACGTCGGCGAGACGTTCCTCCAACAGCACGGTCATTTCCTCGGCAGTGGCGATACCGAGGTTGATCTCGACATTGATCACCCTGCTGGCGAAGCTGTGCAGCAGCGACGGGGCGATGGCATCGGCGATCGTGCTCGTGGCGACGATCCGCAGCAGTTCAGGCGCATTGTTGCTCGAGCGTGCTGCCATCTCTGCGTCGATGGCCAAGCTGACCATCTGCGAGGCCATGCCGACGATTCGCTGTCCCGCCGGCGTCAGTTCCATCGTTGTTCCGGTGCGAACGATCAACGGGTCACCGAGATGTTGGCGGAGTGCGGCGAGCGCCTGGGACACTGCCGGTTCACTGACGCCGAGCGTCGTCGCCGCAGCTTTGACAGAGCCGAGGCGGGTGACGAGCACGAACACTTTCAACTGTGTCAGCGTCATTGCGGCGAATACTACGGCCGTCCTGCACGACGGGCGAGTCGGTGGAGTGATGCCGATAACCCTTTGCTTATGGAAGCCTTGCCGAGCGATTGCTGCGGGTGCACACTCGTCTTCGAGCGAGCCAGGGGGCGCGCCGCAAAGGGGGATCATGCAGACTCCTGCACCGTTCGAATACGAGCGGGCCACCAGCGTCAATCATGCTGTGGCCCTACTCGAACAACTCGGGCCAGAAGCCAGATTGGTGGCAGGGGGTCACTCGCTGCTCCCGATGATGAAGCTGCGGCTTGCCCGTCCTGAACATCTCATCGACATCAACGACCTCGTCGCCGACCTCTCGTACATTCGCGTCGATGGCGATGAGCTGTGCATCGGCTCGATGACGCGACACTCCGAAATGCTCTCCTCGGCGATCGTCGGCCAGCACTTTGCCATCATCCATGATGCCGAACGCGTCATCGCCGACCCGGTCGTTCGTAATCGTGGCACCGTCGGCGGATCGATCGGCCAGGCAGACCCGTCAGAGGACCTGTCGGCGGTCTTCAGTGCCGCCCGTGCGTCGATCGTCGTCACCGGCACAGCCGGAACACGCACGGTCGACGCCAGGGAGTTCCACGTCGGTCCGTACGAGACCGTCTGCGGACCGGCAGAGATCATCATCGAGGTGCGCATCCCGATCCGCGCCGGTATCGGCAGCAGCTACCAGAAGGTCGAGCGCCGAGCGGGCGACTGGGCCGTCGCCGCTGCCGGTGCATGCGTCTGGCTCGACGGCGACACGATCACCGATGTCGGGATCGGACTGACTGCCGTCGGGGCGAAGCACTTCTACGCGCCTGACGCCGAGGCTTCACTGATCGGCAAGGCAGCGACCGAGGAGAACATCGTCGCCGCAGGTGTGCTCGCCGCCGCTGCAAGCAAACCGACCACGGATCAACGCGGCCCCGCCGAATACAAACGTCACCTCGCCGGGGAACTCACCACCAGGGCACTGCGCACCGCCATCGCCAGAGCCGTCGCCACGAACAAGGGATCCTGATATGGAAATTCATCTGACCGTCAACGGCGAGGCGATGTCAGCGGAGGTCGAGCCGCGCACCCTGCTCGTGCACGTGATCCGCGACCACCTCGGGCTGACGGGGACGCACTGGGGTTGCGACACCTCGAACTGCGGGGCATGCGTCGTCCACCTCGACGGCATCCCCGCCAAGAGTTGCACCGTGCTCGGGGCGATGGCAGACGGCCACAGCATCAGCACTGTCGAAGGCATGGAGAACGCCGACGGCCTCGACCCCGTACAGGAAGGCTTCATGCGATGCCACGGGCTGCAGTGCGGGTTCTGCACGCCGGGGATGATGCTGACGAGCAGGTGGCTGCTCGACAACAATCCCGACCCGACCGAACACGAGATCCGCGAAGCGCTGAGCGGCCAACTGTGCCGTTGCACCGGCTACGACAACATCATCAAATCGGTCCAGTGGGCCGCAGCACACCCGAGGGAGACGGTCTCATGACCATACTCGACGACGCTCCGGCGACCGGAGAAGCAGCAGCGCCGATTTCGGCAGGCGGCAACCCGATCGGCTTCGGAAACATGCTTCGCAAGGAGGACGTCCGTTTCCTCCGTGGACGTGGCAACTACCTCGACGACATCACGATGCCCGGCATGCTCCACGGCGCAATCCTCGCCAGCCCGTATGCCCATGCGCGGATCGTCTCGATCGACACGTCCGCTGCGCTGGCGCACCCGAAGGTCAAGGCTGTCATCACCGGGGCGATGCTCGACGGGTTGAAGCTCGCATGGATGCCGACGCTGTCGGCCGACGTGCAGGCCGTTCTGGCGACCGACAAGGTCCGCTACCAGGGCCAGGAGGTCGCCTTCGTCATCGCCGAAGACCGCTATTCGGCACGTGACGCGCTGGAACTCATCGACGTCGAGTACGAGGTCCTCGAACCGATGATCGATGCACGACGGGCGCTCGACGCCGACGCCCCCCTGGTGCGTGACGAGATCGAGGGCAGGACCGACAACCACATCTTCGACTGGGAGGCCGGCGATCAGGCGAAGTCGGACGCGGCATTCGAGGCTGCTGACGTCTCCGTCTCGCTCGACATGCTCTACCCACGGTCGCATCCTGCGCCGATGGAGACGTGTGGTTCGCTCGCTTACATGGACCCGGTCACCGGTCAGTTGACGGCGTACATCACCAGCCAGGCGCCGCACGCCCATCGGACGATCTACGCGCTCGTCGCCGGGATCCCTGAGCACAAGATCCGCGTGATCTCGCCGGACATCGGCGGCGGTTTCGGCAACAAGGTGCCGATCTATCCCGGTTACGTGTTGGCGGTCGTCGGTTCGATCGTCACCAAGAAGCCGGTGAAGTGGGTCGAGGATCGTTCCTCGAACCTGATGACGACCGGCTTTGCGCGTGATTATCACATGCACGGCGAGATCGCCGCGACCGCAGATGGCACGATCCAGGCGGTGCGGGTCAACGTGCTCGCAGACCACGGCGCCTTCAATGCCACGGCGCAGCCGACGAAGTTCCCTGCCGGTCTGTTCCACATCTTCACCGGGTCGTACGACTTTCCGGCAGCCCATTGCAAGGTCACCGGCGTCTATACGAACAAGGCGCCCGGCGGCGTCGCCTACGCCTGCTCGTTCAGGATCACCGAGGCGGTCTATCTGATCGAGCGGCTCGTCGACCGTCTCTCCGACGAGCTCGGTATCGATCCGGCGGAGTTGCGGATGAAGAACCTGCTGCAGCCGGAACAGTTCCCGTACACCACCCCGACGGGGTGGGAGTACGACTCCGGCAACTACCCGGCAGCGCAGACGAAGGCGATGAAGATCGCCGGGTACGCCGAACTGCGCAAGGAGCAGGCGGAGAAACGGGCCCGTGGCGTGTACATGGGCATCGGCATCTCGTTCTTCACCGAAGGCGTCGGCGCCGGACCGAAGAAGCACATGGACATCCTCGGCCTCGGTATGGCAGACGGCTGCGAGATGCGTGTCCATCCCACTGGCAAGGCGCAGATCCGCCTGTCGGTACAGACGCAGGGTCAGGGCCACGAGACGACGTTTGCCCAGATCGTCGCCCACGAACTCGGCATCCCGCCAGAGGATGTCGAGGTCATCCACGGTGACACCGACAACACGCCGTTCGGCCTCGGCACATACGCCTCGCGGTCGACGCCGGTATCCGGCGCAGCCGCCGCCGTCGTCGCCAGGCGAGTTCGCGACAAGGCGCGTATCGTTGCCGCTGCGGCGCTGGAGTGCTCAGCTGACGACCTCGAGTGGGAACTCGGACGCTGGCAGGTCAAGGGCGATCCGGAGCAGGGCAAGACGATCCAGGAGATCGCCATGCTGGCGCACTCCTCGCTGGAATTGCCAGAAGGGGTCGAAGGTCACCTCGATGCATCTGCGGTGTACAACCCGCCGAACCTGACATATCCGTTCGGCGCCTACATCTGCGTCGTCGACCTCGATGCCGGAACCGGGCAGGTCAAGGTCCGCCGTTTCATCGCCGTCGACGACTGCGGCCCGCGTATCAACCCGATGATCGTCGAAGGCCAGGTGCATGGCGGCCTCGCCGACGGGATCGGTATGGCGCTGATGCAGTCGATCGCCTTCGACAGCGACGGCAACTGCCTCGGCGGTTCGTTCATGGACTACCTGCTGCCGACATCGATGGAGGTCCCGACGTTCGAGACCGGTATGACCGTCACGCCATCGCCGCACCATCCGCTCGGTACCAAGGGCG
>Ga0123338_10001642_pt1 | contig 21464 bp, 17 predicted proteins | sample grotaG_FD_89793 | JGI IMG/M metagenome (GOLD analysis project Ga0123338, IMG submission 89793) | Glacier valley bacterial and archeal communities from Borup Fiord, Nunavut, Canada, to study Microbial Dark Matter (Phase II) -... | ecosystem: Environmental > Aquatic > Freshwater > Ice > Glacier ...
ATACAATATTTTGACGGCAGCCTGCGTCCAAGACAAACGGTTACAAAAGATAACAGTACCGGCAAAACCACAGTTGCTGAAACCATTTATGACATGCAGGGGCGGGCCATTGTGCAAATACTGCCAACCCCAACAAGATCGGACACGATTGGTTATTACAAAGATTTTAACCGCTTTTTAGGCCAGACTACCAACGATGATCCTGCAAAATATTTTGATCTGGCAGTTGCAGGCACGCAATGCAATGGTTCGCCCCAGTTGGATATTACGCATGGCAATGGTATTTATTATTCTGCAAATAATCCATGGAAGGCGTCCACTGCTGAACCCGCCGCTAAATTTATTCCTGATGCCAACGGATATGCTTATACCGAAACAAGATATACCGATGATGCCACACAGCGGGTGAGCAGTCAGGGCGGGGTAGGCAAGGCCCATAAGATAGGCAGTAGCCATGAAACCAAATATTTTTACGGCAAACCCACGCAGGATGAACTCGATGCATTGTTTGGTACGGAGGTAGGCGATGCCAGCCACTATTTTAAAAACATGGTGCAGGATGCAAACGGGCAAATGAGTGTAAGTTATGTGGACATGCACGGGCGAACAGTAGCAACGGCATTGGCCGGTTCGGCACCTGCAAAAATGGCCAATATAAATACAAACGCGGCTTTTTATCCTGTTGCGGCCAGTCAGCTTACCGGGCAATTGGTTACTCCTGCTACCAATATTGTCAAAGGCGATTCCATAGAAGCCATCGGAACAATATTAGTACCAACCAACAATTCCTATACATTCAATTACCAGCTAACGCCCGCCATACTGCAACAGTTTGACGTAAATGCGCAGCAAATTTGTTTCGACTGCAAGTACAATCTGGAAATTTCTATTCGCCAGGAAGATTGCAGCGGGGCCGCCCCCATTGTGAGGCGATATAGCAACCTGCAACTTGTACCTGCTAACCAGGCCTGTGGCACGCCCATGGGATTTATTGGTGACAATGGCAATACGCCACAAACACAAATATCTTTTACACAAGCCCTCACCGTTGGTTCATGGGTTATCCGTAAAACACTTTCTATTGATGATGCGGCATTTAAAGTAAGGCACGACAGTGCATTGAAGGCCTTTCTTTTTGTATCACAACAGCATATCAATGATTCTGTGTTAAAGGCGCTTTCAGCAACCTCCAACTGCAATACCTTGCCTGTTACCCGCAACTGCACTGCCTGCCAGGCCACGCTGGGCACGAGGGTTACTTACAAAGCCAATTTTATAGCTTCAGTAGGCGGCACTACTACGCTGACCGATGCGACTATCGATGCACAATACACGCAGGATTCACTGGCTTGTGCCAATGCCTGTGGCTTTACCAATAATCCTTCCATGAATACTTTGGCGGGCATCAGGCGGCAAATGTTGAATGATATGATGCCTTATACAGGCCAGTATGCTTTGCCCCTGGATTCCATCGGTAGCCTTACTTTTTTACAAGCCAAGTATAATATTTTTACTACTTCTTATTCAGATACGCATGCCTTTGGGCAATTTGCCGGTACCACTAAACCGTTCTACCTGCACCCGGTAACAGAGCCTTCCGGAGTGGCAGGAAATTACTTTGCGGCCGACGGCTCGGTCGATAACGTTATTTACCCGGGTGGTATAGCAGCTCCGCTTGCCAATATTACCACGGATAGTTTTGCCAATATGTTTAACCCTGCATGGGCAAATCAGCTGATTTATTATCACCCGGAATATAAAAAACTAAATTATGCAGAAAATAATTTAAAGACCAGCTACGACTGGCTTGACAAAGTATTGCAATGCAATACCTATACACAGGCCTCCGCCGCCGGTTATTTAACGCCAACCACCAGTGATCCTTATTTTGTAAACAACTACGTAGCCACAGATAAAACAAATATGCAGCGTTATCTTACGCAGTATATCGGCAATGCTGGTGCAACACTCAAACTATCGATCTGGCGTATGGCCAACGGTCAGGCTTTATGCGACACCAGTTTACCGGCAAGCGTAAGGCGTTCGTGTATGATTGGGCTTGATAGCACTAAACTTGATATAAACGCCACAACAACTGGTCAAAAAGACGCTGTATGGCAGGCCTTCAGAAGTAGCTACCTTGGTTTTAGAAATGAAATGTTGATAAACTATATTAACGCTCAGCAAGTGGCCAGTTTAACCCAAACCGCTATGGATACCCTGCAATTGGAGGGAAAGCAATTGCGCTTTGCCAACGGACAGGACAATGCTGATCAAAATGGTATGACCTGGTGGGCTTATGCAAACAGTGCTACCCCGGATTCTTCTACGATGGTAGCACTTGGCAATGCAGCCATAGCTGCCAACACATCCGATCAATGTATTGCGCAACGGCCCTTCTGGAAGGCAAGATTGTTGCAATGCGAAAGACTGAAGCAATACCTGGCTACACAGGTGCCCGCAGATTCGGATACGGTTAACACTATCACTAATGCCATCCTTGACAGCATGGTAATGGTTTGTCATTTTTCAAGCGATGCACAAAACCCCTCGGGAGCCACAAATGTAAACCCGGCATTGATGCCAAAGGTTCCGGCCAATTTTGAGGACATCGTCAATCATGTTTTCACTCAGTATGGCATTGCTACTTTGCCCAACAACTACTATTTCTGTAACCCTTATACCATCGACAATCCAAAGCCTTACAATGCTAATCCACCCGTATTTGTAAATAATAAGGGCACGGTGGATACTTGTAACTGTAAGCAACTTTCTGCAATAATGGTTATAGCAAAGTTAACCGGAGTAGACACCACCAGCCTAAGCAGCATGAACGCTTACCTGAAGGCCAATTACAGCGATTCACTGTCTACTGTGTTATGGCAGGGTCTATCGCAATGTTATTCGCATTCATGGATTGTGTATCCGTTCTGTGGCGATAAAAATGGATGTCCTGGTTTGGTTCCTTATTTTGCAAATATTACGCTTAATAATAGTGCAGTAATACCCCCATTTTTAAACTGCGGTTATGTAAAGCCTTGTGTCACCTGCGCAGCCTTGCTCAATTACACTACGGCATTCCGGGCGTTGTACCCGGCTTATGCAAGCGTGCCTTATCCCAATGCGGTAGATACCACCATGGCCAAACAGAATGCCTTGTGGGCAAGGTACCTGAATTATAAAACAGGCTTTAATGCAACAGCCAGCCAGTATGCTTCAGCTTACCTTACCTGTAGTTATGGTGCCACCGGCGTTACCGACCTGGTGCTTACCGACCGCGTTGCGCAACCTCCAACCGGAACCACAGCACCATTCTACTATACTGCAGGTAATAGCATTACAATTAACCCCGGTTTTACAAGTGCTGCCAATGATAATTTTTCAGCCTTTATTGCGGCGGGCATTGCCGCCTCCGGAAATGCGCTCTGTGCATTTGACAAGCCGGTTACCTATGCTGCCATGCCCGATACCACCCATAAAAATCTTTGCCAGGCCGTACAGTACGAGGCCGCCTTTATTACACAGGTATTGTACCAGCAACAAAAAGATTCGCTGGTGGCAAATTTCGATAGCCTGTACCGGGCAAAATGCCTGGCGGCGCAGGGTACAGAAATACTTACCTACACTTATACACCAACCGAATATCATTATACGCTGTATGCCTACGACCAGGCAGGTAACCTTTTAAAGACTTTACCGCCGGCCGCCGTGAAACCTAATTTCAGCGCCAGCTTCCTGGCGCAGGTAAAGGCAGCCCGTGCGGCAGGTACTGACCTGTTGAATGGTACCAACTATGAAACCATGGCCACGCAGTACCGCTACAATACCCTTAACCAGGTGATGGCACAACTAACACCGGATGCGGGCAAAAGCAGTTTCTTTTATGACCGGCTCGGCCGCCTGGTAGTAAGCCAGAACGCCAAACAACTGGCTGCCGCGGCTTACAGTTATACCCTGTATGACTACCTTGGCCGCATCATAGAGGTAGGCCAAAAGCCACAGACAATAGTGATGTCCCAGACCATCAGCCTGGATACCACCCAACTAAAAAACTGGATTGCCAATGTAATTACAGGAGGTTTAAAACAACAAATGACCAACACTGTGTATGATATTGCCTATGCAGGCTTTGGGGGAACAGCGCCGGTTACTCAGCTAAACCTTCGTAACCGGGTAGCTTATACTACCGTGACTGACGTGGATAACAATAATGCTACACCTTTCCGTGCGGCCAGTTTTTACAGTTATGATATACATGGCAATGTTGATACCCTTGTGCAGGATTACGGACCAACCAGCGTAATGGGTACCCTATTGGGTAACCGGTTTAAATTGCTTAAATACGATTATGATCTCATCAGCGGTAAAGTGAATCAGGTAAGTTACCAACCCCAACAAGCCGATGGCTTTTACCACCAGTACAGATACGATGCAGAAAACCGTATTACCACTGTAATGACAAGCCGCGACTCTATTTTCTGGCAATCAGATGCGGCCTACAGTTATTATCGCCATGGACCACTGGCCCGTACAACATTGGGCGACCTACAAGTACAAGGGCTTGATTATGCCTATACGTTACACGGCTGGCTTAAATCGGTAAACCCATCTTATACACTAATTGGTACCGATCTGTTGGATGCGGATGGTACCACAACGCCACCCTTGTTTGCAAGAGATGCCTATAAATTTAACCTCAACTATTATGATGATGGCGTAAACACCGATTATACGCCCATTGCACCAACGGCAGGGTATATACAAGGCAACGCCTTACCCATTGCGGCAAAGAATAATTTATACAACGGCAATATCAGTAGCATGGCAGTAAGCCTGCGGCCTATTACTGCGGTTTCTGCAGCCCAGTATGCGGCACCAATGATTTACAATTACGGGTACGATCAATTGAACCGCATTTCCAGTTTGGATGCATGGCCCACCAACGGCAGTTTTGCGCCCTTGGGCACTTCGCCACTAAGCGATTTTGCGGAACGCTACAGTTATGACACTAACGGCAATATTCTTACGTTAAGCCGTAATGGGACCAGCGGCAATAGTGCACCGTTGGCAATGGATAACCTTACATACAAATATGCCTATGCTAAAAATACCAGTGGATTTGGTGAATACACACCCGGCCAGGCACCGCCTGCCGATCTGAGCTATTTTACCAACCGCTTAAGCAGCGTGGGGGATGGGGTAGCGACCACCAATTATCCATACGCTACAGACCCCCAGAGCCCCAGCGATATTGACAATCAGGCTGCACAAAACTATAGCTACGATGCCATTGGTAACATGACGGGCGACGTGCAGGCCGGCATTACAGGCATAACCTGGAGCGTATACGGCAAAATATTAACCATCGCTAAAAGCAGCGGCACCATCACCTACACCTACGATGCCAGCGGTAACCGCATCAGCAAAAATTACCTTGGTATTACCACCTGGTATGTTCGGGATGCTACAGGCAATGTAATGTCGGTATATGTGCAGGGCGATAATACCAAAAACAGCGGTGTGCTTACACAAACCGAGGTACATTTGTATGGCAGCAGCAGGCTGGGCTTGTTAAATACCAACCTTAATTGTACGAGCTTAATAGTGCCTCCGCAAACAGTATTTACCCGTGGCAGCAAAGTGTTTGAAATGAGTAATCATTTGGCGAATGTGCTGATTACCATCTCCGATAAAAAAATCGGTGTTAGCTCTAACGGTACAACCATTGATTATTACAACGCTGATGTTGTAACAGCTTCGGATTATTATCCGGGCGGTATGCAAATGCCCGGAAGGAAATATTCTAACGGAAGCAGCTATCGTTATGGGTTTAATGGGAAGGAGAATGATAATGATGTAAAAGGCGAAGGAAATAGTTTGGATTTTGGCGCAAGAATTTATGATCCGAGAATTGGGAGGTGGTTAAGTGTTGATCCCATGATTGCAAGAATGCCAGGTGTAGGTTCTTATACCTATGTAAATAATAACCCAATACGATATATAGACCCTGATGGAAAGTTTTTATTAGATGTACATCAAAGAATAGTTCAAGCAGCTTTGAGTGGACTTAGTTTTGAACTTATAACAAGAAATCGAAAAACGGAGAAGGGGGGTGATGGACTAAATAATGATATGAAAAATCAAAGTTTTATGTTTGGAATAGTTGGGCAAGGGACAGTATTCAGTGGCGGCATTACGGACCCAGATTGGAATCAAGCAAGTCTAAAAGCTGCACACTTTGACCAAATGAATTACAAAGAAATTATTGCGAATGTAGAATCAATAAAAACAGGAGCTTCAAACTTAGTAACAAAATACAAAAGTGGTATCTTATCCGAAGAAAAATTTGGGTATGAAGTCGGCAAACAATTGCATGGAATTGCAGATTTATATTCTCATTCAAATTATGTAGAACTATATGTACAACTTTATGGTAAAAACAATGACATAAATTCAATTCCAACTCTTAAAGAAGCTATGGCAGATAGTAAATATGAAAAATTTGCGGCTTTGTTAAAAACAGACTTAAAAACAGGTGATTACCCAGGCAAAGGTCCAGGCTCTCATAAAGAAATGAACCATGATGTTGGTGCAGGATCAAATTATACTTGGCTTGTACCTGAAACTAGAGGTAAAAAAGTAACATATGAATCAAAAGCAGCAGAAGCTGTCGCAACAAAAGCATCAAAAGAGTATTTGACAGAACTAAAAACTGAAATTGATAAAAAATAACTAATGACTAAACATTTTATAGTCCCAACAATTTTTTTGTTTGCTTTCGCCATTATTGTTGATTTATTTATACGATATACTAATTTATTGACGTTCGGAAAAGACAATGGATTAATAGCAAGAGTTTTATTAACCATTTTAGGAAGCATTATATTTTATATTGTTATTCAAAATAGATTATCCATTAAAAACATTGTCATTGGTGTTGCCATTGGAGTATTAAGCTACATAATAGTATTTCTATTATACTTTTTATTAAGTTGGCTAATCTATAAAGACAATAGAGGGTTTGACATCCCTTTGTTAATTGACCAGCTAATTGCAACAACAATAATTGTAATTATTGGAAGAGTAAGATTTAAAAGTAACAAGTCAATCAATTAATTATAAGCACCTCCGCCGCGGTTGGTGTTCCCGGTGCGTATGCCGTTGTTGTGTGTTTTTCACCAACAACAGCGGGGGCTATAAGAGAGTAAGGCGGGAATAAAAAAATTATAAGCCCCTTTGCCTCGGTTGGTATTAGTCGTAACAATAAGTAGTGGTTGGCTATTGCGCATTCGCCTAGGCTTGGTTTTTAACCAGCCGATGCAGTATAGGAGAGTAATAAAATTTATAAGAAAGTAAGCCGTTGCATTATAAAAAACTGCAGCGGTTTTTTATGTTACAAAGTGTACGGGTCAATCACATTAAGCCCATCAATTTTTTTAAAGTCACTAATGTTACGGGAGATAAGCATGAAGTTGTAAACTAGAGTCGTAGCGGCTATAATGGCATCAGGTAATTTTATTTTATAGATTTTACGCAGTTCGATTGTTTTGTTAGCAATTACATCATCTACATAAATAATATTAGCTAGGTCAATAAAATCTGCTAAACGTTTAAGTTCATCAGAGCTGTCAGTAAAACCAAGCACTTCAATTTTAGAGATAATGGATAAAGAAAAATTAGCGTTAAAATAACCATCTAAAAGCAGCAAACTTTTATCAGGCATTTTATTACCAACATAATCAATAATGGTATTAGAATCTACTAAATATTGTTGTTCCATTCTGTACGAGATTGTTCGATGTGAGCATTTAAATTATCGGCAGTTTGTGAAGAAATACAACCTCTGAAATCAGAAGGTTTTAATTTTTTAGCATTATCCTTTTTTATATCCAACATCAAATTAATGTCTTGATGTGTTCGGGTAATTTTTTCCCAATCGCTTATTGGTATTACAACAGCAGTAGTATTATTGTAGTTGTCTTTTAAATATTGTAAAGTCATAAAAAATAGTTTAGAATTTTAAGAAGCGTAAGCCGCTTTGGTTTTAGTATCACGAATGAAGCCCGCAATAACCCTAATGAGTGCAGATTTATCTTCAACAGGTAAGGCATCAACTTCTTTAAAATATCTTATCACTTCTGCATCATTTAAAAAAGCTTTTGCCTTATCATCATTATCACCATTTACCAAATAATCAACGGTGCTATCTAAAGCATTTGCAAGTTTTTTCAACACTTCTGCAGGAGGCTGAGAACCTTTGGTCTCATATCTTCCAATCTGTGCATAGGATACGCCAACTTTATCTGCTACTTGTGATTGAGAAAGGTTTTTAGCTTTTCTAAGTTCCACTATACGGTTACCAATATTGTTATTTTGCGACATATTTGATTAGTTGTAGAAACAAAAATAGCAGATAAGTAGTATTTAAAATACTATTTTACTACATAATGTGGATAAATTAAAACAATCAAATGTTGTACAATGCTGCAAATGGGTTTATTTTGCGACAAATATGTAGCATTAAAAATTTATCAACAATGGAACAATTAAACCACCACAACCCCGAATTAGTAACATGGAAATATGAAGAAATACTTTTTGCATTACTTGGCGGTATCAGAATAGAAGGACTGCACAGCATGAGGGTAACGCTGAAAGTTAATTTTAAAACCTTCCCGAGCATAAGGCACGGATTAGATTTATACAACGAAACCCAAACCGAAAAACTCATAAAAAATATTGCGGAGCGTTTTACCTTATCTACAACCTACATACACAAGGCAATCGGAAATTTAATAAACACCGTAGAAGATTACAGGCTGCAGCAAATAGACAGCAACAAATTAAAATCAGTCAATAACAAACTAATATTAAGTAAGGAAGAAACTACAGCAGCCGAAACATTTTTGAAACAAGAAAATTTATTACAGCGAACAAACGACAGCATCGGCATGAGCGGTGTAATTGGCGAAGAAGTAAACAGGCTTATCATGTATTTAGTTTTTACATCAAGAAAAACGAACCGACCGCTGCACATAATAAGCTTTGGAAGTTCGGGAGTTGGTAAAAGCCATTTGCAGGAAAAAGTTGGTGAACTAATACCAGAAGAAGATAAAATAGAAATAACCTCCGTAACAGGAAACGCTTTTTACTATTACGATACAGACGAGTTGGGCCATAAACTTATTTTGATAGAAGATTATGACGGTGTACTCACTGCATTATATCCAATCAGGGAATTACAAAGCAAACAGAAGATAAGAAAAACAATTACGGTACGAGACAAAAACGGCAACACAAAAACTTTACACCTTACGGTGAAAGGCCCTGTGAGCATAGGCGGCTGCACCACCAGCGAACATATTTATGAAGACAACGCCAACAGATCCTTTTTAATTTACCTTGATGAAACCGAAGCCCAGGACGAAAGGATAATGGATTATCAACGGAGATTATCAGCAGGTAAAATAGATGTAACAGAGCAGCAGAAAATACAGAAGCTTTTGCAGAATGTACAAAGAGTATTGCAGCCCATCACAGTTGTAAATCCTTATGCGGAAAAATTAATTATACCCAAAGAAGTTTTTAAACCACGGCGTACAAATGCCCACTACATTGCTTTTATAGAAGCGGTAACGTTTTATAAGCAATACCAAAGAGAGCATAAAGTAAATAAAGAAACAGGAGAAATATTTATAGAAACTACGTTAGAAGATATTGCAGAAGCCAACGAACTCATGAAAAATATTTTACTAAAAAAATCAGACGAGTTAGGTTATGCCAGCAGAAAGTTTTTAGAGAAAATAAAAGAATACTTGCAAGCCAATAAAATAAAAACCTTTACCAACAAACAACTAAGAGAAGCTTTGAGAGAAAAGCCAGGTACCTATAAAATGTATGTAGCAGAATTAGTAAGCTATGGATTTATAAAAAGAAAAGAAGAAAATACAGGCAATCAGAAGAAAGGATTTTTATACGAAGTGGTAAGCTATGAAGAATACAACAAGCTGCAAAGCACCATCAGCACTGCATTAGATGAAGTACTGCACGACTTGTACCGCCAAAGCGGTAAACTACAGGCACAAGAAAAGAAAGCAAAGAAGTAAGGAAGCAGTTGCAGCAGTTGGAAGCGGTTGTAATTATTTTACTTCTGCTTAAAGCCAATACCCTACTGCATTACACAAAGCGGTTGTAGTAGAACTCAAAAAATAAGACATACCCCCACAAATTATTTACAATGATAAGTCTGCAAATCAAATCACAGCAGTATAATTATTTACTCAAAAGCTACAAAGAATATTTACAAACATTGGGCTATGCAACAGGCACGGCAGAAAGTTGGCCAATCCATGTAAGAGAGTTTTTACACTACATAGAAAGTAATGGCATCACAAGCATTTTAAGCATTGAAACAAGCCACATCACCAATTTTATAAGGTATATTAAGCAACGAACCAACAAGAGAAATAAGGGCACGGCATTAAGCAGCAGCAGTATCAATAAAATTATTAACGCTGTAAATGTTTTTATTAAATTTTTAAACAGCACAGGAAAATACATTGTAGAAGTAACAGCCCAAAGAGCAGAAGACAGTTTTAACGAACGGATAATTTTATCAGTTGCAGAAATTAAAAAACTTTATGAAGGAACTTTTTTACCACACAGACAAAACAGTATTGCATTAGGGCAAAGAGACAGGGCAATCATAGCCATATTTTACGGTTGTGGATTACGAAGAAGCGAAGGAAAAAACCTAAACATAAATGATATTGATTTACAAAAGCAATTATTATTTGTAAGAAAAGGGAAAGGAAATAAACAGCGTTATGTACCGATTGCAGCCAAACATTTGACTGACATCAAAGATTATTTACAGGAAAGCAGGGAATGGTTTTTACAGGAGCATTACACCCATGCAAAATGGTTTACGATGAAGGATAATAAAAAAGAAAATGCAGACGATATGGCTTTTTTTGTAGGTGTGTTTGGTAATCGTATGCAAGAGTTTTATGCAAGGTTGGAGCAAATGAAAAAGCGGGCAACGATTGAAAAAAATGTAACGCTGCACGGCTTACGGCACAGCATTGCAACGCATCTTTTACAAAGCGGTATGGACATAGAAGAGATTGCAAAATTTTTGGGTCATAGTTCTTTAGCATCAACACAGCTTTATACTCACATCATAAACGAGAAACAAAATGATAGAGAATTTTAAAATTTATTTAGAGCAAAGAAGATTTATGCAAAGCACTATTAACGGGCATTTATTGAACGTAGGATATTTTATAAAGTGGATTGAAGAAAATGGATTGTACGAGGTTGAAAATGTACAATACACTGACTTATTAAATTATGTGCAATACGAACAGAAACGGAACCTGCCTGCCGGTAGGCAAGGTATAGATGTATCAACAATTAATTTACGGATAAGCAGCATTAGCAAATATTTTGAGTTTTTAAAAGAAGAAAATCTAATTACAAGAAACCCGGCAAGAACGTTGAGAATAAAAGGCAAAGTAAAAACGATAATCCAAAACCCTTTAAAATATGATGAACTATTAAATTTATACAACGGCTACAAGTCAATAGAGAAAGTAGTTCCCAATCACATCAAAGAAAAATCAGAGTTAGCAAAGCAAAGAAATATTATCATAGTTGGTTTATTAATATGGCAAGGTTTACATAGTGGAGAATTAGAAAAGTTAGAAGTAAATCATGTGAATTTAAACGATGGAATTATTTACATACCATCAACAGCAAGAAGCAACAGCAGGGAATTAAAATTATCATCACAACAAATTATAACGCTTCACACATACATACACGGCGGCATACGAGATAAATTTATTTGTAAAAGTGAGTTTTTGTTTGCAGGGAATTTACACAACATTGTACAGCTGCTTATCGAAGAATTAAAAGGCATTAATCCACAAATAAAAAATGCACAGCACATTAGAGCCAGTGTAATATTATATTGGTTGCGGCAGCATAATAAAAGACAAGTTCAATATATGGCAGGTCATAAATATATCCACAGTACAGAAGCTTACGAAGTACAAGAGTTAGAAACCTTAACCGACCAACTTGCAAAACATCATCCGTTTGGTTAAATTATATTTACAAATCTTTAAAAATTAAGTATGGCAAAAGCAACCAAGGCAGTAAAGCAATCTTTAATCATTCCCGATGAAGTTGTAATCAATAAAATTTTAGTGTTGAGGGATAAAAAAATTATGATTGATAAAGATATTGCAGAACTCTACGGCGTAACGACAAAGCGGCTTAATGAGCAAGTAAAACGTAATAAAAAAAGATTCCCTGCAGATTTTATGTTCCAGCTTACACAGGATGAGAAAGACGAGGTGGTCGCAAATTGCGACCACCTCAAAAACTTGAAATACTCCCCAAATTTACCGTTTGCTTTTACTGAACATGGAGCAGTAATGTTGGCAAGTGTTTTAAACAGCGACAGGGCAATAGAAGTGAATATACAAATAGTGAGAATATTTACACAGATACGAGAAATGCTATTGATGAACAAAGATTTTTTACTAAAAGTAGAGCAGTTAGAAAATAAAATAACCTCACATGATGAGGATATAAAAAATATTTTTGAAGCTTTGAAACAGTTATTAAATCCACCACAAGAACCGAGAAAAAGAATAGGTTTTAAACCAGACGATATTTAAAATTGAAAAACTCCAGTCGTTGATTGGAGTTTTTAGTTTTGAACAAAGCCCAGCAGCGTAACAAATTATCATTATCAACAAATGCCAGGCAAGCCCACCCACAGGCACGGCTTAGGCTTGACCTACACACATGAGCCAGCACAACAAGCCTTATGCGGTGTTGCCCTCACTTTTTTTGTCATGGTTTTTGTAAGCCCACACACATGCAACACATTTATTTTTTTAAAAGACAAGAAAAAAATAAAAGAGCTGCAGCCAACGCCACGAACAAAAACCCACGCCAAAAAAAGATGAGGGAAGCTAAATAACATAATGGCTATTATAGTCTCTCCCACGCTCATGCAAGCATGCTCAAAAGCCTATAATAGAACATTATATTAAATAGCCAACACCGCACCAGCAATAAAAAAAATAATCCCACCCCAAGCAGCTATGCTAATTATTTTTTGTGCCGGAGCCGTGACCGGGCAGACGCTTCCCGAGCGGTGTGCAGGCACGAATTTATTTTGCTATCTCTCCGCCGCGGCGGATCAGTCAATAGCATCGCCTGCGGCAGCTTTGCAGCTTCGCTATTATTTTATTTTTTTTGATTGATGAATGTTGAAGATGTTTTTTAAACTCAAACTTTGGGCTTTAAAAACTGCCGCAGCAGCCGCAAGTTCTTTTATACTTTGAAGATTATTATGGCTGCTTTGGCTTGCAAAAAAAATTTATTCGATTGCCCTAAAAGCTTCGTTATAATTTATAGTTTATGCAGGGGCAATCAAATATTTTTTTTTCGCCGATGCCTTCACAAGCTTTGAAGTGTGGCAATATTAATTTAAAACTTTTATTATTTTTTGCAAAGGCTTACATAGGCGAAGGCATGGACGACATGGGCAGCAGCAACCAGCAAAGTGTATGACATGAGCAGGTGTACATACATGAGCATACACATGCAAACACAGGCGTACAGGCACATACAAGCCAACGCATACACACATATACATACATAAGGCAGGTACAAGGAAATTTTTTTATATTGCAGTAAATAAGGCGACCGATAAAAAGTTCTTTGATTAAAAGTTGAAAATAAGGGGCAGCGGATTTTTTTGATTTTGGAGTAAAAACCTTTGTAGATACCAACCATTTGGCGAATGTGCTGATTACCATCTCCGATAAAAAGATAGGTGTTGATGCCAACGGTGATGGGGCGATAGATTATTATAATGCAGATATTGTGACTGCAAATGATTATTACGCCTTTGGTAGTCAGATGCCGGGTAGAATATTTGTACAAGGAAATAATAAATATCGCTACGGATTTAACGGCAAAGAGAATGATAACGAAGTGAAGGGTACTGGAAATCAACAAGACTATGGAAAAAGAATTTATGACCCACGTTTAGGCAAGTTCCTAAGTGTTGACCCGATGGCCAATTCTTACCCTTTTTATTCTCCTTATCAATTTGCTGGTAACGATGTTATCAGGTGTATTGATTTAGAAGGAGGCGAACCTCTTTCAAGAACAGGCGATTGGGATCATAAGACATCATTTCTTTCAGGCATAACAACGTATGAGATTTATGATAAAACAAAAAATCAGATATTCCAAGCCTCTGGGGTTATTGATCCGTGGTCGGGAAAAACATGGATTGTTGCAGAGGACGGACAAGGACAGAATAAGTACTTCTATTTAGTAAATGATAACAAGTCAACTGATAAGCTAAAATCATATGTTGAGAATGGAAGGAGGGTTTTATATGGAGGGCATTTCGAAAGATTTGAAACTAGAAATGAAACAGATCGTATACAAGGAGCCGCAATTGCTAATGCAATAGGAGTTGCGGTTTTTGGAGCTGCCGTAGCTATTGCTGCAGCTCCAGTTGCAATGGCTGGTGGCACTGCTACAGCGACATATGTTGCAGCAAGTGGAGAAAGTGCAGGTGCAATAGTATCAGCAGGTTTAGGGGATGCAACTGCGGCTTATGGAACAGCAGGTGCAGGGATTGTAGCAGGAGGTGCCGCAGCATATGGTGCTTCAGGAAATGCTACTCCCGTGGAAGGTATGCTGCTAAATAATGCAAATGTTATACGAGCTGGCATTGCAACAGAAGAGGCAATTATTAACTCTTCTGCTAAATTACACCCCAGTGGTATTCCTGGGTTTTCTGTAGAAAGTGCAAATGGTTTAACCGCAGAAGAGTTATCAAGATCCCCAATGGTAAAAAATGGAAAAATGGGTGTTACGACTGTTGGAGAAATTCGATCTGCTGGTGGTCAAGTAACACCAACTAGTGGAGGAAGTCCAAACCATGCAACAGCAAGTGGTTTATCACCTAAGGCAGCAGTAAAATTATTGAACCCTCCAGTTATAAATCCAAACCCAGCACCCAAAAGGTAATAAAATATAAACATGTTTTCAAAGGAAAATCACAATAGCGAAAGTATAGAAGCTTTAGTAAAGTCAGAAATGGAAAGAATTAGTAATCCAATTGTAAGAAATGCTTTGGCGAAAATTCTTATTAATCCAATTCAGCACCTAAGAAAGTGGGATTATGGAAGTAGTGGTGAAAAGTTTATATGTTGGACTATTGCTATTGATAAAAATTCAGATACTGCAATAGTCCATTCAAATTATGGGTTTGGTCCCGAAACTCCTTGGGGCTTAGTTTCTGAATCGGGTCTTTATTTTGGAATGGATACAGGGTGGTTTAAAAGTTTAATGGACTGTTTTTTAGATTCAAAAATGGCAAATGAGCTTCCAATTTGATAAGTGTTAATCCGACTGTCGCAGGACGAAAATTAATCAGGCGCTGGAATGAGGCGAGGGGTTTTGTGGCAGGGCTTCCAGTGTCAGGCAGTTATTAAAAATATTAACCGTTGCATTTTAAAAAAGTGTAGCGGTTTTTTTTATGTTACAAGCGTATGAGGATTAATACAGGTAAGCCCGGTAATATTATTAAAGTCGGCAGTGTTCCGGGTAATAATAATCAGGCCATAAACCAAAGCAGTAGCGGCGATAACAGCATCTCCTAATTTTATTTTTTTAATTCTTCGCAGTTCGATAGTTTTTTGGGTAACCGCATCATCCAATGGAAATATAGTTGCAGAAGATAAAAACTCTTCCAGCAATTGCATCTTGGCAGGTGCATCATTATAACCTAACACTTCAATTTTTACAACAACCGAAGTATTAAAAGCGGTGTTGAAAATATTTTCAACAAAAGCAGTTCCATTACCAGGTATAAGGTTGGAAGTGTAATCAATGATCACGTTGGTATCAATTAAAAATCTCTGTCCCATTCGTTTCTGACTTGTTTGATGTAGTCATTAAATTTTTCACCTTCTTCTTTAGTGAAAATGCCTTTGTATTTAGCCGCATTATTAGGGGTTGTTTTTTTTTCTTCTTCAACCAGTTCATCCACGGCGTACAATAAAACTTCTATTTGCCTACCCACATAATTTTGTGGCACCAGTATAGAAATGTTTTGTTGCTGCGGTGTTACGAGTGTACGTACCATAATTTTATTATTTATAAGCCACCCTGGCTTTTGCATCACGAATGTAAGTGTCAATAAGATTAAAGAGAACAGATTTTGTATTGCCATCCAGCACTTGAATTTCTTCAATACGTTTTACGGTATCATTATCATAAGTGGAGTGCTTGCCTTCACCTAAAAGATAATCTACCGGCACATCAAATACTTTGGCAATTTTAAAAGCCATCTCAATAGAAGGGCTGTTTTCGTTTCTTTCATATTTACCAATGATATCCCTGGAGGCTTCAATGGCTTTGGCCAGTTCGCTTTGCGACCAGTTTTTGCGTTTCCGCAGTTCGATTATTTTATCTCCGATGTTAAGCATGTTACACTAAAGACTATTGTTTTAAAGCCCTCTGTACAAATTTAGTGTACTTTTTTCTACAAAAAAAGAATGTGTTATTTGTTCAATTGCTTAATACCTTCTACATTTGTTGCAGATGTTACACAAACAATTTTTTTCAATATGGAAATTCAGGAAATAAAATCAAAGCTTACCCTTGCCCAGGTGTTACAGCATTACGGATTGAAACCCGATAAGAACCTACGCCTAAACTGCCCGTTCCATGAAGATAAAACCCCCAGCCTGCAGGTGTATTACAAAACACATACAGCGTATTGTTTTAGTAGCAATTGTAAGACCCATGGCAAGAGCATGGACATAATAGATTTTGTGATGCACAAAGAAAACTGCAACAAACATGATGCAATAACCAAAGCTGTAGAAATCATCAACTATTATGAAGGCAAAACAAACCATCAACAAAAACCAATACAGGTAAACCAATCATTAGAAAATATATGGATGCCGACCGTCGGCTTTTTACAAAACATGTTTACTTATTTTAAGAACGCCGTACACAACAGCAAGCCAGCCCAGGAATATATTAAGAGCAGAAATTTAGACCCGATAAAATTAGAGATAGGATATAATACGGCACAGTTCCACCACGGAGCAAGAAGAGATGAAGCATTAATAAATAACTGCGTTGCAGTTGGATTGTTAGCCCCGTGGGGCGTAAACAATAGAAAGCCTGATGAACAGGCCTACAAAGCTTTTGGTAAAGAGTGTATATGTTTTGCATTACGAAATCAAAGCAACCAGATAACAGGATTATATTTTAGAAGCACCACCAACAATACAGACCAGCGGCATTTTTATTTAAAAGAAAGAAGCGGTTTATATCCAGGCTATCCAAAACATGAAACAAAAAAACTGATACTCACTGAAAGTATCATTGATGCAGCCACCATTTTACAAGTGCCTGAAATAGCAAGCAGCCTGTCCGCCGAAGGAGGATACAGCATTTTATCATTGTATGGAACAAATGGTTTAACGGAAGAGCATCTAACGGCCATCAAAGAATTATCACAGCTTGAAGAAATTATTTTATGGCTCAATGCGGATGATGCAGGTAACGCAGCCACAAGCAAGCACACATATACATTACAAGCATTACACCCACACCTACGCATTACATGCGTACAGATGCCCACAGGCGAGGACATTAACAGCCTTGCACAAACACACAGCGAAGAACAAATTTTTATAGACTTATTACAGCAACGAAATATTTTTTCTTTTTCAATTGAAAATAAAAACGAACCCGGTGCAAAATTATTTATTGATAAAACTATTGAAAAACAAAAGACGATTGAAATAATAAAGCAGCATTCCACCCACGAACTCAATACAACGAACCCCTACAAACTAAGCTACACAAACGATACAGCCATTTACTACATACAAGGCGGCTTACCAAAGACAACGGACAATTTAAAAATAATGTTGGTAATAGAAAATATACAAACAGGTTTTAAGGCAAGGAACAAAATTGATTTATACGAAGACAAGCAAGTAGAAAGACTTTGCAAAGAAGTAGCAGAAAAATTAAGTTTAAGAAAAGATTTATTAGAAGCAGATTTATACAGGCTCACCGACCTTTTAGAAAATCATATACAAACAGGATTGCAACAAAACAATGAAGAAGGCAAACCATTACAAGTGCTTACTCTAAAAGAAAGACAGGAATATGAAAGCTTTGCAAAGAAACCCAAACTAATAAAACGATTGAATGAACTGTTAGGACAAACGGGCATTGTAGGCGAAGACAGGAACCGGATATTTTTATTGATCATTGCTATGAGCCACAAGATGCCCGAAACTTTACATGCACTCATACAGGGCAGCAGCGGAAGCGGCAAGACCAGGTTATTAAAACAGGTCAGTGATTGTATGCCCAAAGAAAATGTAACGAAGCTGACCAGGCTAAGCGATAAAGTACTGTACAACTTCCCGGAGAATTATTTTATAAACCGGTTGTTGTGTTTAGAAGATATTGACGGACTGAGCGAAGAAGCGGAGTTTGCATTTAGGGAACTGCAGAGCAATGGAGAGCTGAACAGCGCCACCAGTATCAAGTTAGAGAACGGACAAATCACCAGTGGCCAGAAAACGGTTAAAGGCCCTATTGCAAGCCTTGCCTGCACTACACACGGCGAGATTTACGAGGACAATATGAGCCGTGTATTTTTAATTGCTGTTGATGAAAGTATGGAGCAAACCAAAAGAATTATTGAGTATCAAAATAAAAAAGCAGCAGGATTAATAGACTATAAAAAGGAACAGGAAATAAAAACCTTCATTCAAAAATTTATCAGCATCATACAAGCCAGGGAAGTAATAAACCCGTTTGCAGAAAAAATACAACTGCCCGAAGAAGCCCAAAAAATAAGAAGATTAAATGACCTGTTCCAAAGCTTTGTAAAAATGATAACGATATTAAATCAGTATCAAAGAAAGCAAGATGAAAGAAAAAGATTGATAACCGAGATAGAAGATATTGAAACAGCAGTAGCCGTAATGTTTGAAAGTATTGTACTAAAAGTGGATGAACTGGACGGCAGTTTAAGGCAGTTCTATGAGCAATTAAAAAGCTACCTGCAGAAGCAATATAACGGCAACCATAAGACGGCAGAATTTACTTTAAGAGAAGTAAGACATGCTTTAAAATCCAGTAAGATGCAAGTGTTCAGATATTTTAACGACTTGCAGCAGTTGGAATATGTAAGGCAAAACGGCGGCTATGCCAACCGGGGATTTACTTATAAAATAATGTATTGGGATGATTACGAAAGTATGAGAGACAGGATAAAAAATAATCTCAATGAGCAGGTAAATAAACTAAAAGGGTAAAAGCTGTTACACCACTGTTACACCACAGAAACGCCAGAACCCTTGTAAACACTGTAAAAACGGCTTGGCGTAACAAGTAACACAAACCTGTGCAAGCCCATCCAAAAACTACCACTACGAACCATGAAGTATGACAGCAGAAATAATAAATCAGTTCAAAAATTATTTGTACCAGGTGGGTTATAGTGAGGGTACACAAAAGATGTTACCGGCATTGGTAAAGGAATTTATACAGCATCAAAGTATCACAGATATAAGTTACATCGAACAACAAAAAGTAAAATCATTTTTAGAATTTTTACAAACAAGACCATTAAAATTAAGGAGTGGAGCCCTTAGCGAAATGATGATAAGCCATTATGTGTATGCACTCAAAACTTTTTTTAGTTGGTGTGAAGTAACGGAGCAGATAGATTACAATCCGATTAGCGGCATGAAGTTTAAAAGACCAAAGCAAAATGTAAGAGAACCTTTAAGCCTTGAAGAAATTACCCAACTATTTACAGCATCAATAAATTTAAAACAACAAACAATCCTGCATCTTTTTTACAGTTGCGGTTTACGAAGAAGTGAAGGCGAAGCACTCAATATAAACGATGTGCATTTTAAACAACAGCTTTTGTATGTAAGAGAAGGCAAGGGGGCAAAGCGGCGTGTAATACCAATCACAGCAAAGGTTACAGCAGCGTTAGAAGAATATTATTTACAAGAAAGATGCAGCACGATAATAAAAAAAGTAAAAGACACCGAAGCATTTTTATTGAACAATACAGGGGCAAGAATGAAAGGCGACCAATGCAATAAATTACTACAGCAAATAAAAGAAAAAGCAGCATTACAAAAGGAAATTACCCTGCATTATTTACGCCATTCTATTGCAACGCATCTTTTACAAAGCGGCATGAGCATGGAATATGTAAGGGATTTTTTAGGGCATAGTTTTTTAGAGACCACACAGATTTATGCACAACCAACAGCCGAACAACTCAAATTATTATGATAGAAAATTATTTACAAAAGCATTACAGCCCCGACACGGCCAAGGCGTACAAAAGAGAAATTGAAATTTATTTAAGTAATTACCCAACAGCAGAAAAAGCAAATTATAAAGACCTTACAAATTATATTGGACTATTAAGAAACAGGTACAGCAAGTCTTCTACGATAAGTAGGATAGTAAGCAGCTTAAAGGGTTACTATGATTATTTATGCAGCGAAGGAATAAGAAACGACAACCCAACCAAAGCAATAAGATTAAGGGATAAGCAAAGCCGGGATATACAATTGCAGGATCTATTTACAACAGAAGAGTTAGAAATTTTATTGAACAGGAAAGAACGGTACACCAATTTAGATTACAGAAACAAAGTATTGAGCAGCTTGTTAATTTACCAGGCATTGCACCCAAGAGAAATGGAAAGTTTATTGATTGAAAATATTAACCTGCACAGTGGAAGCATTTACATAAAACCAACTTACAAAACCAACAGCCGAACCCTACAATTAAAACCCAATCAAATTTTATTGTTCCATCAATACATCAATGAAATCAGGCCAAAGCTTTTACAACAAACTCAATCCAATGTTTTACTAATCGGTATCAGGAGCGGAATAATGACAGGCGAAGATATTACCAAGCACATCAAAAGAAGTTTTAAAGAACTCTATCCAAACAGAAAAGTAAATGCACAAACGATAAGACAAAGTGTAATCACCAACCTGTTGAAACAAGGACATGATTTAAGTTTGGTACAAAACTTTGCAGGACATAAATATCCATCAACAACGGAGAAGTACAAGCAAAGCGAAATAGAAACGTTGAAAGCTGCGGTAAATAAATATCATCCGTTGCAGTAGGAAATACAGCCCGACGCACAGGCACGGCTAAGGCTTGACCCACACACAGAAGCCAGCACACACAAGCCTTATGCGGTGTTGCAGTCAGTTTTTTATGTCATGGTTTTTGCAGCCGACACACTTGCACTACTTTATTTTTTTGCAAATGAAATCTGTAGTTTTTAAAAAAGTATTTGCAAAAAAATAAACAAGTGCAGCCAA
>Ga0123338_10001644_pt1 | contig 21399 bp, 16 predicted proteins | sample grotaG_FD_89793 | JGI IMG/M metagenome (GOLD analysis project Ga0123338, IMG submission 89793) | Glacier valley bacterial and archeal communities from Borup Fiord, Nunavut, Canada, to study Microbial Dark Matter (Phase II) -... | ecosystem: Environmental > Aquatic > Freshwater > Ice > Glacier ...
ATTACCAGCTTTGCATTGCCTAAGTGGAACGATGTTTCTGAGAGGACAGCTTCACAGGTAAGAAGCGGTTCGGTGAGCCTGTTCGCAATTTCCACTGCCCAACTGTGGTGAAAATCTCGCCTATTCCCAAATGCGCCAAGCAACCCCGTATCGGCGATTCCTCTCACTTAAGCGAATAGCTTTTCCGCATCGAAAGGTCGGCGGGCCCATCGACGGTCCCGGCCAAACGAAGGAAGGGCTTACCGGAAGATCTTCGAATTTTTTCCAATTCGTTTCTGATAATCGCGCCCCGCGACATCCCTGAAGCCTTGGCGGTTTGTTCCAGCCATTCGGAGAGGTCTTCGGGGAGCCGGACAGTGAGCGTGTTACGCATTTGCCGAAAATGTAACACATTTGGTGCTCCCGCTCCGGCAATGGATGGGCGCGTCATCTACGATAGGCTTGAGTAGCCTAACTGATTCTATGTTTATCGATGAAGTAAAAATTCTTGTCAAAGCCGGCGATGGCGGCAATGGTTGCCTTGCTTTCCGCCGTGAAAAATTCGTACCCCGGGGCGGACCTTCCGGCGGCGATGGCGGGCGCGGCGGCAATGTCACCATGACCGCCAGCAAAGATGAGAATACGCTTCTCCGTTTCCGCTTCAATCCGGAACACAAAGCCCAGCGCGGCCGCCACGGCGAAGGTAGCGATTGCCGAGGCCTGGAAGGTAAGCCCGTCGAACTTTCGGTCCCCATCGGCACTGTAGTCTACGACGAAGAAACGGGTGAGAAGCTATTCGATTTCACCGAAGCCGGGCAGACGTTTCGCGCAGCCAAGGGCGGGCGCGGCGGTCGCGGGAATGCCCGCTTCGTCAGTTCCACTCATCAGGCTCCCACAGAACACGAAGACGGCAAACCCGGCGAGGAAAAGCGTCTCCGGCTGGAGCTCAAACTGCTCGCCGACGTCGGTTTGGTCGGTTTCCCGAATGCCGGCAAATCCACGCTGATCTCCCGCATTTCCGCGGCTCGCCCCAAGATTGCCGATTATCCTTTCACAACGATCGAACCGAATTTAGGTGTCGTCCAGCTTCCCGACTACCGATCCTTCGTTGTCGCCGATATCCCAGGCATCATTGAAGGCGCGCATCTGGGTCACGGTCTCGGCATCCAGTTCCTTCGCCACATTGAGCGCACGTCTCTGCTGATCCATCTCGTCGATATGTCCGAAACAGGACGCGACCCGATCGAAGACTTCACCACACTGCTCACCGAGCTCGAAAGTTTCAGCCAAGATCTGGCGCGAAAGCCCATGTTCGTCGTGGCGAGCAAGATGGATTCTTCACAAGACCCGGAAGCCGTAGCCGCGCTTCAGGCCGTCGCGAAAGAACGAAATCTCCCCTTCTTCGAAATCTCCAGCGCCTCCGGTCTGGGCCTGGAAAAACTGAAATTCGCAATGGCTGAAGCCGTCCTTCCCGTGGCTGCGAAATAGGCCTACTTGGCCGGCGCCGAAGCTCGCACAAACGTGTACAGATGGCGAAAATGCAGAGGCTCACCTGCGGCTCCGGTCTCTCGAAGGATCTCCAGCAAATTGCGCCGGATCCGCATCGTAGTGCGGACGTTCACCGGCAACTTATTCTCCGTGCCGGGACCAGTCAGGGTCAAAGTTCCGCGCCCTTCATTCATATCCCCCAGCCCCGCCACCGCATACCGGTCTTCCACCTTCCCATCGCTGCCCACCAGGGAATAAACCGCGCCAGCGGTATCGATGCGCACCGTCGAAACCTCGCGCACCACCTTTTCCGGTCCATCGTCGTAAATGTATTCGAACCGCAAGTCCCCAGCGGCGGGAGTCACTTTCAGCCAGGTCGGCAGCTTCACGCGCTTCTCCGAACTCGCCGGCTCCGCATAATCGCGATATTCCAGCGTGCCCGTCCAATTTCCCTCTAACGCATGACTCAGTTGCAAACCGGTGGCAGGCGCTTGCGCCGTCAACAGACCGTGTGCCAAGGCAAGTCCTACCAGCAAATGGCGCATGGCCCATTGTAAGGGCAGATCATATAAGTCCTCATGATCTTTCCGGGTATCCTAGAAGGGTACCCATGCACATACGGAAACAGCGGTTATTGACCCCGGGCCCAACGCCCCTTTATCCGCCGGCTCTGCACGCCATGATGGCGTCCGATATGCACCACCGGACCCAGGAATTTCGGAGTGTTTACCAGTCGGCTCTCGCGGGATTAAAGGAAGTGCTCGCCACCTCGTCGGACGTGCTGTGCTTTGCGGCCTCCGGCACCGGCGCGATGGACGCTTCGATCTCGAATCTGTTTTCGAAAGGCGATAAAGTCATCATCTGCTGTGCCGGAAAATTCGGCGAACGTTGGATTGAAATCGCGAAAGCCTATGGCCTCGAAGCTCTGGTTCTGAAGGAAGAATACGGCCAGGTTGTCTCGCCCGGTCGCGTGCGCGATGCCTTCTCCAAGCAGCCCGATACGAAAGCCATATTCGTCACCGCCTCTGAAACATCCACCGGTGCGCAGCACGATGTCCGCGCGATGGGTGAATTCGTGCGCGGCACCTCAGCAATCCTGATCGTCGATGCCATTACCGCCATGGGCACCATGCAGCTCGATATCGAAGGCTGGGGCCTCGATGTTGTAGTTGGCGGTTCCCAAAAGGCGTTCATGATTCCGCCGGGTCTGGCTTTTCTCACCGTCAGTCCGAAGGCCTGGAAATTGACGGAAACCGCCACCCTGCCGCACTTCTACTTCGATCTGAAAAAGGAAAAGAAAAGCGGCGATGCCGGCGAATCCAGTTGGACTCCCGCCATTTCCCTCATCCTTGCGCTCGATGAAGCCCTGAAGTTTATCCGCGGTATCGGTATGCCGAAGCTGATCGAAAACGCCCAGCTTCTCGCACAAGCCACCCGCGCCGCCGCTCATGCCTTGGGCCTTGAAGTTTTTGCCGCACAGCCCGGCAGTTCCGTTACCGCGCTCCGCCCGCCGGCCGGGATCGATTCCAGCATCATCGTAAAAGAATTCAAATCGCGATTCGGTGCCATCATCGCCAACGGCCAAGGCTCCATGAAGGGCCAGATCTTCCGCATCGCGCACTTAGGCTATTTCGATTTTGCTGACCTCTTCGCCATGGTCGCCGCGCTTGAAATCATTCTTCACGCAAACGGCTATCCTCTGAAGTTCGGCTCCGGCGTCGCTGCCGTGCAGGAAGTCTACGTTCAGGCGGCACTGCCGAATCTGAAGTCAGCCTTGCCGCTGGAGCGCGATATCGATCTCGCGGTCGCGTCACGGTGAACCTGAACCCGGTAAACGTTCTTGTAGCGGAGCCCATGGCCCCCGCCGGCCTCGAATTGCTGAAAGCACAACAGGGCTGGAACATCATTGTTTCCAGCCCCAAAGAGTACGCAAAGCATCTGGCGGAAGCAGATGCTCTGGTTGTGCGCAGTGCCGTCCAGGTGACGCCTGAAGTCCTAAAGGCCGCACCCAAACTGCGCGTCATCGGCCGTGCCGGAGTAGGTGTCGATAACGTCGATCTCGACGCCGCAACAGCGGCCGGCGTGCTCGTCATGAACACTCCCGGCGGCAACGCCGTCTCCGTCGCCGAGCACACGCTCGCGCTCATGCTCTCCATGGCGCGCTCCATCCCCCAGGCTTCTGCCTCCACGAAAGCCGGCAAATGGGAAAAGAAAAAGTTCCTCGGCAGTGAACTGCGCGGCAAGGTGCTCGGCATCGTTGGCCTGGGCAGCGTAGGCCGCGAAGTGGTTTCGCGCGCCCGTGCGTTCGGCATGCGCATCGTAGCTTACGATCCGTTTGTTACCTCTCTGATCGCAGCCGATCTCGACGTCTCACTCGTCTCGCTGGACGACCTGTATGCCCAGAGCGATTACATCACGCTCCACGTCTCGCTCACCCCCGATACTGAAAATCTCCTCTCCGCCGCCGCCTTCGCCAAAATGAAGACCGGCGTCCGCATCGTAAACTGCGCGCGCGGCGAATTGATTTGCGATTCAGCCCTCGCCGCCGCCATCGAAAGCGGCAAGGTGGCCGCTGCCTCGCTCGATGTCTTCACCGTCGAACCCACCACCGCGGAATATCCTTTGTTCGCGCTCGATCAGATCACCGCAACTCCGCACATAGGCGGTTCCACGGAAGAAGCGCAGGAAATTGTGGGTGTGCGCATTGCGGAGCAGATGGTGGAGTATCTTCGCAACGGCGTGGCCATTAACGCAGTCAACATGCCGGCGCTTTCGCCCGAGCAGTACCGCGCGCTGGGCCCCTATATTGATATCGCGGAAAGGCTCGGCAATTTCGCCGCGCAGCTAGCCATCGGTAATCCGCGTGGCGTGAAACTCACCTATTTTGGCCGCATCGCCACCCTGAACACCAGTCTTTTACGCAACGCAGGTCTCGCCGGGTTGGTTCGCCGCTCCGCCGGATTCTCTGGAGTGCAACGGGCCAATGTGGTCAATGCCATGCAGATTGCTTCTGAGCGGGGCTGGGCGGTCACCGAAACACAGGACCAGCGCCCGGGAAGACAGGATGCCGTGCGCCTGGAGCTTGAAACGGATCGTGGGCGCACGGTGGTCGAAGGTGCCTGGCTGGGCGAACGCGCCCGCCTGCTTCATCTGGATGGCATCTATTGCGAAGCCCCCCTCTCCGGCCATCTCATTTGCATGAAGAACCTTGACGTTCCCGGCGTAATTGGCCACGTTGGCGTCGTTTTGGGCCGCAATTCCATTAACATTGCCAACTTTTCCCTGGGCCGCCGGGAGGACCAGATCGATCCGAATGCACCCCGCGAAGCCATCGCTGTAGTTTCTACTGACGTGGAAGTTCCGGAGCGTGTTCTGCGCGAATTGATGGAAAATCCAGCAATCACCTTAGCCCGCTCGGTTGAATTCGCCTCCTAAAATTACCGGAATAGCACGAACTGCATTTTGGTCGCACTAGTACCCGAAAGTACGAGTAAGAAGATCGTCAACATCCAATACCGTGGCTTTTGGCGTATGTTGTGCAGTAGTGAGCGCCGTTAGCGTTTAACGTAAAAAGCGCTGCCGGAAATGTTCCCGAAAGTTAAGCAATCTCAAGGAGAAATATGAAAGACGTACGAGCAGTTTTATCGTTGCTAATGGCAACTACTATGGTTGTGCCTACCGGAATGTTCGGCGCTAGCCATCGGGAGGCCCCTATCACTGCCCTGGACCGAGCCGCTGATATCACAGATTTTTATTCATTCGTCAGCTACGAGGATCCCACCAAGGTCGTCTTCATCATGAGCGTCGACCCGCTGCTGGAGCCTTCCAACGGTCCTACTTATTTCCCTTTTGACCCGGGCATTCGCTACCGGATCAACGTTGATTACACCTTCGATGCCATCGAAGATGTTAGTTTTGAATTTGCTTTCAACACGATTTACAATGCCCCGGGCCTGTTTACCGCCTATGTAGGCGCCGGTACCGGCTTTACTGCTCCCGCAAACGCGCCGCTTGCCATCCCGGGAGCTGCTGGTCAGTCTTCCCCCACCGCCGGACAGCCAGTTATTCCGCCGATGATCACGTCCTTAACCGGGCCCGGTGCCGCGGGGTTGAATCTCCAGCAAAACTATACCGTCACCATGATCACCGGTGCCGGCGCCACCGCAACCCGCACGGCAATGAATGGTGGCCAGACGTTGATTGCTGTTCCCACCTATGTCGGTTCCCGCACCATGGGCACCCCGGCCCAATATCAGGCGCTCGCTCAACAGGGGATTTACACAATTCCGGTAGCAGCCGGATTGGCGGGCGGTCGATCCGGGCAGTCCATGCGCGTGTTCGCTGGCACTACTGACGATCCTTTCTATATCGATCTCGGCGCGGCGTTCGATTCCCTCAACTTCCGTCCCGGCGCATTCTTCGCGGGCGGTACCAGCGCGGCTGGCGTTCCGCTCCCCGTGTTGCTCCCCACGCAGGATTTGAACGATACACAGAATTTCGCTCCTGACGCCGTTTCCGGTTTCAACGTAAACACCATTGCCATCGAAGTCCCCATCTCCATGGTTACCCGCGGCGGTCAGCCGGTTATCGGTTCATGGGCCACCACTTCCCGCCTTCGCACCCAGGTTCGTCCTCCGGTGGCTAACACGCCCGCACCAGCTGCTGGCGATTTTGCCCAGATCCAGCGCATGGCCAACCCGCTGATTAACGAACTCATCATCGGCATCGGCTCTAAGGATGCCTGGAGCACTAGCGCTCCCAGCGGCGACATTCAGTATGCTAATTTCGCTTTGGACCCATTGCTGGCACGCGTTCTCAATACGGTTTTTGGTCTCTCAGTTCCTGATCCGCCGCGTACCGACCTCCTGCCGCTGGTGGCCTACGGGCCTCCCATCGCAGCCAAGGGTGCCGCTCCTGCTCCTCTGACCGCGGCAAATCCGTTTGCCGATCTGCTACGGCTCAATACCTCCATCCCCGCCACACCGCTTGCTTCACGCCGGCGTCTTGGCTTTGTCGTGGGAGATTCCGCTGGCTTCCCGAACGGCCGCCGCATTACCGATGACGTGACCGACATCGCACTCCGCGTGGTTGCAGGCGCGCTCTGCGCTAATTGCACCTCCGCCGGGCTTCCCTTCAACGCGTCACTGGTTCCGGCCTTGGGCGATGGCGTCAATATGAACGACGTTGTCACTCAGGAAGTGTTCCCGTATGTCGCCTATGCACACAGCGGCCGTCAACGCCGTCACGTCGATTTCGGCGAACGTCCTTGCCCCACCGCTCAGGTACCTTCCACTGTGCCCGTTTCGCCTTCCTTTATCTCGGTTGGCTCCGCAACCTGCCCTGAACAGTAAATCAAAGGCAGAGTAGTAAAATAGGCCGTCCGGGTGGTTCGCCCGGGCGGCCTTTTCTTTTCCGTTGATCTTATGCGCTCTTTCTTCCTCTTACTCTCCTCCCCCTTCTTTTTTCTTACCGGAATCCAGGCGGCAGCTCCACAATCCCCTTTCATCTCGCAGCTCATCTCAAGCGCCGAAGCCAAAATCAAGACGGCGCCGGATAACCCCGATGCCTACAGCGATCTTGCATTCGGCTTCGCCCGCCGTGCCCGCGAAACGGAAGACCCGGTTTATTGGTCACGCGCCGAACAAGCCATCGCCAAATGCCTGAAGCTGAAACCCGGGTATTTCGAAGCCCGCAAAACCCGTGTACTGCTCCGTTTGCAACAGGGCCGCTTCGCCGATGCCGAAGAAGAAGGCAAAGCGCTCAACAAGCAAACCCCTGACGATAATCCCCTCTATGGTTTCCTGGCGGACGCCGCGCTTTCCCAAGGCAAATATCCGGAAGCCGAGGCTTTAACCCAGCGCATGCTCGATCTGCGCCAAGTGAACGGACCAGGCCTTGAAAGAGCGGCGCGCGTGCGCGAATCTATCGGTTTCCCTGACGGTGCCGCCGAATTCTGGAATTCAGCGTTACGATTGGCCAGCAGTAGCGATACCGAAGAGCGCGCCTACATTCTCACCGAGCTTGCCGGTATGAGCCGAAGGCGTGCCCGGTTTTCCGAAGCCTCGCGCTATGCCTCTGACGCCCTGGCTCTCGAACCCGATTATCCAGCGGCCCTGATCGAACAGGCCCGCATAGCCCTCGAAAACAAAAAGCCTGAGCTTGCAATTGTGGCTCTCACCGCGCGCCTTGCGCAAGGCGATAGCTTTGTCGCTCAGTATTGGTTATCGGTCGCGCTGCAAGCTGCGGGCCGCGCTGCCGAAGCAAATGCGGCAGGGCAGAAGTTTCTGCATACCCTGGCCGCCTCGCAGTCATATCGGAGCCGCAATGAGCTTCTTGCCCGCTACTATACCTCTCATGGCGAGGCCGCCAAAGCAGTAGATTTGCTCAAAGCGGATGCTGCTAAAGGCCTCGATCAACAAGCGGCTGACGCCTACGCCATGGCACTGCTTGAAACCGGCAATGCGGCCCAAGCCGAAAAAGAGATTGCTCGCGCACTGCAGCCGGGAGTCCTCAATCCCTTACTCTTCTTGCACGCGGCAAAAATTGCTAAAAAAAATAACGATGTAAGCGGCGCCAAAAGCTACTTAAAAAAGTGTATCGAGGCAAACGCAAGTTCTGAATATGCCGAAACAGCGCTTCAAGAGCTGCAAAGTACTAGGGAAGCTCCTCCCCGCTAGTACCTTTTTTTCTTGGAGTAATAACGCAAAATTCTGCACGCATGTAGAATATTAGTGTATTGAATAGCCCGGATCCAATCGAGTATACAGCGGTTCTTTCGGATTTAAAGTCCCGCAGGACTTCCCTGAACGCACGGATTTCTAACCTCGATTCCGCAATCGAAGGGATACAATCTTTTCTGGAAACGGGCACGGTCACTCCTTCTTCTGCGGGTATCGTGGCTATCCCCGTTGTGCAAATTATTCAGAAGAGACTGTCTAGGCCTGAGATAAAATCTATCGCCGCTTCGCCATCCGCGGCTTCGGTTAGCTCGGGGCTGACCGAATTGGACCGGCGGCGCAAGGGCACCGCACTCAATATCTATCTCAATCCGTTTCCCGGATGGAGCCAAGCCATGCTCCAGGGCCCGACCTTTCAGCGCAAGCAAAACGGGGTTCGTTGCCCAAAATGCGGTTCATCCGATACACGGCAGTCGCTTACCCGTTCACTGTCTGATTTTTTTATGTTTTTGTTCGATTGCTCCCAGGCCCGCTGTCGTGGCTGCAATGCTCGTTTTCGAGTCTGGAGGTCAAGGCCCGCGAACGAAACGCAGGAGCCCGCGCCAGCCGCGCAAAAATTTGTACTGTAAGTGTTCTGTAATGTTGCACTTGTAAAATTTTTGGAAGGTTATGCACTCCCTATAGTGAAAAATCGCTTGACGCCCACAACATATAGGGTAATATGGCAACTGCGAGGCAAACTTCCGGATTCCTGAGTCCGGTTGTCAGCTAAGCCTCCAGGAGCCATAAGATGGGCCAGATAACCGTAGATCTCAGCAGCAAACTTGCAACTTTAACAAAGTCCGAACCCGGCGCATCAAAGCCCCGTGGCATCGCTTTTCCCCGTCATTTTACAGCCAAACTGGATCCAGCCAAAACGCCTTACGATGAAATCGTATGGGAGACCCGTACCGCCTCGATAGGCAATGGCAGCGGAACCACAATTTTTGAACAGCGCGATATCGAAGTTCCGTCGAATTGGTCGCAGACTGCCACCAATATTGTGGCCAGCAAATACTTCCACGGCAAAATGGGCACGCCGGAGCGCGAGCGCAGCGTCGGCGAATTAGTGCACCGCGTGGTGGATACCATTGCCGATTGGGGAATTCACGACGGCTACTTCGCCTCCGAAGCTGATGGCGAAGCATTCCGCGACGAACTGGCGCACCTTATGCTTAACCAGAAGGCCTGTTTCAATTCTCCGGTCTGGTTCAATGTTGGCGTCAAAGAAGCGCGCGGCTACGGATGGTATTGGGATGCCACCAAAAAAACCACTGAAAAGCTGAAAGAGGGTGAAACGCGCCCGCAGTGCTCCGCCTGCTTTATCGTTTCCGTGAAAGATTCCCTGGAATCCATTCTCGATCTCGCGAAGACGGAAGGCATGCTCTTCAAATGGGGTTCGGGCACCGGTTCCAACTTGTCCAGCCTACGTGAAGAAGACGCCGTTCTTTCAGGCGGCGGCCGCGCCTCCGGCCCCCTCTCCTTCATGAAAGGTTTCGACGCTTTCGCCGGCGTCATCAAGAGCGGTGGCAAAACGCGCCGCGCCGCGAAAATGGTGATCCTCAATTCCGATCACCCCGATATCGAACGCTTCATCTGGTGCAAAGCGAAAGAAGAGAAGAAGGCGCGCACCCTGGTCGAAGCCGGTTACGATGCTTCGCTCGATGGCGATGCCTACAGTTCCATCTTTTACCAGAACGCCAACAACTCCGTCCGCGCCACGGACGACTTCATGCAGGCCGTAGTCGAAAACCGCGAATGGTGGACCAAAGCCGTCATGGGTGGCGAAAAAGTGAACCGCTACATGGCGCGAGACCTGATGCGCGCCCTCTCGGAAGCCACACACCAGTGCGGCGATCCCGGCATGCAGTTCGATACCACCATTAACCGCTGGCACCCCTGCAAGAATACGTCGCGCATCAATGCCTCGAACCCTTGCTCGGAATACATGTTCCTCGATGATTCGGCCTGCAACCTCAGTTCGCTGAATCTCATGAAATTCGTTTCTCCCGGCGGCCAGTTCGATGTCGAAGCGTTCCGTCACGCCGTCGACACCATGATCGTCGCGCAGGAAATTCTGGTCGATAACGCCAGCTACCCCACCGACAAGATCGCGAAGAATTCGCACGCCTACCGCCCGCTCGGGTTAGGCTTCGCCAACTTGGGAGCGCTGTTGATGAGTTTTGGCGTCCCCTATGACAGCGATAAAGGCCGCGATTATGCCGGTGCCATCTCCTCCGTCATGTGCGGCCAGGCATACCTGACCAGCGCCCGCGTTGCCGAAACCAAAGGCACATTCGATGGCTACGCGCAGAACGCCGAACCGTTCCTCGAAGTAATCGCCATGCACCGCGACGCGGTCAGCGGGATTCAGGGCAATCACGTCCCCTCCGACCTTTTCGGCGCGGCGAAATCATGCTGGGTGGACGCGTACAACCTCGGTAAGCGCAACGGATTCCGCAATGGACAGATGACCGTCATTGCCCCCACGGGCACCATCGGTTTCATGATGGATTGCGACACCACCGGCATCGAGCCGGATCTCGCTCTGGTCAAATACAAAAAGCTCGTCGGCGGCGGTGTCCTCAAGATCGTCAACAACACCGTTCCCCAGGCGCTCATCCGCTTAGGCTATACGCCGGAGCAAGTGGAAACCGTGGTGCAGCATATGGATTCCACCGGCACCATCGAAGGCGCACCCGGCCTGAAGCCGGAACATCTGGCCGTCTTCGATTGCAGCTTCCGTCCACAGAACGGCACCCGTACCATCCACTACATGGGGCATCTGAAAATGATGGCCGCGGTGCAGCCGTTCGTTTCAGGAGCAATCTCGAAAACCATCAACATGCCGGAAGAGTGCAGCGTTGAAGATGTGATGGACGCCTATATCGAAAGCTGGCGCCTTGGTTTGAAGAGCGTCGCCATCTACCGCGATAACTCGAAGAGCGCCCAGCCCATGAGCACGGGCAAGGACAAAGAGAAGAAGAAAGCCGAGCCCGCTATTGCAGCCGCGCCTGCTACGGAAAAAATCGTCTACCGCCCCGTGCGCCGCAAGTTGCCGGATGAACGCCACGCGCTCACGCACAAGTTCTCCATCGGTGGCCATGAAGGCTACGTCACCGTCGGCCTTTACGAAGACGGCACCCCTGGTGAGGTCTTCATCACCATGGCCAAAGAAGGCTCCACCATCTCCGGCCTGATGGATAGCTTCGCAACAGCCATCAGCTACAACCTGCAGTATGGAGTGCCGCTGAAGTTCCTGGTGGATAAGTTCGGTCACGTCCGTTTCGAACCTTCCGGCTGGACCGGGAACCAGCAGATTCCGTACGCGAAATCGATTCCCGATTACATCTTCCGCTGGCTGGGTTCCAAGTTTCTGGGCCCGGAATACACCGCCAACCCCGGAAGCGGTGAAGCGGGCAACGCGATGATGCTGCGCCCAACAGAGCCGAGCCCACAGGCTTCACTCCCCTTCCCCGCCGTCACCAGCGATGCGCCTAGCTGTTCGGAATGCGGAGGCATGATGACCCGCAACGGCAGTTGCTACAAGTGCGAAAACTGCGGCGGCACCAGCGGCTGCAGTTAACCCTGCAGTTGAAGCTTTAAGCTAAAGAACGAAAGCTCACGATACGCTAACCTTATAAATGGCACGTGAGCTTTCGTTCTTTAGCAATTCTCGTTTTCACCTCCTCCGCACTTGGCCAAGTGGCAAGTCCCTGGGAGTCGTATCTGGCAAGCGGCGTCAACGCTGCTGAACAGAAGCGGTTTCCCGCGGCTGAGCAAATGATGACGCTTGCCTTGCGCGAGGCCGAACACTTCGGGCCTAGCGACGCGCGTCTTGGTTCCACCTTGAACACCATGGGACTTGTGTTCATGTCGGAGAGTAAGCCTCGCGAAGCGGAAGCACCTTATCGCAGAGCACTTTCGATCTTCGAAACGGTATACGGCCCGAAAGGAATGGACGTGGGGAATGTCTGTTTCAATCTCGGCATAGCCTTAAATATGGAGGGCCGCAGCGAGGCTGCGCTCCCCCTACTTTCCCGCGCCCGCGAAATTTATGAAGCGGTTCTGGGAAAAGAAAGTGCTAAGACCGCGCAGGTAATTTTCCAGCAAGGCGAAGCCGCGCGCCACCTGCATAAATGGGACGAAGCCGAAGCTTCCTTGAAACGCGCCGCTGACCTGCAGGAGGCCCACAAGGGAATGGATAGTCCTGAATTGGCAAACAGCCTGAATAGCTTGGCTTTGACATACTCCGCGCAAGGCAAATTCGCACAAGCAGAACCGCTCTTCAAGCTTTCGCTCAACATGCGTGAAGCTAAGTACGGCTTGAACCATGAGGACGTAGCCGTTAGCCTCGATAACTACGCCGCCATGTTGCGCGAAGCCGGACGATTCAAAGACAGCCAGCCGCTCACTACCTTGGCGGTTGCTGTAAGAAAGACTCTGCAAAACAAGAAGTAATGTACGTCCCGCTGACGCCGTTGCGCTGCCTGGAGCGCGCACAGGATATCTTCGGGACACAAACCGGCGTGGTGGACGGCACCAACCGGTTCACCTTTGGCGAGTTTGCCGGCCGCGCCCAACGGTTGGCAGGCGCGCTGCTCGCTGCGGGGCTCACACCTGGCGAACCGGTCGCTTTCCTGGGCCGAAACAGCCATCAACTGCTGGAAGCTTACTTCGGCATTCCTCTGGCCTCAGGCCTGGTGATGCCGCTCAATATCCGCCTTGCTGAATCTGAACTCACATGGATTCTGCGCCATTCCGGTGCACGGTTCCTGATCTACGCAGAAGAGTTCGCCGCCCTCGCAGAAACAATCAAAGTCCCCAATACCGTACAGCTAGGACCGGAGTACGAAAATCTGCTGCTCCACTCCACGCCCTGCCCGATCGATATTCACTCGATTGACGAACTCTCCGCGGCAAGTCTCTTCTACACCAGCGGCACCACAGGCACGCCAAGGGGTGTCGTTCACAGTCATCGCGCGCTCTATCTCCACGCGCTCTCCGTAGCCTTGACGTTTCACATTGACGATACAACCGTCGAACTATATTCCATCCCCCTGTTTCACGCAAACGGCTGGGGCCGGCCCCATGCCGCCATGCTCATGGGAGCGAAGCAGATTGTGCTTCCGCGCTTCAATCCTTCGGAATTATTTCGTCTCGTCGAAACGGAGCGAGTCACCTCGTTGTGCCTTGTGCCCACAATGGCGGAACAGCTTCTCGCCGCGCCAGAGTTAGTATCCTGCGATCTTACCTCCGTGCGCGAGATCCACCTGGGCGGATCCGCCGTTTCGGCCAGCCTGGTTTCCCGTTTGACCTCGCGGTTCCGCTGCCGCGTTACCGCCGGTTACGGCATGACCGAAACGGGCCCGGTCGCAATCACATCCGGTCGCCCAGTGGTCGGGTCCGAAATGAGCGTCGATGACTCAGGCGAAATTCTTCTCGCGGGTGATCATCTTTTCACCGGCTATTGGGGGGAGTCCCCACGCCATACAAGATGGCTCGCCACCGGCGACCTCGGTCGAATCGATGGAAGCGGCTCGCTCTCAATCGTCGATCGAAAAAAAGACATCGTCATCAGCGGGGGCGAAAACATCTCCTCCCTTGAAGTCGAGTCCGCTCTCTTGCAACATCCCGCCGTGCGCGAGTGCGCCATCGTTGCTGCCCCTGATCCCAAATGGGGCGAAGTCCCTCTCGCCTATGTCGTACTGAAGCAAACCGCAACCGAAGAGGAACTCAGCGCATGGTTGAGAGATCGCTTAGCCAGCTTCAAGATCCCGAAGGTTTGGCGCCTCGTTCCAGGCCCGCTCCCCAGAACATCCAGCGGAAAGATCGCAAAAATAAAACTAAGACAAATAGACACCCCACCTGACTAGTCATTCCAGGTGACCAACTTATTGCTATGCTGGTACTCATGAAAGAACTCAACGCATCGGCCTTCAAAGCCCACTGCCTCTCGCTGCTGGATGAACTCTCGCCGGAGGGCTTGACCATCACCAAGCGCGGCAAGCCGATCGCGCGGGTCACTCCCATCTCCTCAGACTGCAGCAGCCTGATCGGCATGCTCAAAGGGAAGGTAGCCGTCCACGGCGATATTCTCTCTACCGGGTCGACCTGGAATGCTGAGTCGGAATGATCAACCTCGATACACACATTCTGATCCACGCGCTGACAGACGAACTGCGCCCCAAAGAGCGCGAGCAACTCGTTTCCCATCAATGGGGCGTATCCTCTATCGTTCTTTGGGAAATGACCAAACTCTTTCAACTGGGCCGGATCACGCTAGACCCCGGCTCAGCCGATTTTGCGCGCGTTCTATCGCGTGTTCATGTCTGGGAGATCGATCTCGCCATCTGCCGGGCGCTCACCGCGCTTGATTTCAAAAGCGATCCCGCCGATGAACTGATCGCGGCCACCAGCCTGGTTCACCGCGTTCCACTGCTCACGCGCGACCGTATCATCCGCAAGTCCAAGCTCATCCAGTTCGTTTAGAAATCCACCCAGGCGCGCGCTTTCGAACTCTCCAGCACCTTGTCCAGAATGCGTAACTGGCGCAGCCCATCCTCGAATTGCGGGTACTCCACTGAGGCGCTCCGGTCCGCTACCGTTCGGTAAAATCGCCGGAATACCTGCTTAAAAGTATCGTCGTATCCTTCGCTATGCCCGCCCGGCAAATCCGCGTAACTGCGCGCCGCCTCCAGCATTAGCGACGGATCTTTTATAACAAGCCGATTTGGCTCATTGCGCTGCCCCATCCATAACTCGTCCGGCTTTTCCTGGTCCCACGTCACCGAACCCTTCGAACCGTAGATTTCCATGCACAGCCGGTTCTTCCGGCCCGCGGAAACCTGGCTCACCGTGAACGCGCCGCGCGTCCGTTCGCCTAAGCGCAGCAACACGGCCGCGAAGTCCTCTGTATCGATGGGCATGTCCTCATATTCGGAAGGTTGGAGCGTCTTCCCCGAAAAAGTCTCCACCGAGCCCTTGGGGCGCTTGCGGGTTTTGTGGAAAGTCTGCAGGTCCGCGCAGAGAGAGCTGATCCTCTGCCCCGTCACATGCTCCACCATGTCGCACCAATGCGTTCCGATATCGGCAAACGCGCGGGAGCGCCCGTTCGCGCTGGTATCGATGCGCCAGTTCCAATCCGTATCGTAAAGCAGCCAATCCTGGGAGTAAGTTCCCTGCACTGCATAAATTTCGCCCAGCTCACCCGATTCTCTGAGCCGCCGCATCTGCTGCACCATCGGGTAATACCGCAGGTTGTGAAACGTGCAGTTCGCAAGGTTCTTCTCTTTCGCTTTTGCCACCAACTGTTCTGCTTCGGCCACTGTCGTCGCGAGCGGCTTTTCGCACAGCACGTTCTTTCCGGCTTCAAGCGCGGCCATAGCCATCGGAAAATGAAGTGCGTTTGGAGTGCAAACATGCACGGCATCGAGCGACGGGTCTTTGAGAAGCGTGCGATAGTCGCCGGTCGCGCCTTCCACGCTGACTTCATCGGCGAACTTGCGCGCTTTTTCCTGACTCGAAGCCGCGATGGCAACAATCTCCACATTTCCCAGCCGGCGGATTCCTTCAGTGTGAACGCGCCCCATGAACCCGGTGCCGAATACGGCGGTTTTCAGCTTCTTCATCGCCTTCAATGTATCGCAACTGTTAGATTAGTAGTCAATGGTGGTGCGAATCCGGCTGGAGGCGGCAGAATTTAAATCTAGGGCTGCCTGGACTCTAAAAATTGCTGCCATTTCCTGCTTGGTCGTCGCGGTTTGGATTCTCTCGGCTGGCCTTCGCTGGGCTGGCACATTTCTGATAGAGCGGGGTTTGTTTTCCCACTGGCAGGTGTGGGTAGCATGCAGTGTAATTGCCCAATTGGCGGCTTTCCGCCTGAACCGCCCCAATCGCCAGTTGCTATCCTGAAATAGTTATTGTTATGCGCTACGACACGCGGTCGCGTTCCACCGGTTTCCGCTTCGCCAGTTCCCTTCCCGTCGGCGTTCGCTGGCTCCTGATTTCTAACATCACGCTCTTCCTCATTTACTTTTTCGTGAATAGAACAGCGGGCGCGCAGTTTTTCCTGCTGCTCTCGCTGGTGCCTCGAGCTGTGGTTCAGCATTTCGCCATCTGGCAGCTCTTCACGTACATGTTTCTGCACGATCCGAATGGCTTCTCGCACATTCTTTTCAACATGTTGACGCTTTGGATGTTCGGCACAGACCTCGAACGCCAGTGGGGCACCAAGCGCTTCCTGACGTACTATTTCATCTGCGGCGTGGGTGCCGGTATTTGTGTAGTGCTGATCAATTTGCTGTTCGGCGAAATGAACGCGCGCGTGATTGGGGCGTCGGGTGCCATCTACGGCCTTCTGCTGGCGTTCGGTCTGCTCTATCCCGATCGGACTCTGCTCTTCAGTTTTCTTTTCCCCATCAAGGCAAAGTACTTTGTCATGATCCTGGGGGCCATTGCGTTCCTGAGTTCGTTCAGCGTGAATGGAGGCTTAAGCAACGTGGCGCATTTGGGTGGAATGATCTTCGGATACGCGTATCTGAAGATGAAGTTTCAAACCGTAAACCTCGATTTAATCGGCCAGAACTACCGCGATTGGAAACTCCAGCGGGCGAAAAAGAAGTTTCAGGTCTATATGCGCAAGCACGACCGCGACCAGTAACCTGCACGGACGGGTGGCCGTCCAGATAATATATCTTCATGGGATCTAAGATTCTGCTCTGCGCGCTGACCGCGCTTGTACTTTTCGGCCAGGAAGGGCCGATTCAGCCGGGCTCGAACACTGTCTCGAAACCGCGGAAGAAAGAAGTTCCTTCGAATGAACCGGAGTCGGATCTCCCGAAGATTCCTTCTAAGCTCAGCCCAAAAACCAAAGAAGGCGGAGCTTTGGGTGAAGGTGCAAACTTCAAGGTGGACACCAACATCGTCAGCGTCGATGTTGCGGTGCTTGATGACAAGGGCCACTTCATACCTGGCATTCCCAAAGGCAACTTCCGCATTCTGGAAGACAACGTCCCGCAGCAGGTGTCGAATTTCGCGCTGGGCGAGGCCCCGGAAACGGTTTGCCTGGTGGTGGAATTCAGCAACCTGTTCCAGAGCTATTACGGCTCCGGCTGGTTCCAGACTCTGCAGGCGGTCTACGGCTTTGTCGAGACGCTGAAGAAAGACGACTACGTTGCGGTGATGGCCTACGACATGAGACCGGAGATTCTGTCCGATTTCACTACAGACCGCCGTAAAACGCAGGAAGCTTTGCAGCGGCTGCGTATCGCGGCATTTTCTGAATCGAATCTCTACGACGCTCTGGTGGAAGCTGAAGAGCGGATGAAAGATATCGAAGGCCGCAAAGCGATTGTTCTGGTTTCGTCGGGTATCGATACGTTCAGCAAGCTGACGTTCGATAAGACCCGGAAAGCACTCCAGAATTTGGCAGTCCCGATTTACGCGATCGGCCTGCTGCAAACCGCGCGGGAAATGGCCGATGCCCGCGGCGGCATGGGCGCAATTCAGCGTCTGGATTTTCTTCAAGCTGACAACCAGATGAAGACATTCGCGAAAGAGACCGGCGGACAGGCTTTTTTCCCTCGCTTCTATGGAGAGTTCCCTTCTATTTACCAGAGCATTTCGCAATCGCTAAGAAACCAGTATTCGCTGGGCTATAACCCGTCGAATCAGGCGCGGGACGGAAAATTCCGAAAGATTAAAGTGGAACTGGTGAATCCGGCGACGAATGAACCGCTGCGCGTCACCAATGAAAAGGGCAAGCCGATCAAGTATCAGATCATTGCCAAAGCCGGGTACACCGCTCCCCGGACCGTGGAATAGGCCGGAAGTCAAGCACGCAATTTGGCTTGGTTTGAGCAACATAGCGTGACGGTATAAGTTCATTGACAGTGTTGTCATGGCTTTGTTACTCTTCGAACCGTTCTTACTTTATGACTTCCGAACCTGCCACACACGCCATTCTTCTTGTCGATGACAACGCTCACGGGATGGTGGCGCGCCGCCGGGTGCTGATCGATCTTGGATACCGGGTACAAACCGCGTGTAGCGCACAAGAGGCGTTGGATATTATTGCCACGCAGGAAGTGAAATTCGCGGTGGTGGTCACCGATTACAAGATGCCTTCGATGAACGGCGTGGAACTGATCTCGAAGCTGAAAGAAGTGAGCCCCGGCACGCGGACAGTGCTGCTTTCTGCGTTGGTGGAACCTTGGGGAATGACCGAAGATTCGACCGGTGCCGATGCCGTGGTGCAGAAGAGTTCGAGCGAAGTAAATCAATTGACCCGCACCGTCCAGGGCTTGCTGAATAAGCGCGTGGAAAAGAAGCCGGCAGGTTCAGTAAAGCGGGCCCGCGCGAACTCCGTGGTAAAAAACGGGTAGTGATACTTTTTCGTATTTCAGTCTGCATTCTGGTGGCTGCTGCTTTTGCATTCCCTAAAACAGCTCACAAGAGACATTCTGCTGCTATAGTGTCCAGGCCGCCCAAAACTTCTCCTGGACACAAATGGATGCGCGGTATGACCATCCGCGATGAAGTGGCGCAACTGATTGTGGTGCCCTTCAGCGGCCAGCCGCTGAACCCCCGTACCAAAGCGTATCGAGAGTTCGTGAAGCTGGTGGCCAACGATCATGTGGGCGGCATGATCCTGGTCAACGTGACGCAAGGCCGCCTGGTGCAGAAGGCAGAGCCGCTGGCGGTGGCTGCTTTTCTGAATCAGATGCAACGGCTGGCGAAAGTGCCGCTGCTGGTCTCCGCCGATCTGGAGCGCGGTGCTTCCATGCGCTTGAACGCGACCACGGTGTTTCCTCATGCGATGGCTTTCGCGGCAGCGCAGGACCCGGGTGCGGCAAAGACCGAAGGCGAGGTGACCGCTCGCGAAGCGCGCGCCGTTGGGATTCACTGGGTCTTCTATCCCGTGGCGGACGTGAACAACAATCCGGACAACCCGATCATCAACATCCGGTCTTTCGGGGAGAATCCGGCTGAAGTATCGAAGTACGTGGACGCCTTCATCGATGGCGCGCACGCGGATAAGAGCAACCTGATACTCACGACGGCCAAGCACTTCCCCGGGCACGGCGATACTTCGACAGATTCGCATATGAATCTGGCGACCATTACGGCGGACCGGGAACGCTTGGACAAGGTGGAGTTCGCCCCTTTCCGATCCGCGATTGAGCATGGCGTGGATTCGATCATGACGGCGCACATTGCCGTTCCGGCGCTGGATGATTCGGGGTTGCCCGCTACGTTAAGCCCGAAGATACTCACGGGCATCCTGCGGGAGCAGCTTGGCTTCAAAGGCATTGTGGTGACCGATGCTTTGGAGATGGGCGGTATCGCCAAGGGCTTCAAACAGGGCGAGGCGGCGGTACGCGCGTTGGAAGCGGGTGCCGATGTGCTGCTGATGCCCACGGACCCCCATGCGGTGATTGAGGCCGTTACGGCCGCGGTGCAGAGCGGACGGATTTCGAAGAAGCGGTTGGAAGTGAGTGTGGAGCGATTGCTCGCCGCGAAAGCGCGCGTGGGGCTGGTATGGCCCAGCACGGTGGATCTAGAGAAGGTTACAGTGATTCTGAACTCGCCGGAATCGAATGCGGCGGCGCAGGCGGTGGCGGACCGGTCCGTGACTTTGGTGAAAGGTGGAGCATCTCTGGGCGATCCGGCCAAGGCTTGTTTTCTGGCTTTGGCGGAGAGCCGGACTTCCCCGCAGGGACAGGCATTTTCGACTGAAATCCTGAAGCGGGCCCCTGGGGCGCACGTGGCAATTTTGAACAGCCAAATGACAGCAGAAGAGGTTGCCGTTGCCGATCAGCAGGCGTCCGGCTGTGAGACTACGGTGGTGGCCGCGTTTGTTTCCGTTGCCGCCTACCGGGGCAACGTGGCGCTTGGCGGTGTGTTTCCCGGGTTGATGGAGCGGCTCATTGGATCTGGGAAGCCAGTGAGTTTAGTTTCCCTCGGGAACCCGTACCTGCTGAGGAACTTTACCGGCGTGAGTAACTATATGACCACGTTTAGTACGGTGCCTCCTTCGGAGGTTGCGGCGGTGAAGGTTCTTTTTGGGGAGATTCCCGCTTTGGGGAAGATGCCGGTTACGATACCCGGCGTGCGTCAGGCTGCTTCCTCCGCTGCCGAAGAATCGGGGCCTGCCGTAAAGTAGGCGCAATCGGGGTGGTGGAAGACTAGCGCGCTTACGCTGGCTTCGGGTTCCATCATCATTCCTTCGGTGAGTTCTACTCCGATCTCTTCGGGCAGGAGCAATTGCCAGAGGCCTACCTGATCGTCCAGGTTTGAGCAGGCGGGATAACCGAAGCTGTAGCGCTTGCCGCGGTACCGCGATGTGAAGCGTTCGTGCATGGTTGTTTCCGGCGGATCTGGGAAGCCCCAGTCTTCGCGGATTCTGCGGTGGAGCCATTCGGCTGCGCCTTCGGCGGTTTCGATAGCGAGGGCTTGCAGGGCGTGGGCGTCGAAGTAGCGGCCTGCATGTTTTAGTTCTTCGGAATGTTCGCGGACGCCGGCTCCGGCGGTGACTACGAACATGGCTATGTGATCGCGCGGGGGCAGGATGTAATCGCTTAAGCAGAGGCCGTTTTCTTTTAACTGGCGGCCGAAGTGGAAAGTGTGGAGCGGGTTTTTGGAACCGGGGGCGAAGAGATGGATATCGTTGCCATCGCGTTCGGTCTCAAAGAAGCGCCAGACCGCCTTCGCTTTCATGTAGCCTAGCGCTTGTTGCTTGAGAGCTTCGACCTGGTGGAAGAGATCGAGTGCTTTTGGATTTTGCTGGTTGAGATCTTTTTCAAAGTTGCCCTTATAGCCCAGGTGGCGGCCATAAAGCATGAAGGGGTTGCTGTAGCTCCAGAGTTCGGCTAGCTGGGGGATGTCGCGGACTTTGCGATCGAGATAAGGGACTGCGGGGATCGGGATATCGAGGCGGACCTTGGTGCTGCGGATGGTGCTGACGGGCGCGGAAATTTCGGTGGGAGCGGCTTCGGGGGGCGGCGCTTCGAGGTGCGTGTTGGCATCGAGAACGGCTTGGCGCTCCTTGGGGTCCTGCAGCTTATTCATGAGGGCGAGCCCGGTCATGGCATCCTTTGAATAACAGACGGCTTCTCCGTACGCGGGGGCGATTTTCCCGTTTGTAAATTTTTGCGAGAGTGCCGCACCGCCGACGAGCAAGGGCACGCGGATGCCGGCTTCTTTGAGATCGCCC
>Ga0123338_10001646_pt1 | contig 21382 bp, 21 predicted proteins | sample grotaG_FD_89793 | JGI IMG/M metagenome (GOLD analysis project Ga0123338, IMG submission 89793) | Glacier valley bacterial and archeal communities from Borup Fiord, Nunavut, Canada, to study Microbial Dark Matter (Phase II) -... | ecosystem: Environmental > Aquatic > Freshwater > Ice > Glacier ...
AATTTTAGGATATTGTTCAATAGAAAGCACTGTTAACTTCCGTATGAAACCATGGAAATTCAAAAAGTAATTGAGTACCTAAACCAGCAGCGCGCGATTATCGACGAGACCATTGTTTGCCTGGAGCGGCTCGGCGAAGGTACGGTTCTTCCATCGGTTGCCAAAGCGCCCATGAAGCGCCGTGGCCGAAAATTTATGGACGCCGGTGACAGATTAAAAGTGTCTGAGCGCATGAAGGAGTATTGGGCTTCCAGGCGTTCACAGCAGGTGCACCACGCGGGGAGTTCGGTTTAGGCCGGCAAATTCATCGTACAAGTCCGCGGCGAACCGCGCTTAACACCAGTTCAGCAGCGCTATGGACATCCAGCTTCTCCATCACGCGAATCCGATGAGTTTCCACGGTGTGGACGCTTAAGCCCAGCATGTGCGCCAGTTCTTTGTTACTTTTCCCCTCCGCAAGCAGTTGATAAATCTGACGCTCCCGCGCGGTGAGTAACTCGTAACGGTCGTCTACCTGTTTGCCATTAATGCCGCGGGCGTAACCCTCTAATAAGATTTTCGCGATCAACGGGCTGAAGAATGGTTGGCCGGAGTGCACCGTGCGCACGGCCAGCAGCAAGTCCTCTTCAATGGAATCTTTTAAAAGATAACCTCGAGCTCCTGCGCGGGTGGCCTTAATGACATATGGTTCATCGCTGTACATGCTGAGAATGAGCACGGCCGTCGCGGGAGACGTGCGCAACAACTGGCGGGTGGCTTCAATGCCGTTCAACTCTTTCATGGCGATATCCATGATGGCGACATCGGGTTGGCACTGAGAAGCCATCTCTATTGCTTCTATACCCGATGAAGCTTCGCCGACCACTTCAAAATCCGGTACCTGCATCAGGATGTGCTTCAAACCTTGGCGCAAGATTGTATGGTCGTCTGCAAGAAGGATGCGAATAGGCATAGGATTCTGAAGCCTATCGTACACGCCACGGGAGCTGTATAGTTGACATACGGCAAACTATGTATTCGCGCCAAAATGCATTGACAGGGCCAATTAGTTTCCGCAAGCTAAGAGCAGCGGACAAGCGGTGATTCAAACTCTTATAGCGGAACGCGAGGCGTCACGAGCGCCTTTTTTAAACATAGAAAACTTGATTCGAGCCTCCTATTTGGTGGTGGCAATTCTTCTAATTGCCGCCGTCATTCTCGCCACCGAATTCCGCCAAGCTTCACGATGGCAAGCGACTCCGGAGTATTTGGCTCTTGAGGAGCGTGATAAGCAGCTCGCGGAACTTCGCAGGTATGTAACACAAGGGGTAACCGCCACACGGGATTACCTGATCAATAACCGCCCGAACAATGCTGAGGTTTACGATCAGGAACTCCGCCGCGCCAAGGCGAATGCCACTCAAACGTTTATCGCGTTGAACCCTTGGCCCACACAGAATGTAACGTTGACCCAAATGGATCACGATCTTGCCGAGTTCTGGGGCATGCTGGATCAAACCCGGTTGGCCACAGTACAAGAGAAGTCGGAACAAGGCTTTGACTATCTGCATCTCAGGCTGTTCCCCATTCGCAACCAAGTCTTTCAGACGCTCAAGATACTGACGGATGCAACCGTTCAAGACCGCGCCAATGTGACCAGCCGCTTCGCGCGTGACCGGAACCGCGACCTGACGTACGTCTTCATAGTGATGGGTGCGGTGATCGTCATTAGCCTGATTATGGCTTCCGGAAATCTGAATTACCGGCGGAGTTATCAACTGGAAAGCCGGCGCAAACTGGAGGAAGTGGCAAAAGCGCGGGATAGCCTGGAACAGCTGTCAGGCAGGCTTTTGAGGATTCAGGAAGACGAGCGAAGGAAAATTTCCCGTGAATTGCATGACGGGATCGGTCAGACATTAACCGCCCTGCGCATGGAAATTCATCAAGTCCATTTCGCGGCTAGCGGCGCGTTGACAGGCGGCGAAGAACGGCTGCTCCGTGCCCACAAACTTGCGGAAGAAGCGGTGCGAACGGTGAAGGATATTTCTCTACTGCTTCGCCCGCCTCTGCTTGACGATCTCGGTCTGGAACCCGCCCTAGGATGGTTGGTGGATCAATTCACGCGCCGCACCGGAATTCATTGCCGGTTTCAGGCTCTCCATCTGCAGGAGTATTTGCAAGATGATTTGAGAACTTGCGTATTCCGGGTAATTCAGGAAGCGCTGAATAATTGCGAGAAGCATGCTTCTCCCACAAAGATTGAAATTCTTGTTGAGCAGAAGGAGCAAGTGCTGTCCATCAATATCGAGGACGATGGGGCAGGTTTCGCTCTGAATGCAAATAATACGCCCGCGCGTCACGCCGGTCTGGGGATTTTGGGAATGCGGGAACGGGCCGGACTTCTGGGAGGTAACATGGCAATCCGATCGTCACCGGGCAATGGAACCAAGCTCACGTTTAACTTTCCGGTGGCACGGGTGGGCTCTTTGGATATGAGAAAGCTGCCCGCGGCCGCGGCATCGCTCACGGCCTAGCGAAGCGGAAGCCGGGCAGCGAAGATACGGGCCAGCAAATCCGCCTGCGGTTCCGGCTTACCTTGAACGGCGGCAACAAACGGTCCCTTGGCGAAAACATAGAAGGGCTTACCGTCTTTCTTGCCGGCGTAGCCACCCATGTGCGCCAGGTAATGCGGCTCCGTCATCAGCTTCTTCAAATCCAGAAGCAGGAAGGCGGCTTTGTCGTTGGTGGCCATGCGCACCAGCAATAATTGGTAAGGTCCTTTAGCATCTTTGTAGTTTCCGAGCACGCCGCCGGGAGCGATCGAAGGCCCCAGCAGATGGGCCGCTATTGCGGACGACCCGGTCAGATTTTCTTTAGGCAGCAGAGAGAGATCGTCGGCCCACAGACTCATGGCTAGACTGAAGAGGAGAAGCGTACGCACGATGCGATGCTAGCCGGAATAGAAGAGCAGCACAAGCAGGGGGGTGCAATTCAACTGACGGTGATCGATCTGCGCACTCCGCCGGTTGCTCCTGATTTGCTCGCCGAGTTTCTTTCGGCCGATGAACGTGAGCGTGCCGGGCGGTTCCGCTTTCCCCATCTCAGGGAACGGTTCCGTAACGGGCGCGGGATGTTGCGACACCTACTAGCGCAAATCTGCGGCATCGCTCCCGAAGATCTTGATTTCGCTTATTCCGAAAAAGGGAAACCCAGCCTCCCGGAGTTTTCAGAGTTGGAATTTAATGTATCGCACTCAGGCGATCTGTGGGCTTGCGCGACGGGTTGGGGTGCACCGCTGGGGATCGATATTGAGCAGATTCGGCCTATGCCCGACTGTGAGTTAATCGCGCGCCGGTTCTTTGCCCCCTCGGAATGCAGCGCACTTAGCTGCTTTCCGGAACCGGGAAAGCCTGCCGCATTTTTTCGCTGCTGGACCCGCAAAGAGGCCTACATCAAAGCACTCGGCGATGGACTCTCGAGAGACCTGGGGAGCTTCACGGTTTCGTTTGTAGACGAAGAATTCTCTCAGGTGCGCGATTTCGTCACGGCGGAGCAGTGGCAAGTTCGAAGTTTTGAACCGGCACCGGGTTACGCGGGGGCATTGGTCACCCGCGGCGTTGCACGTGTTCTTCGCGAACCACGATAATGACGGGAATGTATCAGCGGCTTGTTGCACTCGTGTTTTGTACCGCGCTTACCGCGGCTGCCGCTTCGCACGCCTGGTTGGAACTTGCGCCTGCATCAGGCAGCACGCCGGGGTATAAGATTCTGGCCCGATACGCTGAAGGTACCGGCGTGCGCTGCCCGAACATTGTCCTCGATGGGGTAAGACACCGGATGATGCGCCGCATTCCCACCGGTGCATTTCACGCATTGATTTGCGAAAGCATCATTCCCTCCGCTATACACGCTGCTTCGATTGGGGGTGTATCCCTACCACTGCCGAGGTGGAAGAAGAACGAGAGCCCCCGCGTGGTAGTGATCGGCGATACCGGCTGCAGAGTAAAGAAGGGCAGCGACGACCCTACGCAGACCACCGCTCCCGCCACCTGGAACCTGCAGAATTGTGTCAGCCCGAAGGACTGGCCATTTCAGGAAGTGGCCGCCAGTGCCGCCGCCGCGAATCCTAACCTGGTGATCCATGTGGGCGATTACTTATATCGCGAGACACGCTGCACTGGAGTGAAAGATTGCCCCGGCGGCCCCACCGGCAATACCTTCGAAACCTGGGAAGCCGATTTTTTCGAGCCCGCCCGCAAGCTGCTGGAAACGGCTCCCTGGGTGGTGGTGCGCGGCAACCATGAAAGTTGCGCGCGCGCCGGCGACGGCTGGTTCAGTCTGCTTGAGCCGCGTCACGTTTCCAAGTGTTCCGATTTCGCGGAACCGTATCTGGTGCAGGCAGGCGGGCTGCCCCTGGTGGTGGTGGATGATTCGACAGCCAGCGATGCGGCGTGCCGGCCCGGGGATGCCGCCTGCATCACGCAGTTCGCCATCGAAGTGGATAATTTCACCGCTCAGTTCCGCACCATCTCCGGCTGGAATCTGAAAGACGCCTGGATGCTCTCGCACCGGCCCGCATGGAGCGTGAAGCGGGGCGGAACCGGTGTGCAGGTTGTGAACGCGGTGCTGGAAGCGGCTTGGGACCGGGCGCGCCCGCAGGGCGTGGAACTTCTGCTGGCCGGGCACACGCATGTGTTCGAACTGATCGGGTTCACAAAGGAATCAGGCCATGCAACTCAGTTGGTGATCGGCAATAGCGGAACCAAGCTTGCGCCGAAGGTGAAATTCGACGCGAACGCCGCCGACGTGAAGCGCGCCTCCATTCAGGATTTTCGCGATCTTCAGGATTTCGGCTTCACCACGTTAACGGCGGAAGCGGAAACATGGCGTGTGGAAGCGCATGACCGTTCCGGCAAGATTCAGTTTGCGTGTACGCTGCCGTTCACGGGTGCGCGTTGCGGCCAGTAGCGTGAGCGCGTTTCGAGCGAATGTGCACGTGGTGCTGTGCCAGCCCCGCAATCCTCTGAACATAGGGGCGGCGGCCCGCGCCGTGAGTAACTTCGCTTGCGGCGGGCTGCGTCTGGTGGACCCATTCGACCTGGCCTTCCGGGAAGCTGTTTCGGCCGTGGGTGGCGCGCAAGTGCTTCGCGAAGCCGCGGTCTTCGCAACCGTTGCCGAAGCTGTGGCGGATTGCAGCCTGGTGGTGGGCACCACAGCCGTGGGCCACCGTGAACTGCAACACCCGCTGATTCGCATAGAGCAGGCGGGGCCGGATCTGCGCAGTGGCGCGGAAGCCGGGCCGATTGCCATTCTTTTCGGCTCGGAAAAGTTCGGATTGACGAACGATGAGATGAGTTACTGTCACTGGCTGACTCACATTCCGACTTCGCCGGAAACGCCGTCCATGAATCTTGGCCAAGCCGTTGCCGTCTGCCTGTACGAGGTAATTCGTGAGCAGGCATCTTCGCCGAATTGGCCGCAACAGCGCCCGTTGCGCGGAGCGGATGCGGAACAGCTCACGGTGATGCTGCTTCAGGTGCTACGGGAGAGCGGGTACACAAACCGCATTGTGGCGGATTCGCTGGAGCGCAAAGTCAGACGGTTCCTGCGCCGAGCGAATTTCGCGAACCGCGACGCACCGCTCTTGTTGGGCATGCTGCGGCAGATTCTCTGGAAGTTCCGGCAATGAAATATCTGGAAAGCGAAGAGGCGCTGTCGCAGTTCGTGAAAACGGCACCTACCCTGCCGCTTTATGGAAGCATCCGGAGCTCTTGGCGCTGGCGGCCTGTTACCTGTATGAAATTCCAGTTGCGGCAGCGACCGAACGCGCCCGCGCCCGGGGTCTGTTCCGCGCCATTGTTGATCGATTTGCTTCCCAGCGTGATCTCTACCGCAAGTACTACAGCTTCTATCTGCTTACGTCGCGTGAAGCCAGAGCGCGGTGGATTCCGCTGGATTCGGAACCTTGACTGAAGCTACTCTTCAGGCGGTGGTTCAGGCTTCGTCTCATCGGCAGGCGGCTGCTCGCCCAGCATCCCGGGGCGCCTTTTCGGCTTCGGCCTGGGGCTGCTTCCAAATGAAAGCGTCACATCCACCACGTGGGTTTGGTCGTTCCTCTGAACGGAAGCCTTGGTGGAACCCAACCCATCGAAGAGCCCGTCTTCACGAATCCGCTTGAGAAAATAGTCTGGATAATTCGCATTGAAGGGTTTGCCTTCCGCCACAATCCAAAGCTTCCGCACCACAGGCTCGCTGTTCAGATCCAGACCTTCGATGGTCAGCTGGCCCATGGTGAATTGCGGCCCGGGCGTCATTTGGATTACAACCTCAACGGTCCTGGCTTTGTCATCCACTTTACGCTCCACCGTGCCCTGTGTATCCAAATAACCGTTGCGCTTCATTTGGCCCTTCACGCTGGCAAGAGCCTCATTGATCCGATCAAAATCCGCCACTTCGCCGGGCTTCATTTTCAGATACTCCGCGTAGTCCGGGTCGGCACCGGCAAGAGAAATCCTGCTCAACTTGTAAACCTCGCCTTCTTCCACGGTCACGTGCACCAGTACCCCTTTCACCTTCGGCGCGGGTTCGGTGGTGAACAGGGGAAACGCCACGCGGATCAATCCTTTGGCTTCGTAAAGGGGGCGCACCTGATTGTCCAGAAGCAGCCGGAAATGATCTTTGCTGAAGGGCGTGCCGAACGCGACATCGTTGATCGCGTTCTGCAGCAGAATGGCGGGGATTGCTTTGTTGCCGGTAAAGGTCACGAATGCAACCGGGGGCAGCGGCTCAGCGGACCGGAACAGGATTTTGTAATCGCTTTTTCCGGCCAGCACCAGTTCCCCCACAACGCGCGCGGGGTGGTTACGCGCCGCCAGAAATTGTTCGATCTGCCGCGTATAAAAGCCCAACACCAACTGTGTGCCGGGGACCTTGGGACCATAGAAAACATTTCCGGCCCTCAAAGCGGCTTCAATCTCCAGAGCGGGAAAAGGCAGGTTCTCAAACTCCACTTCGTACACGCTGGGCACTTCTATCACGTCGAACGTGGCTTCATAGCCCTGCGACGGAGCCGCGATCGGACCGAATTGAAACGCGACCGATTCGAAATAGCCCGTCGCCAATAAACGATCCCTCGCGGCGTCGAAATCCGTCTTGCCCAAAGGTTTGTCCAGAGGCAAGCCCGCTACTGTTTGGATCTGCGCGGCTGTCAGAAACTTGTTGCCCTTAATCTGAATGCGGCGAAGAGGAAATTTGTCGGGCGCGGGGGCCGTGACTGCCGCAGATGGCTTTGCAGCTGGCTTGCGGGTTCGCGGCCGGGCAGATTGCGCAGGCAAAAGGAGCGCCGTAAGCGCAAGTAGCAGAGTGGCTTTCATCCAGGTACCCCTACTGTAGAATAAGGGGTAGTGACATACGACCTGATTGTGATAGGCAGTGGGCCAGGAGGCTATTCTGCCGCAGTCCGCGCGGGGCAATACGGCCTCAAAACAGTGATTATCGAAAAAGACGGCAAGTTGGGCGGCACCTGCCTTCACGTAGGCTGCATTCCTACCAAGAGCCTGCTTCATACGGCCGATGTCTGGACTTATTTTCAGCATGCCGAAGACGAGGGCATTTCCGTCCAGAATCCGGTTTTGAATTTTCCGAAAGTGATTGACCGCAAGAACAAAATCGTGACGAAACACGCCAAGGGCGTTGAGTTTCTGATGAAGAAGAACAAAGTGCAGGTCATTGCCGGGTATGCGACGTTGAAGGGCGGCGGCAAAGTTGAAGTAAAGACTGAGAAAGGCACGGAAACGCACGACGCGAAATTCATCTTGCTGGCTACGGGATCGACGGCGCGCATGATTCCCGGGTTGCAGCCAGACCCGGAATTTCTGCTGACGAATGTTGAAATTCTGAACTTAACCGCAGTGCCGAAATCGCTTGCCATCATCGGCGCGGGCGCGGTGGGCGTGGAATTCGCATCTATGTTCAAGAAGTTCGGGGCCGATGTCAGCCTGTTTGAAATGCTGCCCCGCCTGGTTCCCGTTGAGGACGAAGAGATTTCGAAAGAGCTGGAGCGTGTGTTCAAAAAAGAGAAGATCCGCGTGGAAACCGGGGCCAAGTGCGAGAACATCCGCAAGGGCGGCGCGGGCATCCAGATGACAGTGACTCTGGCGAATGGCAAGCAGGAAGAGGTGACGGCGGAAAAGCTTCTGGTGGCTGTGGGCCGCGCCCCCAACACCGCAAACGTGGGCATTGAAAACACGAAGATCGAATTGGATCGTGGCTTTGTGAAAGTGAATGAGATGATGCAGACCACCGAACCCGGCCTGTATGCTATCGGCGATATCGTGGCCGGTATGCCCCAACTGGCGCATGCGGCGTCGGCGGAAGGCATGTTGGCGGTGGGGCATATGGCGGGTAAACCGGTCACGGCTATTCATCGCAATCGCATTCCTGGCGCCACTTATACAGAGCCCGGCATCGGCAGCGTGGGCTTGACTGAAGCACAGGCCAAAGCGCAAGGCTACAAGGTGAAAGTGGGCAAGTTTCCGTTTGCGGGCAATAGTAAAGCCACCATCCTGGGCAGCCATGACGGCTTCGTGAAGGTGATCGCGGATGAAGAATACGGCGAAATTCTGGGTGTTCACATCATTGGGCCGCAGGCTTATGAGTTGGTGAGTGAAGCCGTGACGGCGATGGAATCCGAGGCTACCGTGGAGAGCATGATGAGCACCATCCACGCGCATCCCACCCTTTATGAAGCGGTGGGCGAGGCGTTCCAGAACGTCTACGGGCTGGCGATCAACGCCTAGCTCCGGCCACATGCGAGATCTGGCAATCCGCGACTTGGGCCGCATCGGCTGGCGTGCCGCAACCGCCGTTCAGGAACAACTTGTGGCTGAGCGGAAGCAGGGCCTGATTCCAGACACCCTGCTGTTTGCCGAGCATGCTCATGTAATTACTATGGGCCGTAACGGGCACCGCGAAAATCTGCTGGCTTCGGCAGAGGTGCTGTCGCGCTCAGGCATAGCGCTTGAGGAGACAAACCGCGGCGGCGACGTGACATATCATGGTCCCGGACAGGTTGTGGGCTATCCGATTCTTGATTTGAACGGCTGGAAGCGCGATGTTCATTTGTATGTCCGGGCATTGGAAGAAGTGTTGATTGTGACGCTGGCCGAATTTGGAATTGTGGCTGAGCGCGCCGCCGGAATGACGGGCGTTTGGACAGGCGGCGCGAAGATTGCCGCGATCGGTGTGCATCTGAGCCGCTGGGTGACATCGCACGGCTTCGCGCTGAATGTGGCAACTGATCTTTCGTATTTTGGTTACATTGTGCCGTGCGGGCTGCGGAAGCCTGTGACGTCAATGCGCGCGCAGGGTGTAGAGGCCGCGCGTGAAACAGTTTTAGACCGGCTTAGCCGGAATTTTGAACAAATTTTCGATCGGGAGCGAGTGACGTATGGACGTAGTGATGCCGCAGATGGGCGAGAGTATCGTCGAGGGAACGCTGACCAAATGGTTGAAGAAGCCGGGCGACACTGTTGAGCGCGATGAGCCGCTATTTGAGATTTCGACGGACAAAGTAGATACGGAAATTCCTTCGCCGTCGGCCGGCACCTTGACCGAAGTGCTGGTGCAGGAAGGCGAGACGGTTGGGATCAATACAGTAGTGGCGCGCATTGGTGAAGCGGGCGGTGCCCCTGTCGCAGCACCCGCCGCAGCACCTGCTGAATTACCCAAAGCTGCTGAAGCAGCACCTGCACCAGCAACAGCAACAGCACCAGCACCCCCGACCTCCGCGCCTGGGCCCGTTGTTGAGCCTGAGCCGGCGCCAGCTGCTGCCGCGGCACCACCGGCAACTGAGGAAGCATCGCAGGATGCTGCAGGTCCGCTCTCGCCGCTTGTTCGCAAGATGGCGCGTGAGAACAGTATCGATCTGGCGAAAGTGAAGGGCACGGGCGCTGGCGGCCGTATTACGAAGCAGGACGTGGAAAGCCACATGGCGCAGAAATCTTCAAGCGCCGCCGAACCGCAGGCTTCGGCAGCAGGACCGTACCCGGTAACGCCAGGGCCGGCACCCACACCGATTGCCGCGCCCGTTGCGGCACCAGTCTTCACACCGAAACCTGCCGCACCGGCCGCCGCTCCAGCTGCTGTTCCGGGCCAAGCGCAGCCGCAAGCGAAGACCCGCATGGAGCCGCTCGGTACGATGCGTACCAAGATCGCCGAGCACATGCTGATGAGCCTGGCGACCTCCGCGCATGTCACCACCATCCACAAGGTGGACATGACGAAGATTGTCAAAATGCGCGCCAAGCATAAAGCCGATTTCCAGACGCGCTACGGTATTTCGCTCACCTATCTGCCGTTCGTCACAAGCGCCACCGTTGAAGCGCTGAAAGCATTTCCGCAACTGAATGCTTCGATTGAAGGTTCGAACATCATCTTCCATAACGAGATCAACATCGGCATTGCCGTTGCGCTGGAAAATGGTCTGATTGTTCCCGTCATTCGCCAGGCCGATGAGAAGAATGTACTCGGCTTGCAGAGGGCGATCGTCGATCTGGCGGCCCGCGCACGCGCGCGACAGTTGAAGCCCGATGAAGTCGCTGGCGGGACGTTCTCTATTTCGAATTTCGGCAGCTTCGGCAGCGTGATGGCGACGCCGGTAATCAACCAGCCGCAGGTCGCGATCCTGGGCGTGGGCACGGTGGAGAAGGTGCCGGTTGTGATCGATGACGCGATCGCGATCCGCTCCGTGATGTATCTTTCACTCAGCTTCGATCATCGCCTCATCGATGGCGCTCTGGGCGATCAGTTCACGGGCCGCATCAAACACATTCTGGAGAACTGGTCAGAAGAAGTTCTGTAGAAGCCAATGGTGGACCGGATCTTTATAAACTATTCGGTCCGCAAACTTACGCAGGCGGCGGGGCGCGTGGACGAGTGCCTCGCCCCGCTGAAAACCTGCAGCGCCGCATTCAAGTGCAGCAGTATGAGATTACCGTGCTGGAAGCGATTTACGACGTAGCTGAACACTTCGTCGGCCATGCGGGCCAAATCATCCTCGCCACCAAGATGTTAACCGGTGACGACCTGGATTTTTACAAGCACCTGAAACTTTACGCGCATATGGAAAAAACGCTATAGCCGCCGAACTGGAGTCCGTCGGCTTGCGTATGTCAGGAGATGAGATTCGCACTCTGTCTACTTGGCGCACTCACCGCACAGGCTGCGCCTACTGCCGCGGAGATCATGGCGCGCGTGGCCGCAAATCAGGATCGCGCGGAACAACTCCGTTCACGGTATGTATACCGTCAGACCACCGCCATAAGGGTTCGGGACACTCACAATCAATTAACGCGCGAGGAGATCAGTAACTTTGAAATCTTCCCCACTGCGGAAGGCGCGGGGCGAAAAGAGGTCAGCTTTGCCGGCAAATACCGCGAAGGAAAAACTCTGCTGCCTTATGCAAAATCCGGCCAACCCAGTGGCGACGGATTCCGGAACGAAGCCGATGCCAGCATCGCGCATTCCCTTCGGGATGACCTTACAGCCAACAAGAACGGAAAGGACGGAATTTCTCCCAAGCTATTCCCGTTGACTTCGCACGAGCAGCCTTATTACACCTTTGAACTAAAGGGCGAGGAAACAGTAAAGGGCATACCGGTTTACCGTGTCGCGTTTGTGCCAAAAAAGGGCGAGGAATCTCCGGACACCCCCTGGGCCGGGGAAGCTCTGATCAGCCGGGACGATTTCGAGCCCGTACAGGTCTCAACTAAGCTTGGCCAGCGGATTCCGTTCCTGGTTCGTACCGCGCTGGGCACCAACCTGCGCGGCCTCGGTTTCACCGTGACATACAGCAAGTTTGAAGATGGGGTGTGGTTCCCGGTCAGCTACGGTACCGAGTTCGATTTCCACGTGGTGTTCGTTTACAGCCGGAAGATCGCGGTCTCGTTAACCAATACCGATTTCAAGCGCACCTCCGCCGAATCCGGCATCACGTTCGAAAAGTAGCGCGATCCAAACGGTCTCGAACCGCGGCCCACTCATCGCCTTCCGGTAGCTGCTCCACGGCAATCCAATCCAGGTGGTCCGCGTCCAGTTTGTGCAGAAGACTGTAAAGCTCTGAAGCGTAACCAGCAGGATCTTGAGGCATGCTGACTACTCGCGCCGCCGGCCGTTCTTTACTGATGTAAACGTACGCTCCCGGTCCGCCAGGCAACGCTTGACCGGCCCAAACCAACGGCGTGCGCGGCTGGTAATGGCGCGCGTGCAACCCCGGCGATTCACTCTCCGTTGCCTCACCGGCCGATACCGGTCCAATCACCTTTTCGAGCTGCGCCCGTGACACCGCACCTGGCCGCAAGAGCCGCGCGGGCCCCGCCAGACTGATCACGGTCGATTCGATTCCCACTTCAGAATCGCCGCCTTCGAGCACCATCACTTGCGTCCCGAACGCTTCGCGCACATGCTCGGCACGCGTGGGGGAGAGCCTCATAAACTTGTTCGCGCTGGGTGCGGCAATTGGAATAGCAGCCTCGCGCAAGAGTTCGAGAGCCACCGGATGGCGCGGCACGCGAATACCGACGCTCCCTAATCCGGCCGTCACCGCGTCGGGAACATCCGCACGCTTGGGCAATACCAGCGTCAGCGGCCCCGGCCAGAACTTCAGCGCCAGTGCTTGCGCCGCATCCGGCCACTCGCTCGCTAGTTCACGCGCCGCCGCAACGCTCGCCACATGCACAATCAGCGGACTGGTCCGCGGCCGTCCCTTTGCTTCGAAGATGCGTTCCACCGCGCGTGCGTCCAGTGCATGCGCACCCAAGCCATAGACAGTCTCCGTCGGGAACGCCACTAACTCACCGCCCCGCAGCCTCTCCGCAGCTTCCCGAATCTGCTCTTTAGTCGGGAAGGTCACTTTCATCGCCGGCGACCTTGCCCGTCTTGCGCCACACCAGCCAGGCGTGCATCAAAGGCTCAAGGTCGCCTTCCAGCACTTTGTCCACATCGCCGATCGCAAGCTTCGTCCGGTGATCTTTAATCATGCGATAGGGGGCCAGCACATAGCTGCGGATCTGGCTGCCGAAATTAATTTCCAGCTTGGTGGCTTCCGTCTTGCGCGTCTCTTCGCGCTTCTTCTCCAGCTCAAACTCATACATGCGGCTGCGCAACTGCTTCATCGCGGTATCGCGATTCTTGTGCTGTGACCGTTCGTTCTGGCACTGCACCACAATGCCGGTCGGGAAGTGCGTAATCCGCACGGCGGAATCCGTCATGTTGACGTGCTGCCCGCCCGCGCCGCCGCTTCGGAACGTATCGATGCGCAGATCGTCCAGCTTGATATCGATCTTGATTTCATCGTCAATTTGCGGGAAGACAAACACCGAAGCAAATGACGTATGCCGCCGCGCGGCGGAATCGAAAGGCGAAATTCTTACCAGCCGGTGCACGCCGATTTCGCTCTGCAACATGCCAAACGCATTCTCGCCGTTCACTTCAAACGTCACCGATTTGATGCCAGCGCCTTCGCCTTCCAGACGGTCGGTCACATTCACTTTGAAGCCGTTACGCTCTGCCCAGCGCAGGTACATGCGGAACAGCATCTCCGCCCAATCCTGGCTCTCGGTCCCGCCCGCGCCGGGGTGCATGGTGACAATCGCGTCGCGCGCGTCATTTTCGCCCGAAAGCAGCATGGAATCTTCCAGCTTGCGCAGAGTGGCTTCAAACGCCTTCATCTCGCGCTCGATATCGGGCTCCACGCGCTCGCCTTCGCGCGCCAGTTCGAACAACGTATCCAGATCGTCCGTGAGCGAGCCGACGCGCTTATCGTGCGCGATGGCTTCTTCCAGGCGCTTACGGTCCTGCATCACCTTCTGGCTGCGCTCGGGCTGGTTCCAAAAATCGGGCTCTGAAATCAGAGCTTCCGTCTTACCTAATTCGGTCTGCTTAGCGGCCGAGTCAAAGATACCTCCGCACGGCAGCAGACTGCTCGCGCAGAGGATTATATTCGCGTTGCAATTCTTCGAGGGTCATGTGCGTTTTAAGTGTGAGCACCCGGGTATTGAATCCGGATCAGCTCAGGATTCAAGTCTAACAAGTAGCCCTGCTTGCCCACGTTCATCGCCTTTGTGGTTCCCAGCAGCTCAGCCGTGCCCGCCGCTTCGTGAATGTGGCCGCAGAAAAAATAGTCAGGCTGGCGTTTTGCCAGAAAGTCGCGGACCGCCGTACTGCCGCCATGCCGGAACTGCCGCATGCGGTCGAGCGATGTTTGAAACGGCGGACAATGGCAGGCCAGAATCATCGGGCCCGGCACCTCCGCAAACAGCTCCAGCCGCCACGCAAGCTGCTCTTCCGTGTACTCTCCCGGTGTTTGAAAAGGCGTCAGATTGGAATAGCCCAGCCCGGCCAGCTTGTGCCCGGCCACATCGATCACCTTGCCGTGAAAATTTTCAAAGCCAAACTGGTCGCAAAAGCGCGCCACCTGCTCCTCAGTTTCATGGTTCCCCGGAATGATTTTTACTTTACTGCCGCGAGCTTTCATCACCTCACCGGCTTCGTCGATCTTGCGTCCGAAGTTGGTTATATCACCGGCGCATACATAGACATCGGCTTCGGCAGCCATGTGCCGCTCCAGAGTTTTCCAATCCCCGTGGATGTCGGAAAAAATGAGAATCTTCAAGTAACGAGGATATAGAACTGGATTCCCGAAGTCGATATGCAGGGCACGCACAAGCGAATCGTATGCCCCACCAAGGGGCCACCGGATACTCAAGCGGCTACGGTTCGAACGACCGGTTTCCGCAAGCGTTTCTCACCGTCCGCTTAGGAGAACCGCTCGGTAACTGGTGCTATGAATTAGGCGCCGCACTCCCCTTCCGCCGGGTGCAGTAGAGTTGAAACGTGTCTCGGACCGTCTACACACTTGAAAGCTACACCGATGCATTGCTCCGCCTGGCCGCTCTGGTCCGCGTTCCTGAAGCCGACCTCTTCCGTTCTGCCGAAGAACTTAAGGACGAAGCATATTTCCGCCAGCAACTCTGCATCGCCTATGAAGGCGGGCCTGCCGAACTGGCTCTCACGGCGGGATGAAGATTTTCACGGCTGGCTTCACACGCAAGCCGGCTGAACAGTTTTTCACCGGCTTACGACAATCGGGCGCAACACGCCTGGTGGATGTGCGGCTCAACAACACTTCGCAACTCTCCGCTTTCGCCAAGCGAGACGACCTTCGCTTTTTCCTGAAAGCCATCTGCAACATGGAATACGCGCACATGCTCGAACTCGCCCCCACGGCTGAGATTCTCGATTTTTATAAGAAGCGCCAATGCACTTGGGAGACGTACGAAGCACGATTTCTTGAGCTCATGAAAGCGCGGCGCATTGAATCCACTGTTTCCCGTGAATCGCTTAAGAATGCATGTTTGCTCTGCAGCGAAGAGAAGCCTCATCATTGCCATCGCCGTCTGGTTGCGGAATATCTGCAAATGCATTGGCCAGATGTCATAATTGAGCACTTAAATTAGTGAACAGACGCGCTTTTCTCTGGAACTCAGCCGCGGCCGCTCTATCATCCGGCTTACTCACGGGTTGTGCCGCAGCACGGCGGCCCGTCTCACTAGTGCAGCCTATCCGGACTGCTCCCGATCTCTCGCTGCTCGGCTCGGCCTGCGGTTTACCTCCCGTGCACGTATCAGAATCGCGCGTGATCCGCACGGTAGCAGGCCTCCGCCCCTATCGCCCATCTGGCTTCGTGGTTCGCCCGGAAAAAATCGGCAATACCCTTGTCGTCCACAACTATGGGCACGGCGGAGGAGGCATCACCCTGTCATGGGGAACGTCTAAACTTGCCGTCGATATGGGTCTTCCGGGGCACACCGGCCCGGTCGCTGTTCTGGGTTGCGGAGCAGTCGGCCTCGCGAGCGCCCGCTTGGCGCAGGAAGCGGGATTCGCGGTAACCATTTACTCAAAAGCTCTGCCGCCCGAAACTACATCGAACGTCGCCGGCGGCCAATGGTTCCCCGTCTCTATTTCTGAGCGTGACAAACGGACACCGCTCTACAACCAGCAGTTCCTTGCCGCCTCGGAATTTGCCTACAAGCGATACCAGATCCTGCCCGCCCAGCGTTTCGGCATTCGCTGGATGAGAAACTATTTTCCCAGCAACGACGGCTTTCCGGAAACCAGCTATCACGGAACCGATAGCCCTCTTCGGGCCATGATGCCGGAGTTTCGTGACCTGGGTCCTAACGAGCACCCGTTCGCCGGATACAAGCAAGCCCGCCAGTTCGATACGCTGCTGATTGAGCCGCCGATTTACCTGGCAGCCATGCTGGAGGCCTTCATGGTAGCGGGTGGCAAGATCGTAGTCCGGGAACTTCCAGACCGCGCCGCAATTGGCCAGCTGCCTGAAAAGCTGGTCTTCAATTGCACCGGCCTGGGATCGAAAGCGCTATTTCAGGACGAAGAACTGGTGCCGGTGAAAGGGCAGCTCACGTTTCTGCTGCCGCAACCGGAAATCCAATATGCCGTCCTGGCGGGCGATACTTACATGTTCCCGCGTTCCGACGGAATCCTACTCGGGGGCACTCACGAAACCGGCGTGTGGTCGTTAGAGCCGGACCTTGTCAAGAAGCGCGAAATCATAGCGAAACATGCCGCTTTTTTCGATTCGTTCAAGGCATGCAAGGCTTAGGTTTCCTCTACCCCCGCGCTTCAGCGGTACCATAAACAATAGAAACGAATCCTATAATGTCCGTGAAAGACGAATCGCCACTAGGCGTCAACAGTTGGCTGGAAGACGAACTGCGTCAGCAGTTCCAACATGATCGCAGTTCAGTCGACGCGAGCTGGAAATCACTCTTTGAACAGAATGGCACCAACGGCGGCACCGCTAAAAACGGCGCCGCCACGTACGCGCCCGCCGTTCCCAAGCTACCTGCCGCACCGGTCGCGCTTGCTTCGGGCGAAGAGCTCATGCCTTTGCGCGGGGCCGCTGCCCGTATTGCGGAGAACATGGCCGCCAGCCTCACGGTGCCCATTGCCACCTCGCAGCGCACTATCCCTGTTAAGGTTATCGATGAAAATCGCCGCCTCCTTAACCACTACCGTACCCTCACAGGCAAGAGTAAGGTCAGCTTCACTCACCTCATCGGCTGGGCGCTGGTCCAAGCCGCTGAAGCCAATCCTGCCATCAACCACGCCTTCACCGATGCATCGGGCGGCCCCACGCGCATCCTGCGTCACGAAATCAATCTTGGCCTCGCCATTGATGTCGCTGGCAAAAATGGTGCGCGCAGCCTTATGGTCCCGAACATCAAGAATGCCGGTTCCCTCAGCTTTACCGGCTTCCTGAAAGCCTTTGACGATCTGGTTTCCCGCGCCCGTGTCAACAAACTCGGGCCTGCGGATTTCGCCGGCACCACGCTCTCGCTCACCAATCCAGGCACCGTCGGCACCATGGCTTCCATCCCGCGCCTTATGCCCGGCCAAGGTGCCATCATTGCAGTCGGCGCGATGGATTTCGCTCCCGGCTTCCGTGGGGTCGCTGCTGAAACACAAGCCTCGCTCGGCATCAGTAAGGTCATGACCGTGACCTGCACCTACGATCACCGCATCATCCAAGGTGCGGAATCCGGCGCCTTCCTCGCCAGCCTGCAAGCGCTGCTCGATGGCGATAAAAATTTCTACACCGATATCTTCCATGCCCTTCACATTCCCTATCAGCCCGTGAAGTGGGAGGCCGATCACAAGGGCGCGTCGCAATCTCTCACGGTGGATGCGGCAAAGCAATCCGCCGTTTTGCAGATCATCAACGCCTATCGCGTTCGCGGCCACCTTATGGCCGATCTCGATCCTCTCAACAGCAAAGATCCGGATTACCACGCCGAACTCGATCCCCTCACTTACGGCCTTACTATCTGGGATCTCGAACGCGAATACTCCAGCGGCAACCTCGGTGGAGTCTCCGGCGGCACCGCCACCTTGCGCGAAATTCTCGATCTGCTTCGTGCCACGTATTGTGGCAAAGTCGCCTGCGAGTACATGCACATCCAGTTTCCTGAGCAGAAGCGCTGGCTTCAGGAACGCATGGAGCCCCAGCAGAACCACTGGCCGCTTTCGCGCGATCTTCAGCTCAGCATTCTCGATGACTTAATGGCTGCGGAAGAGTTTGAACACTTTCTGCATGCCCGCTTTGTCGGCCAGAAGCGCTTCTCCCTCGAGGGTGCTGAAACGGTCATTCCGATTCTCGAAGAAATTCTCAGCCGCGCTGCAGATTCCGGTGCCTGCGAAGTCATCGTCGGCATGGCTCACCGCGGGCGTCTGAACATGCTTGCCAATACCGTCGGCAAGCCGCTCTCGGAAATATTTGCCGAATTCGAAGGCAACGCCGATACCTCCACCACGCAAGGTTCCGGCGACGTCAAATACCATCTCGGTGCCGGCGGGCATCGCAAGGTTTTCTCGGGCAAAGACATTCAGGTCTTCCTCGCCTCGAACCCCAGTCACCTCGAAGCAGTCGATCCCGTCGTGGAAGGCATGGTCCGCCCCAAGCAGGATCTGATGGGCGATACGGCCCGCGCGCGCGTGATCCCCGTTCTCATTCATGGCGACGCCGCGTTTGCCGGTCAGGGTGTGGTTGCCGAAACACTGAATCTCTCGCAGCTAGATGGCTATTCCACCGGCGGCACCGTACACCTCATCATTAATAATCAGATCGGCTTCACCACGCTTCCCGATGGCGCGCGTTCCACCACTTACTCAACCGATGTCGCACGCATGGTTCAGGCGCCGGTTTTCCACGTAAATGGCGATGATCCGGAAGCTTCCATCCGCGTTGTTCAGCTCGCCTTTGATTTCCGTCAGCAGTTTAAGAAGGACGTGGTCATCGACATGTTCTGCTACCGCCGCCACGGCCATAACGAAGGCGACGATCCCGCTTACACGCAACCTCTTCTCTATCGAAAAATCGACAAGCAGCCCTCGGTAGCGGTTCTCTATACGGAACAGCTCGTGAAAGCGAAGGTGATGACCGCGGCTGAGGCGGATGAAATTCGCAAGCGTGCCAAGAGCCGCTATACATTGGCGTTCGATGCAGGCCGCAAGACCACTAAGCCGCTCCCTGTAGTGGAACCCGAAGCGCCGCAATCGCCTGAAACTTTCATCCCGCGCGCACTTGCGGAACAAGTGGTGGACCGCATGACTGCGTTCCCCGAAACCTTTACCGTGCATCCCAAGCTCCGGCAATTTAATGAAAAGCGCCGCGAAGCCATCCTGAAAAACGGCACCATGGATTGGGCTTATGGCGAAGCGCTGGCCTTCGGTTCGCTCGTTCTGGAAGGAACGCCCGTGCGCCTCAGCGGCCAGGATTCCGGTCGCGGTACCTTCTCGCAACGCCACCTGGCTTTTTACGATTACGAAACCGGGGAAAAATATATCCCCATGCGCCATCTCTCCCCCAACCAGGCGCGCTTCGATGTCTACGATTCTTCCCTCTCCGAATACGCCGTGCTCGGGTTCGAGTTCGGCTACACCCTCGCGCAACCGAAAGCGCTAGTTCTTTGGGAAGCTCAGTTCGGCGATTTCGGCAACGGCGCTCAGATCATGATCGATCAGTTCATCACTACCGCTGAATCGAAATGGGGAGTCAGCACCAGCCTGGTCATGCTGCTGCCCCACGGGTATGAGGGGCAAGGTCCGGAACACTCCAGCGCCCGCATCGAACGCTTTCTGGAACTGTCTGCATGCAATAACATGATCGTGGCGGATTGCACCACGCCCGCTCAATACTTCCACATCCTGCGCCGCCAGACCAAACTGCCCGCGCGCAAGCCGCTGGTCATCTTCACCCCGAAGAGTCTGCTCCGCAACGCCAAAGCCGTCTCCACTTTTGACCAGATCACTAACGGTGCCTTCCAGGAACTCATTCCGGATGCCGCCGTCACAACTCCCCGGCGCGTTGTCTTCTCGACAGGCAAGGTGTATTACGATCTCCTCGCCCAGCGCGAAAAACTCAACATTACCGATATCGCGCTCGTACGCCTTGAGCAGATGTATCCTTTCCCGCACGAAGATGTGCGGAAGCTGCTCGCGGGCTGTAAGCCAGATGTAGAACTGGTCTGGTGCCAGGAAGAACCGCAAAACATGGGAGCGTGGCGTTTTGTTCATGAGCTCTTCGGCCGCCCCATGCGTTACGCGGGCCGCCCGGAAAACCCCAGCCCCGCCACCGGCTCAAAGAAGCGCCATGATCAGGAGCAACTGGAACTGGTCACACAGGCTCTGAGCTAAGCCTTTGGCGTGGTGTCATCGCATCGCTCTTTTCATCCTGCTTTCCGGCGCTTCCATGCAGGCGCAGGAGACCGGCGCGCCGCAGAACCCGCCTCCCCAGGGCGGTGAAACCCCCAGACAGCAGGAAAACAAAACGCCCGATAAGCCCATTGCTCCGGAGCGCTGGAATTTGTTCTACCAGGCAACGTCCGTGGGTCAGTATCATGGCACCTTCCGGTCCCCTTACTCCGGCCAGTTTAGTCTTCAGAACTACAAGGAGCGTGATGTCTCGCTTACCACCACCTTGTTTTTCGGCTTGCGCCTAACGCCCAACACGCTGCTCTATTTCAATCCGGAAATTGCAGGCGGACGCGGCTTCAGTGGTGTCTCGGGCATAGCCAATTCCTCGAACGGCGAACTGCCCCGCGTGGCATCCGCGACCCCGAAGCCGTACCTCGCGCGCCTGTACATCTCTCATGACATCGGCTTCGGCACCGAAACGGAATCCTTCGAAAGCGAAGACAACCAACTGGCCGGCCCGCGGCCCCTGAACCGCTACACCGTCACCGCGGGCCGCTTCACGCTCACCGATTTCTTTGATAACAACCGCTACTCGCACGATCCGCGAACGCAGTTCCTCGGCTGGGGCGTCATGTTCAATGGCGCTTGGGATTACCCCGCTGACGTCCGCGGTTATACCTGGGGCTGGGTTCATGAATTGCACCTCAAGAACTGGTCCGTCCGTTACGCCAGCGCCGCCATGCCGCTCGTTGCCAACGGCCTGCGCCTCGATCATCGTCTCTTCCGCAATCGCGGGGACGTTTATGAAGGGGAATACCGCTTCAAAACCCATGAGCATGGGGCCACCATCCGTCTGCTGCACTATCGCAATCACGCCAATGCAGGGACCTACGTCGAGGCCATTCAGCAAGCCGGTGCATCGGTCGCACCGTCAGTCACCAGTACCCACCGGAATGGAACGCTCAAGTACGGCTTCGGCATCAACGCCGAGCAGGAGATTACGAAGGACATCGGCATCTTCGGCCGCCTGGGTTGGAACGACGGCAAGACGGAGAGCTTCGCCTTCACCGCAATCGACCGCTTGGCCACTGTCGGCGTCTCTGTAACTGGCGGGCGCTGGCACAGG
>Ga0123338_10001648_pt1 | contig 21347 bp, 15 predicted proteins | sample grotaG_FD_89793 | JGI IMG/M metagenome (GOLD analysis project Ga0123338, IMG submission 89793) | Glacier valley bacterial and archeal communities from Borup Fiord, Nunavut, Canada, to study Microbial Dark Matter (Phase II) -... | ecosystem: Environmental > Aquatic > Freshwater > Ice > Glacier ...
AACAATATTGCTTCTTCCTATTACTGCTGCTGCCATACCCTTTGTATCAATTTTATAATGCTCCAGCAGCAACATAATTCCATGAGGAGTTGCCGGAATAAATGTATCCAGTCCCTGGATCATTTTTCCAATATTCATTGGGTGAAAACCATCCACATCTTTAGCGGGTGCTATGGTGTTTATCACCTTTTCTTCCGAAACATGTTTTGGTAATGGTAACTGAACCAGTATTCCATCAATGTCCGGATTATTATTTAGTTCTTCAATGATACTTAAAACCCTTATTTCCTCGATAGTCTCATCATACTTGATCAGCGTTGACTTATAGCCAATCTCTGCACAGGCTTTTACTTTGGCATTCACGTAAGTTTCGCTGGCGCCGTTATTTCCAATCAATAGAGCTGCAAGATGGGGAATTTTTTTTCCTTCAGCCACTAACTGAGCCACCCTGATTTTTAATTCATCTCTGATTAATTGAGACACCAACTGTCCATCTAAAATTTTCATGGCGCAAAGGTAATGAGTGCCTATGTACAAAGTACAGTTAAAACACTTAATATTTGGTGGACGACTTTGCGAAATTTAATTTGAAAAGCGAACCATTAGCCGGAGTCAAAATTCTAAAATCACTAAGCAGGAAATGTCGATACGGTTTAATTTCAAATGAAAATCAAACGTCGAAAGTTTTTGTGATCGATAGTAAAGACAGAGACCTTGTCATCATTCATATCGGGTCTGATTTACTTATCTAATTCATCCAAAATATACCTTTCAATAAATAGACAATTTCTTATGAAATGTTGTTGTTTGTTTCTGTTGCTCTTGTTAATTAATCCTGTTATTGCTCAAATGCTCCGGTCTTCATTACCGGTGAATTATTCAACCACGGGAACTTATAGCCAGCATTTTACCGATGTATTTTCCTTTACTAAAAACCAGGCTTCCTTATCACGCACAAAGAATGTAACCGCAGGATTTTACGCCGAAAAAAGATTTATGTTGCAGGAGTTGAAAGCATTCTCTGCGGCAGTCGGCTTTCCATGCTGGCAGGGCGGGGCAGGAATAGCTATCGATTATACCGGATTTGCCAATTACAGTGAATCACACACCGGACTCGCGTATGGGAAATCGCTGGGAGCTAAAATTGATCTTGGCGTGCAATTCAATTATAATCGTATCAGTGTTGCCGGCTATGGAAGCGCCGCTGCAATAAATTTTGAAATAGGTGCGATCTTTCATCTTACCGATAAGATAAATGCAGGTTGCCATATTTATAATCCAGTTGGCGGAAAGTTCAGCAATAGTCCCGGTGAAAAACTGTCGTCAATATATTCCTTTGGTACAGGCTACGAAACATCGGAAAAACTGTATGTTGGTGCAGAAATAATTAAAGAAGAAAACCAGACTGTAGATTTTAATGTGTCCATTCATTATGCTTTTGAAAAGCAATTTTTTATCCGTGGCGGTATATCGTCGGCTGTTGGAAATTATTTTGCGGGTGCAGGATTGTTGTGGAAAAATATCAGGCTTGATATGGCTGCAGACTGGCATCCAAAAGTAGGACTAACACCTTCCCTGCTAATGATTTTTATTCTTACTAAAGATAAATCAGGACCGGAATGAATCATGCTGTCCTCATAATTGTTTTCCTGCTTATCTATTCCGTATCATACGCGCAACAGCAGGAAAGTATAATTGCAGTGTTAGAGCAGCATGCAGAAATTATGTCTGAAAAGGAGGGTAGTGAAAAAGAAGATGATTCATACATGCTACAATTAGAAAATCTAAAGAAACATCCCGTTGATCTTAATGAAGCTGAAGCGGATGATTTAAAAGTACTACCGGAACTTAATGACCTGCAGATAAAAAATTTAATAAGTTACCGTCATCTCTTTGGAAACCTCCTGGATATCTACGAGCTGCAGGCGGTTCCGGCCTGGAACGTAAACCTCATACAAAAATTATTACCATTTATAACAGTTACTAAAAATACAAGTATCATTGAAAATATAAAAGACAGGTGGCATAATGGTGGTCATGACATTTCATCAATGATTTCCAGGGTACTTGAAAAATCAGCCGGTTATAACAAGCGATCAGATAGTGGTAACTACTTTATGGGATCGGCTAACAGGATAACGTTCCGGTACAGGTACAATTACCGGAATTTGTTACAATGGGGCTTGTCTGGTGATAAAGATGCAGGGGAACAACTTTTCAAAAGAAAAGGACCAGGTTTTGACTTCTATTCTTTTCACTTTTTTTTATTAAAGCTTGGTATTATCAAATCGCTTGCTATCGGTGACTTCACTATAAACATGGGACAAGGTCTGATACAATGGCAGCGTCTTGCTTTTTCAAAAAGTGCAGAAATTTCATCCGTAAAAAAACAATCTTCCGTGCTGCATCCTTATACCGCTACCGGAGAATTTAATTTCCACCGTGGAGCGGGAATTACACTTCAAAAAGGCAGATGGGAAAGTACCTTTTTCTTTTCAAAATTAAAACTAAGCGGTAATATTGTTAAAGATTCAGCAACAGACAATGGTCATATAACATCCATTTTTTCTTCAGGCTATCATCGAACACTTCATGAACTGGCAGACAGGAACAACCTTCTACAGCTGGCAGCAGGTGCTTCTCTGAAATATGATGCTGATAAATGGCAGATTGCTTTAAATGCAGTTCAATATAATTTTTCGCTCCCCTTAAAAAAAGAAAATAAGCCCTACAATCGTTATGCTTCATCAGGAAAATTTTTCACAAACGAAAGCATTGACTATAGTTATACTTACAAAAATTGCCACTTCTTTGGTGAGCTGGCTTTTGACAAAAATTATTATCCCGCTTTGGTAAGCGGCTTGCTGGCTTCTGTTTCACCGATGGTAGATCTCTCGATAATATATCGTTCCATTGATAAAAGTTACCGCTCATTTAACGCTAATGCATTTACAGAAAATAGTGAGCCGGTAAATGAAAAAGGCTTGTATGCAGGTATTACCATCAGGCCATCCGGGCAAATTCAATTAAATGCTTACACAGACAGCTACCGTTTCCCGTGGTTGAAATACCGGGTTGATGCGCCGTCTTCAGGCAGGGAATATTTTATCCGGTTGCTTTATAATCCCAATAAGCAGGTGGAATTATATTGTCACATCAGGAGTCAGTTTAAACAGCAGAACATTTCAGAGGCAGGGTTAACAACCAGTGCTCTAGGCAATATAACCCGGCAAAACTTGCGTGTACACACTAATATAGCCATTAATCGTTCGGTATCAATCCGTTCCAGAGCTGAGGTAATTCTTTACAATAAGAATCAGCCTGACGAAGAAGAAGGTTTTTTAATGTTTACGGATGTTTTGTATAAACCTGTTTCCAGGCCATGGTCAGGCAATATGAGGTTGGCCTATTTTGAAACCAGCGGGTACAATTCCAGATTGTATGCTTTTGAAAACGATGTTTTGTATAGTTTATCGATCCCACCGGTATTTGATAAGGGGTACAGGTATTATTTGAACATGGGTTTTGATGTTTCCAGGTATTTACACTTAAAAAAAACTACGGCAGAATGTGGATTCAGGTTTTCTCAAACCCTTTATAATTCAAAAGAAAAAATAAGTACAGGGCCAGATGAAATCAATGGCAACAAAAAATCAGAATTTAAAATTCAGATGATCTTATCAATCTAACATTTTTACCTCGGTATTTAATGCAGCATATATTATGAGTTGTATGTCTAATATGATTAAATGATTAATCCTTGACAACAATATTAAACCAACTGTTTCGAAACTAAGTGTCTACAATCGGGAATATAGTTGGTGTCGTTCAAATTCGAAATTGGTAGTAATCGTTAAGCTATTTAATAATGTAACGTTTAATTTTTTTTTATGAGAAAATCATTCTTTCTGCTTCTTTGGATATTGCTTTTATCTGCCATGGCTTTTTCTCAATCAAGAATAGTTACAGGCCAGGTAAAAGATGAAAATGGCACTCCTGTTTCTTATGCAACAATTGCCTTGAGAAAAAATCCAAATAGTTCCACTTCACTAGCTACATCGGCGGATGCAAAGGGTAATTTTAAACTGGATATTGGAAATGCTACTTCAATCGTAGTTAGTTCAACAGGATTTGCATTAAAAGAAGTAGCTGTACCTCAAGGTACAAATATTATAGAGGTTCAGTTGGGGAGATCGGTGGAGGTTATTAACGAAGTAATAGTCACTGCCTTAGGTATCAGGAGAGAAAAACGACAACTCGCTACAGCTACGCAAACTATAAATGCAGATCAAATTAATAACTCAGGTACTGGAAATGCATTAAGCGAACTAAATGGAAAGGTATCAGGTTTAACGGTAATTAACAGCGGGGGAGACCCGGGCGGTGGTACTTATATGCGTTTAAGAGGTGTTACTTCCATTACAGGCAATAATCAACCTTTGATGGTTGTGGACGGTGTACCTATTGATAACTCCATTAATAATTATGATCCAACTTCGGCAACACCAAATGTGTCAGGAGCAAACAGTAACCTCACCGGAGGAGTTCAGCCAACAAACCGCGGCGTTGATATTAATCCTAACGATATAGAATCAATTACCTTGCTCAAAGGCCCTGCTGCTACTGCCTTATACGGGATTCAGGCGGCAAGCGGCGCCTTAATTATAACTACAAAAAGAGGCGGTGGTGGTAAAGGGGGTACTAGTATTTCTTTCAACTCCTCTACTACATTTGATAAGGTAAATCAATTGCCTGCGCGTCAGGATATGTATTCCCAGGGAGGTGCAGGGATATACCAGGGTCCCACCGGTGGTTCAACCCGGAGGTTAACCTGGGGCGCACGCATTGATACCTTATACAGGGATGGTATTCCAACTGTTTATGATCCAAATGGCAGTATAGTTGGAGTTTCCAACCCATTAAAAAAAACTCCTGTACAGCTTTATAGCCCGTATGATTTTTTTCTAACTGGTTTAACTTTCAATAATAATGTTGCCTTGTCTGGCGGAACTGGTAAATCCGGGTTCCGGTTGTCATTAGGAAACGTACAACAGACAGGGATTATTCCAAAATCAAAATATGATAAAACAACGCTTTCTTTAAACGGTCAAACTTTTATTAATGATAGATTATCTATCTCAGCAGGAGTCAATTATGTAAGATCAGCCAATGATAAAGTACAACAAGGTTCCAACACTTCCAGCATAATGCTTGGCCTCCTGCGAACCCCTCCAACCTTCAATAATTCAAACGGACTCAAAGATCCGGTAAACAATCCTGATTCCTATGTTTTACCTAGTGGAGTTCAAAGAGATTACCGGGGTGGACCGGGGTATGATAATCCATATTGGACAATAAACAGAAACCCTTTTCATGAAAACTTGAATCGTGTTTATGGATTCGGACAGGCAAATTACCAGATGTCTAACTGGCTGTCGCTTACTTATCGTTTAGGAGGGGATGTATATTCACAAGCATCGAAAAATGCATATGATATTGGATCCAATGCTTTTTCTGCCGGCGCTATTCATCTGGCGAATTATTATAATGAGCAATTTAATTCTGATTTTACCATCAACCTAAAAAAGTCATTCTCTAAAGATTTTTCCAGTTCATTATTACTAGGCCACAATTATTTTACAAATACCAGCAGTGCAAGGTTGGCTCACGGTTCGGGATTTGTATTGCCTAACTATCTCGATATGGCTAATGCTACGTCATACACATCAAGTGAAAGTCAGGGCCGCAAACGAACAATGGCATTTTATGGTGAGGCACATTTTGATTATCTCAATATGCTGTTTTTAACCGTAACCGGCCGCAATGAAACATCATCAACTTTACCGGCCAAGAATAATAATTTCTTTTATCCGTCAGCAAGTTTGGCATATGAATTTACAAAAATACCCGCGTTATCAGGTGGCAAAGTTTTAACGTATGGCAAATTACGCATATCGGCCGCACAAGTTGGTAAGGATGCACCAATACAAGGATTACAAACATACTATGGACCTGCAAGCATTAGCGATGGCTTTACTTCGGGAATTCAATTTCCAATCAATGGTAATGCAGGCTACCAAATTACTTCCACTACCTCAGTAATTGGTAATCCTGAATTAAAGGCTGAAAAAACAAATTCTTATGAAATAGGGACAGACCTAAGTTTTTTACAAAGCAGGATTATTCTGAATGCTACGGCGTATTATTCGAAATCTACAGATGTCATCCTCACGGTTCCTATTGCTTACTCAACAGGCTATGCTTCTGAATTGTTAAACGCCGCTACCATAACAAACAAAGGACTTGAAATCACTTTAAATACGAATCCTGTTAAGTCTAAGAATTTCCGTTGGGACTTGAATTTTAACTGGTCCCGCAATATAAATAAAGTTGCATCTCTTGCTACTGGCGTTCCAAAAGTATTAATAGCCGGATTTCAGAACGGAGAAATAGATGCTATAGCAGGCGAGCCATTTGGTTCGATTTATGGCAGTGTTTATGTTCGTTCCGACCCTAATAACATGAAGAGCCCATTGTTAATCAATGATTCAAAAGGTGACCCGGGATACGGAATGCCCATAGTAAGCACCCAAAACGCAGCGATTGGAAATGTCAATCCCGACTGGATTGGTTCTGCGATAAATAATTTTACGTATAAACATCTTACAGTTGGTTTCCAGATAGACGTTCGACAGGGAGGTGATATCTGGAATGGCACACGCGGTGCTATGTCTTATTTTGGTACCTCCAAAGAAACAGCCAACAGGGGAACTTCAACCACTTTTAGTGGTATTGCTGGTCACCTGGATGCTTCAGGAAATGTGGTGCATTACGCCGCTGATGGAGTCACTGAAGTTGCAAAACCTGGAAGTCAAAATGCTGTTTCCGCCATTTTTAGTCAATATTACTGGCAAAACATTGGAAGCAGCTTCGTGGGGCCAGCTGAGCCAAGTGTTGAAAAAGCTTCTTTTGTGAGAATTCGTCAGATTAGTCTTGGGTATGAATTGCCAAAAACTATTCTTCAAAAATCACATTTTACAAATGTTTCCTTAACGGTGTTTGCCAATAACCCGGTGCTTTGGACGAAGTATAAAGGTGTTGATCCTGAAACGAGTCTGGCAGGTCCTGCTAATGGTCAGGGACTGGATTACTTTAATAACCCGGGCACTAAAAGTTACGGGATACGTTTAAATGTCGGACTGTAATCGCTATGTGTCATTAATAAATAATAGTTATGAAATTTAATATACCAGTTTTAATATTTGTTGTAATTCTTATCGGAACATCCTGTAAAAAAACATTTTTTACCGATGTTAATGTTAATACCAATGCACCTGATGCCGGAAGCATCGTACCCCGTGTACTGTTATCTACCGTCGAAGGCACGTTGGCTTATACACAGGGGGGTGATCTTTCCAGGTATACTTCCCTGATCACCCAACAGACTGCAAGTACCTCACGACAGGCTGGAGGTTACTATCAGTATACCTTTACCTCAGTAGATTTTGATTCACCATGGGGTAATCTGTACACTTCAGTAATGCAGAATAATAAAACACTGATGCAGATAGCAGATTCAAAGGGTAATAACCGGTACAGTGGAATATCACGTATTCTAATGGCATACACTCTCCAGATGTCAGTTGATATGTGGGGTTCCATCCCTTACTCGGAGGCCTTCCAGGGGGCCACAAAACTCCAATCAAAATATGATACCGACAAAGCATTGTATGATACAATAAATAGTTTACTGACTGTGGCAATTTCGCAATTAGGCAGTGCAAATCCTGGTGTTTTACTGCCTGGCTCCGAAGATGTGATTTATGGTGGCAACGCTGCAAAATGGATTAAATTCGCCCATGCTATTAAGGCGCGTTTGTTTATTCACCAAAGTAAAGGTTTGCCTGCTATGGCGACAAATGCCTTGGCGGAAATTTCCCAGTCTTTTACCTCTAATGCTGAAAATGCGAAATATGCATTTGGCAGCACTGAAACATCTGCAAATCCCTGGTATCAATTCAATCAACAACGTGGAGATATAAGTTTTGATGATAGCCCACTGGGAGTAAAACTAGCCGCGACTAAAGATCCACGTTATAAAATTTTGACAACACCTGATTTAAAAGATGTGAACCAGGTTGGTATGGGTGCTTATTATGGAGAAGGAAATGCGCCGGTAGAATTAATTGCTTATGATGAATTGTTGTTTATGAAAGCGGAAGCTACTTTAACAGCAACAGGAGATGTGGCGGGTGCTCAGTCTTTTTATGTTTCCGCTATTCGAAAAAATATGGAAAAACTCGGAGTTGCATCCGAAGCTATTGACACATTTGTTACTACCAACTCAATGCTGAGACTTGTTCCCACTGCTGCTATTGCGCAGGTTGCCGCACAGGAATTTATTGCTTTATATCTCAATCCTGAAGCATTTACCTTATGGCGGCGTACCAACTCCCCAACCCTCACGCCAATTATAGGAGCCAATATTCCACGCCGGTTCTTATACCCGCAAACAGAATATTCTTATAATTCAACCAACGTCCCTGCATCAACGACCTTATTTGCAACCAGAATCTTCTGGGATAAATAAGATTTTGAAACTTAATATGTTCCGTCATAAACATTCAATAAATGTCGTGACCTATTTGGAGTACCATCATTAATTGAAGAGGAGCGACTTCTTACAATCGCCTACCAATATAAAAATTATATTTTTAGGCGATTATAAGTTAATATCGTAAGGTTTATAATGATCTGGGCTGTCTTCCATATTTCTAATCTATCGTTTGTTTGCTATGCTATTGACTAACTTAGAAATATTTACTAACGTTTAATTTAAACACATGAGAAAATTTTTGACTCTCCTTGCAATGCTCCTGGTTTTGTCTGTTGTAGCGCATGCTCAGTCGCGCGTTATAACAGGACAGGTTAAGGACGAAAAGGGTAACACTATACCCTATGCTTCAATTGGTATTAAAAATACTGTTACGGGAACCATCAGTTCCGGCGTATCAGCGGATGCCAATGGTAATTTTAAAATTGACGTTGGCAGCAGCAAGTTGATAGTTGTTAGCTCAACAGGATTTAAAGAAAAAGATATTGCTGTCCCAACAAGTGGCAGCACCATCACCATTCAACTCGGTACTACTTCACAGGTGATAGAAGAAGTGGTGGTGACGGCTCTAGGTATAAGGAAAAACCGCAACCAGCTGGGCTATGCCGCCCAACAGATCAGTGGTGACGACTTAAGCCAGTCGCGCGGAAGCAACTTTGCGAGCGGGCTTTCAGGAAAAATTTCAGGAGTTGAAATCAGGCAGGGTAATGGAATGGGGGCTTCTACTAATGTGGTAATCCGTGGTAATAAATCATTGCTTGGTAATAACCAGGCACTCTTTGTAATTGATGGCGTTCCGGTAGATAACGCCAACACTACTAACGCCGCTTCAGCTACCGGCCGTGTTAATGATGTTAATGCCCGGCCTGTTGGAGGGTATGATTATGGTAACGCCGCGGCTGACATAAACCCGGATGATATTGAATCGGTAACCGTTTTAAAAGGGGCGGCTGCCAGCGCTCTATATGGTTCACGGGCTGCCAATGGCGTTGTTATGATTACCAGCAAAAAAGGTAAAAAAGGTTTGGGCATTACCGCTAATTCAGGTGTTACATTTGGGTCAATTGATAAAACTACTTTTCCCAAATACCAAACTGGTTATGGTGCGGGGTATTCACAACTTGGCTACAGTAAAAGTATAGACGGCTCACCAAATGTTGGCTTCTGGTGGAAAGATGCGTTTGGCACCGGAAGCAAAAGTTCTGTTGTACCAACAACGGAAGATGCTTCTTATGGATTACCATTCGATCCGAACATTATGGTATATCAATGGAATGCTTTCGATCCAACATCACCTTACTATAAACAAGCGCGGCCATGGATAGCGGGAGCGAATAACCCTTTTGCTTTTTATGAAACAGGCGTATCAACCAATAACAATATTATTTTAACGGGCGGTGACGATAAAGCCGGATTTAAATTAGGTTATACAAGAAGCGAGGAAAAAGGTGTTCTGCCTAATAGTAAACTTTTGAAGAACAATATTAATTTTGGCGCTAATTATCAAGTTACTGAAAAATTAACGGCAGCCGCATCGGTAAATCTTACAAAAATAGAAGGAAAAGGCAGGTATGGCAGTGGTTACAACAAAGCCAACGTTAACCAGTCATTCAGGCAATGGTATGAGATGAACGTTGATATGCTCGAGTTGAAAGATGCATATAACAGAACAAAACAAAACACTACCTGGAACTGGGCCGACCCAACCAATAACGGAGTGCTGAAACCAATATATTTTGACAATCCATACTTCACACGCAATCAGAATTTTGAAACAGATAACCGCTTCAGGTATCTTACCAATGCATCGCTTAACTATAAAGCTACAGACTGGTTGAATATAATGGGACGTGTTTCGTTAGACTCATACGATGAAGAACATGAAGAAAGAATTGCCGTGGGAAGTGTTGGAATACCTGCTTACACTCAGTATAATCATACTTACCGTGAACTTAACTACGATCTGTTAGCAACCTTTGATAAAAACCTGAACGATAAATTTAACCTGAAAGCTTTGTTGGGAATTAATATGCGCAGGACTATCAACAACTCAACATTTGCTACAACAAATGGCGGGCTGGTAGTTCCGGGCTTTTATGCGTTATCTAATTCCGTTAATCCGCTGAATGTGCTTCCGACAGATGAGGTAGCGGAAAAGATAGCGGTTGATGGATATTTCGCAGGAATAACTTTAGGATATAAAGGGTTCCTGACCCTTGATGCCACTGGAAGAGTTGACCGCGCTTCCACACTTCCGGTAAATAATAATACCTATTTCTACCCATCAGTCTCTGGAAGTTTTCTCTTTTCAAAATTCCTTGTCAATACGCCATGGGTAAGCCTTGGTAAATTAAGGCTTAACTATGCTGAAGTTGGAAACAATGCACCATGGGGAAGTTTGTCAGATGTTTATTTTAAACCCGCAGCATTTGGATCAGCGACCCTTTTCTCTATCCCTGACACAAAAAATAATCCAACCCTAAAGCCGGAACAAACAAAGAGTAAAGAGATAGGGCTTGAAATGAGTTTCTTCAGAAACCGTTTAGGCTTTGACGTTACATACTATGATACTAAAAGTATAGATCAGATACTTCCCGTCGCTGTTTCAACCGCCACCGGATATAACAGCAAATACGTTAATGCAGGCACGATCCGTAACCGTGGTTTAGAAGTATCCGTTACCGGTAGTCCGATCAGAACAAACGATTTCTCCTGGAATATCAATATTAACTGGACACGGAATCGTAACAAAGTACTGTCATTGTTTGAACAAAGCACCAATCTTCAAATCAACCAGCTTCCTCTGCAGGGAGGTGTTTCCATTAATGCCACACTGGGCGAAGCTTATGGAAGCATCCAGGGCAAAACCTGGACGAATGTGCAGGGTCAGCCCTGGAAGCCAGGAGAACAAAAACTTATAGGTGCAAATGGTTATTATGTTATTACAGGCACAACAAATAATGTAATAGGTAACATCAATCCTGACTGGACAGGGGGTATTTACAACACTTTTAAATACAAAGATTTCAGTCTTGGCTTTTTAGTAGACGTTCGCCAGGGTGGAAATTTGTTTTCACTGGATCTTTATTACGGTATGGATACAGGGCTTTATCCGGAAACTGCGGGCCTTAACGACAAAGGAAACCCTTCAAGAAATACGATCGCTAACGGGGGCGGCTTGATTGTACCTGGATATACGGCTGATGGCAAATTGAATACCACAAGAGTTGAAAACATTTCTTCAGGGTATTATGGATATGAAAGAAACCCTGCTTCTACATACGTATATGATGCGAGTTATATTAAATTGAGAGAGCTTAACCTCACCTATTCATTATCAAAAAATCTTGTTAGAAAAATCAATCCGATAAAAGGAATTGATGTCTCCCTGTTAGCAAGAAACCTTTGGATCATACACAAAAATCTTCCTTATTCTGACCCGGAAGAAAACATCACCTCCGGAAATATACAGGGCTACCAGAGTGGAGCCTATCCTACAACAAGAACGCTGGGGTTCAACATTAAATTGAACTTTTAAAACAAAAAAAATGAAAAAATATATAATTATAGTGTCCTTATTTTCTGTAGCAGCCTGTACTAAGGATATTTCCAGATTTAATGAGCAAACGAAAAGCCCGGGGATAGTGCCGGCGTCCACTTTGTTTTCAAATGCGGTGAAGGGAGTTACAGATGGACTTACAAGTACCAATGTGGGTATAAATGTATTCCGTCTGGTGGTACAGCATTGGGCAACTACTACTTACCAGGATGAGCCTAATTATGATTTTTCAACGCGTAACATTCCCCAGGGATGGTGGGCACGGATGTACCGGGATGTTTTGGTTGATTTGAAAGAAGCTAAAAGGATTATCGCAGCCGATATCACTCTAACGGATGCTACAAAGAAAAATCAAACTGCGATAGCAGATATCATGCAGGTATATGTTTATTCTATATTACTGAATACTTTTGGCAATATACCTTACACAGAGGCGTTGGATTTCAACATCCTGAATCCAAAATACGACGATGCTAAAACAGTTTCCGATGACCTCTTCACACGTATCAACGCAGACATTGCCGCCCTAAGTATTACCGGCGTTGGATTTGATGCCAAGTCTGACCTGGTTTATGGCTCACTATCAGATGTAGCCAGGATAAATGCCTGGATTAAATTTGGCAACGCACTTAAAATGAGAATGGGAATGGTAATCGCCGATGTAGATGCCGCCAAAGCAAAGACAGCCGTGGAAGAGGCTGACAAAAATACCTTCATTTCCGCTTCGGACAATGCGCTTTTTAAATACCTTGCCATTACGCCTGGTACGAATCCAATTTGGGTTGACCTCATCCAGAGTAACAGGCAGGATTTTGTTGCAGCGGCAACATTGATCAATAAACTGAATTCCCTGGGTGATCCCCGGCTATCCCTGTTTTTTAAACCCAATGATGTTGGTGCTTACGTTGGTGGTATTTCAGGAACTAACAATACCTTTTCCGGCTTCGCGAAAGTTAGTGATAATGTTACGGTGACTAATTATCCTGCTTTGTTGCTAGACTATGTGGAAACGGAATTCTACAGGGCCGAAGCTATTGAACGTGGATTTGCGGTGACCGGTACTGCCGAAGGTCATTATAATAATGCTATCAGGGCATCTATAGTATACTGGGGTGGCACATTATTGCAGTCAGATACTTATCTGGCAAAGCCGGAGGTAGCTTATACTACTGCAGCCGGTAGCTACAAACAGAAAATCGGCACACAGAAATGGATCGCCTTTAACAACCGTGGATACGAAGCCTGGCTTGAATACAGAAGGCTTGATTTCCCGGCATTGGTAGTTCCCGCTACAGCTAAATCCGGCTTTCCAAACAGGTTTACCTATCCGGCCAATGAGCAAACATTAAATAAGGTAAACTATACCGATGCCGCCGCAAAAGTTGGTGGTGACAAGGTAGAAACTAAACTTTTCTGGGATAAAAACTAATGTCAATGGCCGTCAGCTATCAGGAGGAAGCACATTCGATACTGATCTCCTGACTGCTGATGTCTGACACCTGATAGCAAAAGGCTCCTTAACCGGGGGCTTTTTTTATTAATAATATTTTATCTACCATTACAAATCTTTCCCGTTTACTTAGCTTCGCAAAAAAATCCTTCATGGAAAACAGTAATAACCAGCCTAACCAGTTAAATATAGAAATATCAGAGGAAACTGCCGAAGGGCAGTATGTAAACCTGGCGATCATTACGCATTCCCATGCCGAGTTTGTAGTAGATTTCGTAAATGTAATGCCCGGAACACCAAAGAGTAAAGTGAAGTCTAGAATTATTCTTACGCCTCAGCATGCAAAAAGATTTATGAAAGCGCTGATAGAAAATGTAAGCCGGTTTGAGGCTGCAAATGGAATTATCCAGGACCTGGAAGTGGTAGAACTGCCGATGAATTTTGGCGGCCCAACGGCACAGGCATAGAGGAATTTAATCATGAAGGTATGAGTGATACCTATTTTGATGGTTTAGAAATAGTTACTTTTTAAACCCTATCTTTTCCCTTTCATCCCATTTTTTCTGTGCTGCCTTGTCATCTAAAAGATTTTCAATAGCATCATAAATTTGTGTGAGCTGTACATCGTGTTCACTTATTTGTTGCTGTATTTCTTTTAATGCCTGCTTCTCATCATTCTTCAGCAATACAATTTTTCTTATTGCCACAAAAGCTCTCATGACGGCGATGTTCATATTTATGGTCTTCTCAGAATTAATCACACCGCTTAACATGGCAATACCCTGCTTGGTAAAAGCGTAAGGTGTTGCCTTAGTGTTCCGTTTGTGTTGTGATGCGGTAACAATTTGTAACTGCAGTGAAGCACTTTCCGATGCGGTAACAGTTTGTGACCGCATCGCCTGCCATTCTTCCTGCCTAAGCCGGAACATAAAATCACCGGGAAACCTTTTAGAATTTCGTTTCACGGCCTGGTTCAATGCTTTTGTTTCCACCTGGTAAAGATAGGCAAGATCAAAGTCGAGCATCACCCTTTCATCCCTAACTACATAAATCCTGTTTTGTATGCTGCGGATTATTTTCATCGATAGTAATTTATAAGCAACCTTTCAACTTCCATTGTATGAAGTTATAAATTTGATCAAAACAGGAGTGGCTGCAAAAAGTTGGCTGACGCGCCGTTATAATATCCCTTCATCAGCGAAGCTGAAATATCCTTCTTCACTTACGATCACGTGGTCGATCACTTTGATATCGAGGAACCTGGCAGCTTCCTTAATTTTAGCGGTGAGTTCTTCATCAGCCCTGCTGGGTCTTAAATTTCCTGAAGGATGGTTATGGCAGAGTATAAGGCTTACAGCATTTTCTTCCAGCGCCTTTTTTAAAATTATCCTGGGATCAGCTACAGTGCCGGTTATGCCACCTTCGCTGACAATTTCGAAATGATTGACTTTGTTAGCGCGGTTTAAAAATACCACCGCGAAAACTTCTTTCGTATAATCTTTCAACAAAATCTGGAGATAAGAGGCAATATCCTTGCTGTCTTTTATCACTGATTTTCCAAGAAAAATGGAGGCCTGGCGCCTTCGGCCAAGTTCAAGAGCAGCTGCAATAATAACAGCTTTAGCTTTTCCAATTCCTTTTACTTTGATAAGGTCGTTTATGGAAAGTTTTCCCAATTCATTAAGGTTGTTTTTACCCAGTTGCAACACCTCACGGGCCAGGTCAACCGCTGATTTTTCGCGGCTGCCATTCATGATAAGAATGGCTAGAAGTTCAGAGTCACTCAGGGCAGTAGCGCTCTTTTGTAAGAGTTTCTCCCGGGGCCTGTCACCAATCGCCCATTGTTTAATTGAGTAGTTTTGCTCTTGCATGCGTAAAGGTTACCTCTTACTTTTAACCTTCCAATGTCTTTTTAACCCTATTATAATAATATTTTCACTAACGTAGCGTTAGGTTAAAACAAATCCTTTGAAAAACTCTAAACCAAAAATCAATCCCAATGAAAAGTAACAGTTTGCCTTTCGCAAAAAGCCTTCAGCCATTCCTGTTTTGTTTTGGAATGTTCATCCTCGCAATGTTTTTTTCTGTAGTTATTTGTTGTACCACTTTTTATGCTTTTCATAGCTTAAATAATGATGGTAGCGGTGTGGCAAAATCAGGTCAGCCCCATAGTACCGTAGCTATGAAAAATGTCTATGCTTCTGTCAGGTAACTTTTATTAGTTTACAGATCGTACAGTCGCTTTGCGACCAATACAGCGTAGCCGGAGGTTTGCCATGATTTTAAACTTTAGTTGCAAAGTGCAACTCTCTCTTTTGCCTTTAACTTTATGTCAGGCTTCCGGCTTGCTTATTTAACTTCATTTCCGTTTCAACTTAAAAATCGCAATGATGCGGCTTACTCTTTCCGGTATTTGTGTAACCGCTGAATGCTGTGCGCCTGCAGCATTAATTTTAAAACCATCAATGATATTTTATGCGCCGAAGTTTTATCTTCGCCGCACATTACATTCTTTATGGAGCCCAACGCAAAGATTTTTTCGGGATCAGGTTCTCAATACCTTACTGAACGCATTTCCCATAAGTTCGGAAATCCTCTTGGAAAAATAAACATTCAAAAGTTTAGTGACGGAGAGATTGGTGTAGAATTCCTGGAGAGTATCCGCGGCGATTATGTTTTTTTAGTTCAGAGTACTTTTTCTCCTACTGATAATTTAATGGAACTGCTTTTAATGATTGATGCTGCCCGACGAGCTTCCGCATATAAAGTGATTGCCGTGATGCCTTATTACGGTTTCTCAAGGCAGGACAGGAAAGACCGGCCACGCGTAGCAATCGGATCTAAACTTGTTGCAAATATGCTGGTGGCCGCAGGGGCAGACAGGGTAATCACGATGGACCTGCATGCTCCTCAGATCCAGGGCTATTTTGATATCCCCGTTGACCACCTGGATTCCTCCGCCATCTTTATTCCTTACATAGAACAACTTAAATTGGAAAACCTTACCTTCGCCGCCCCTGACGTTGGAAGTACCAACAGGGTACGGGAAATAGCAAGCTATTTTAATGCAGAAATGGTGATTTGCGATAAACACCGCAAAAGAGCTAATGAGATAGCAAGTATGGTAGTGATAGGTGATGTTGCAGGAAGGGAAGTAGTTCTTATTGATGATATCTGTGACACGGGAGGTACATTGGCGAAAGCTGCCGGTTTGCTAATGGATAAAGGCGCCAGAAGCGTAAGAGCTTTATGTACACACCCGGTACTGAGTGGTAAAGCATACGAAAATATAGAAAACAGCGTGTTGGTAGAACTTGTTGTCTGCGATACAATCCCGTTAAAGAAGGAAACTTCAAAAATAAAGGTCATTTCCGTATCCGAGCTGTTCGCTATCGCTATACGAAATGCGCATGAAAACAGGAGTATCACCAGCTTATTTATTCACTCTCAGTTAAGAAATAAATAGTGCGCTTAAACAGTAAACAATAAACATTTATAAAAATGAAAACAATTACAATCGAAGGACACCTTAGGACCGAACATGGCAAACAAGCCACCCGCCAGCTTCGCTCTGAGGACAAAGTGCCAGGTGTAATTTACGGGGGTGCCACGGAGGTAAATTTTTCTGCTCCTTCTTCGGCTTTTAAAACGCTGGTTTATACACCTGAGTTTCAATTAACGGAGGTTAGGGTAGATGGTAAAAGTTATACCTGCATCCTAAAAGACCTGCAGTTCGACAAGGTAACAGATCAATTGCTTCATATTGATCTGCTGGAATTGGTGGAAGATAAAAAAGTGATTGCTACTTTACCATTGAAACTGACCGGTATTCCTGTAGGTGTTAAGGGCGGAGGAAAATTGCTTACCAAGATGAAATCTTTAAAAGTAAAAACGCTTCCTAAGTTTCTGAAAGAAAGAATTGAACATGATATTTCTACACTCGAATTGAATGAAAATGTAAGAGTGCAGGACGTGATTGAGCCGAATTATGAAATTCTCAATTCACCACGTATTCCAATTGCTACTGTTGTTTTAACCCGTCAGTTGAAACAGGATGAAGCTACCACCGATAAAACTGCCGTTGCTAAACCAGCTGCCGCCAAGCCTGCAGCCGTTGCTGCTGCTAAGCCTGCTGCTGCAGCGAAGCCCGCCGCAAAAAAATAATCTGCTTTACTATTTAAAGGCCCGGATATTCTCCCGGGCCTTTCTACTTTACTCATCTCCTGGTATTGTTCAGCAATTCTGTTTTAAGTCATGAACAAATTTTTGATAGCCGGATTAGGAAATATTGGTCCCGACTATAACGGTACGCGCCATAATATAGGATTTGACATAATAGATGCATTCGTCCGGAAACACAATGAAGTTTTTAGGTCTGCCAGGCATGCCGATATCACAGAAGTTAATTGGAAGGGTAAAATCATTCTTTGTATTAAGCCCACCACATTCATGAACTTAAGCGGAAAAGCAGTCAGGTACTGGATGGAAAAAGAAAAAATATCTTTAGAAAATATGCTGGTGATAGTAGACGACCTTGCTTTATCGTTAGAAAAAATCAGACTCAGGGCCGCCGGCAGTTCAGGCGGACATAATGGTTTGAAAAGCATAGAGGAAGATCTTCAGACAGATAAATATGCTAAACTCAGGTTCGGCATAAGTAATGATTTTCCAAAGGGCAGGCAGGTTGAGTATGTTCTGGGAAAGTGGGATGAGAAAGAATCACCTGTGGTTAAATTGAAAATCTTAAAATGTGTTGAATTAATAGAAAGCTTTGTCCAGAGTGGCATAGCCATCACTATGAATCAATACAATAATTTAAATTTCAATTTGTGATATCTGGCTTTGAATCTTTATTTTAGTGTAAATATCTAAATGGTATTAAATACATTCAATATTCATTTAAGCAAAGTCCTTTTAAAGACTTATTTGCAAACCTGATCTTCAACAAAAAATTTCTTGAATATGAAAATATTTTGCGTAGGCCGTAACTATGTAGCTCATGCACAAGAACTTGGCAACGAAGTCCCGGAGGAGCCGATCATCTTCATGAAACCGAAGAGTGCGCTGCTTCAGTCTCATACTCCGTTCTACTATCCTGAATTTACCAATGAACTTCATTATGAAGCAGAACTTGTACTGCGCATCTCAAAAAACGGAAAGTATATCCAGGAACGATTTGCCAATAAATATTATGACGCTATTACGGTTGGTATAGATTTCACCGCCCGTGATATTCAAAAAGAATTAAAAGAAAAAGGATTGCCCTGGGAAAAAGCAAAGGCATGGGACAATTCCGCTGTTATCGGAAAATGGGTGCCTATGGCTAATATAAAAAACAAAAAAGACATTAATTTTTGTCTCTATAAAAATAAGGAACTGGTGCAGCAGGGAGCCTCGGGTTTAATGATCAGCAGTTTTGACATCATTGTTTCTTATATCTCCAATTATTTTTCGGTAAATATCGGCGACCTGGTGTTTACCGGCACTCCCGCCGGTGTAGGCGAATGTGTTGTGGGCGACGAGCTGGAAGGATTTATGGAAGATGACAGCATGTTTGAACTGGAAGTGAAGTAGGTTTGAGGTATGAGGTGAGTACCCAAAATTTATAGCAATGTAATATATACTTTACATAATTGAATAAATATCCCTTTATCTTACCTTTTTTATTTTTCACATATACCTTTAATAATTCCACCAGGTTTTTGTTGAAATTCTTTACTTTTGCAGCCCGTTTGATATCGGTAAGGTCGATTGCAATGGTTTACAGTAATAATTAATACCCGGCGAGGTAGCTCAGCTGGTTAGAGCATCGGATTCATAACCCGAAGGTCGGCAGTTCAAGTCTGCTTCTCGCTACTTCTTAAATGCCACAAGTCTTTGTGGCATTATGTTTTTAACAAATAATATTATCTTGTCGCCTGTTATTGCAATCCCGGCGATTACATACCTCCACTATAACTGCAGCATTCTTTAGGCGCAAAAAAGAAATTTTTAAATAAATTGTAGTTTAAGACTTGTCTCCTTACCTCCTTCCTATTTACAATTAATTTGTATTCATTTTAAATTATACTTCCTATATTAGTAGATGATAAAAATCATCTCATGGGGCCTTCTTCTTTAATCATTCTTATCATAGCGGCGATAGCATTTTCAGCTGGTGGAATAGCGGTGGCTAAGATATTGGTAAAGGGAACCAAAAATCCAAGTAAGGGTCAGACGTATGAATGTGGGGTTCCTACTATTGGTCCCAGCTGGGTTCAGTTTCATGTCGGATACTATTTGTTCGCACTGGTCTTTTTGATTTTCGATGTGGAACTTATTTTTTTATACCCATGGGCAGTGGTGGTAAAAAAGATGGGGATGATGGCTTTTGGAGAGATCCTGATTTTCTTATTTATACTTTTTATGGGATTTCTATACGCGCATAAAAAGGGAGCGTTAAAATGGATATGACTTTGAGGTATGGGGTTATGAGGTATGTGAGGTACAGACTCAGCTCATATGCTGGATCTTCAAGGTCAGATAGCATAAAATATTTAGAATTTTTTGTTGATAATTATGAATGACAATTTATCTAAGATACAAAGCGCTGATCCCTTTCCCGGTGAGGTTCATCCTACTGCGGGAGGTGGAGTGTTGTTGAGCAAACTGGACGATGTTATCAACTGGGCGCGTTCCAACTCGCTTTGGCCGCTGGTCTTTGGCACAAGTTGCTGTGCCATTGAAATGATGTCTACCGCTGCCGCAAAATATGACTGGTCCAGATTTGGATTTGAGGTGGCACGGGCAACTCCCCGTCAGGCTGATGTGATCATCATTGCCGGGACTATCGTTAATAAGATGGCTCCCGTACTCAAAAGATTGTATGACCAGATGGCTGATCCTAAATATGTGATAGCCATGGGTGCGTGTGCAACAAGTGGTGGTCCATTTTTTTATAATACCTATTCAGTAGTAAAAGGCGCGGATCATATAATACCGGTGGACGTTTATATCGCAGGCTGTCCGCCCCGGCCGGAGGCATTGATACACGCGCTGATATCTTTGCAGGATAAAATTAAAAGTGGCGCAACAAGAGAACAAATAAAAGTGTGAAACTTAAATGAATACTAATGATTCAAATTCATTACTGCTTATCTTATTACTACTTTTATGTAAATGTAGATTGACATATTGTTATCAGATAGCTGATACATAACTGATAGCTAACGGCTGATAGCCGATAGTAATTTCTTATGTGATTGAATAGCTGTCTTACAACCAACGAATTTACTAATGATGATTAATGATGATCAACGATGCCATAAAAGTAGAAATCGCCGGCCTCTTTCCTTCTGCCACTTTTGATGAAGCCGGCGAATGGCTTAACGTTACCATTAAAAGTGATTTATGGAAAGCATTCGCACAGAGGCTTCGTTCTTCTGTCCCTTTAGATTTTGACTATCTATTTTGCCTGACCTGCATCGACTGGAAAACACATTTTACATTGGTGATGCACCTAACGTCTACGAGCCAGCGACATACGATCGTAGTTAAAACAAAACTTGATAAAGACAATCCTTTGATTGGTACTGTCGCCGATATCTGGATGACCGCTGAGCTTCATGAACGGGAAGTATATGATCTTTTTGGCGTGAGATTTCAAGGTCACCCTGATTTGCGCCGGTTGTTTATGACCGATGACTGGAAAGGCTGGCCGCTGAGAAAAGATTATGAAGATGAAG
>Ga0123338_10001649_pt1 | contig 21342 bp, 19 predicted proteins | sample grotaG_FD_89793 | JGI IMG/M metagenome (GOLD analysis project Ga0123338, IMG submission 89793) | Glacier valley bacterial and archeal communities from Borup Fiord, Nunavut, Canada, to study Microbial Dark Matter (Phase II) -... | ecosystem: Environmental > Aquatic > Freshwater > Ice > Glacier ...
AGGGCGCGATCCCGGCGCCGGTGTCCTTTACTTCGCAGCAAACACGACCGGCGGCGCGATGATGAACACTGACCGAGATGGCGCCTCCCTGGGGCGTGTACTTGATGGCGTTATCCAGAAGAATCAACCATAACCTCTTCAGATGTTCAGGATGAGCGGCGACGCTAACCGGGGCGTCAGCCGATTGATAGCGTAAAGTGAGATTCTTTTCGCTTTCGCGCAGAATGCGGTGCAGGGCTTCGCAGTAGGTATCGGGAGTGCCGTTGGTGAGCAAGGCAACTTCGGAAGTCATGCGGATGAGGGCGACGGGCGTCCTGAGTTCGTGCGAGGCATTCGCGGTGAATTGCGAGACATGGCGGAAAGCGTCTTCGATGCGGCCCAGCATACAGTTAAGCGTTTCCGCCAGGTCGCGAAATTCGTCGGCGCCGTCGGGGACGGTGAGGCGGCGGCTGAGATCGGCCGCGGTGATGGAGCGCGCCGCGAATGTCATTTCCGAGACGGGGCGAAGCGCGCGCTTGCTGATGAAGTAGCCAGCCGTGGCGGCAGCGGCAAGGACGATGGGTGAGGAGGTAAAGATCAGGAGACGGAAGCGGAGCAGCAATTTTTCGGCCAGCGTGAGGTCGGTGCCAAGTGAAAGGTTGTAGCCGGTGCCCGCGCCTTTCCAACGCGCGGAGAGAAGGCGGAGCGGCACCTGATTGCTCATTCCGTCTCCGCTGTAGATCACCTGTCCTTTGCCGTCCGTGATCCGAAGAAAGTGCGGCTGCAGAGCGGCATGCTTTGCCAACTCACTCTGTAGCCTGGGAAGCGTGCGGCGGCAGACATGTTCGTTGAGGAAATCCTGCACGCCACCCAAGCGGGCCTGCATTTCGCGATCGAGGATGAGATCGATTCGGGAGCGCACGGAATAATAAGCGCCCACTTCAAGGAACAGCGTGGAGGCGCAGAACACGGCGCAATACACAAGAGTGAGGCGCGTCCGTATGGGGAGCGTCATAGGTATTCCGGCCGCGATTCCAGCTTGAAGCCAAAGCCGCGCACCGTTTTGATCAGCTTATCCTGGTGGGACTGATCGACTTTGGCGCGCAGCCCGCGAACATGAACATCGATGCTGTTCTGTTCGATAATGGCCCGGCTGCCCCAAAGCGCTCTGCCGATTTCTTCGCGGGATACCACTTGGCCGGCGTTGCGCATCAGTGCTTCAAGAAGAAGATATTCCGTCTTGGTAAGCAATACGGGTTGCCCGTCGGAGGACGTGTCGGCTAGCGCCAGATTCGGCATCTTCTGAACGAAGAGCGATTGCGGCTTGCCGTAGCCATAAATGCTGGCGGCGTTCAGGCTGGAGATGCCGGCGCCATCGCCAATGAAGAGGATGATGTTCTTTGCTTGTCCAAACGCGGGAGGGGCGGATAACACCGCTCCCAGAAACAGTACCAGGGCTGGTTTGTTCATAAGAGTTCCTGTTTTTACTCGGGAAATTCCAGACTATCGGCCGGAAGTGAATAGAGCGTGAACTAACGGTGAAAGTGGTTGTTCGTTATTCAGAGGTCAAATGCGCCGCTTGCAATTCCTGTTTAGCGGCCGCCATTTGGGCTCTTGCCGCATCGGAGCCGATCATCAAAGTTCCGATGACACTGCCGAGCGCATGGCCGGCTTCGATATCGGAATGGTAGTGGTCGCCGCGGACTTCGCGGCTGTACGAATAGTCGGAAGCACGGGCAAGAATCGCCTGCGATTTTTCCGGCATGAGGTATGCCAGGACGGTACCTACGGAGTACGCCATGGTGACGTGCCCACTCGGATCAGCGCGTCCGGCGCGGTCTTTGAGCGGCTTATCGTTCACGTCGCAAGACCAGTCTTTCAAATCGGAGGCGTTGGCCGCGACAGCCGGGGCTTTACGGCCGAAGAATACCTTGGCTCCAGATGCCGCAATGCCGGCGTCGTTTACCACCATCGCAAGCAGCTTTTGGGTTTGGGGCAATTTGGCAAGATCGAAATCGGGCGAGATCACGCCGGCGAAGGCCATCGGGTTTTCGGTCGTGTTGTCCCACTTGGCTTGCTTGAACCGCTCGCCGGAGCGGGTATGAACCAGATTCGCTTCTTCCTTGAGTTCTTTCTGTTGAGCATCGGTACGATCGGCTGAAGGCGGCGGCAGAATGCGGCTGGGATCGATCTGATCTTTGGTAAGGACCTGCATTTTTGGGTGGCGCCGGGGCCTTCTGTTGTGCCTGCGCCGTGACGAATGCGAAGCAGATGATTACAGCAGTCTTGTTTATGCTCATCGTTCTTGCCTACCCGAAGGGAAGGTTAACAACGGTGACGTGAACAGGATGTTACGAATGGCTGAGGATTCTATGATTATTGAGACTCGCAAACGAGAGCGTCACCGTGCCAGGCGGAGGCTCGCGCCCTGGCAACGGCAGTGTTTGTCCCCTCGCCTCCTGAGCTCGTCATGGAGTGCGGAGGCCCGGAGATGCCGCTGCTGATCCGGGCCGACTGGCCGGGCGCCGCGCCTCTTCGATAAAGCGCTCTAGAAGTCAGCGGGACGCTCAGCCGCGACGTTGAAGGCACGCTCCAGTGCCAATCCAGCCTGAGCAAGAGTGCCTTCATCAAACAATTTCCCAATCAGCGTGACACCATGTGGAACGCGGCGTGGCGGCGAAAACTTCGGCAACGGCTGCTTCGGGTCGGGCGCCCAATCACTTCTCGCTTCGGCGACTTCGACAAATCCAGCCCGAAGCGTGAGAGAGGGATGCCCCGTAAAGTTACTGATCGTCAACATTTCATCGCGTAAGGAAGGCACCAGCAGCAGGTCCACCTCTTGATAGATGCGTCCCATTTCCTGGGCCACCTGTCTTCTCAACCGGTCCGCCTGCACGAAGTCCACAGCCGAAAGGAACCGCGCCTGGCGAAATAGATTTGGCCACGCATCCGGCACCTGAGACTTCAGCTTCTGAAGACCGCCACTGAGCGTGAGCTCCTCAAAGGCGGCCGCGCTCTCCGCAAACAGGATCAGGTTGAGTGACGCGTAGGGCAAATCAGGCAGCGAAACTTCAACCGGTGTCATTCCTAAACGCCGAACGGTATCGAGGGCAGATCGATCCACCTCCGTAGCCGGGCTTTCCTTCAACCATTTGGGAAAGTAGCCGATGCGCAACCCCTTTACCTCCGCATTGGCATTGAAATCCAGACGGCTGGGCACACTTGCCACGTCGCCGGCGTCGGGTCCCGAAACGGCGTGCATCACCAGCATTGCGTCTTCCACCGAGCGCGTCATGGGCCCAAGTTTATCCAGCGACCAGCAAAGCGTCATGGCGCCCGTTCGCGGCACTCGCCCATAGGTGGGCCGCAGCCCGGTAATGCCGCAACGCATAGCAGGGCTTACAATGCTGCCGCCAGTTTCACTTCCCATGGAGAATGCCACCAGGCCCGCTGCCGTCGCTGCGCCGGGGCCCGCGCTGGAACCCGAGGCTCCCTCCTCAAGCAACCACGGGTTCATGGTCTGTCCGCCAAACCAAACATCATTCAAGGCCAGAGCGCCCAGGCTGAGCTTGGCAACCAAAACTGCGCCCGCTTCGTTCAGCCGTTCTACCACGGTCGCGTCTCGAGAGGGAATGCGGTCGCGATAGGGTTCGGCACCGTAGGTGGTCGCAATCCCGGCTGTGTCGACCAGATCTTTCGCGCCCCACGGGATGCCATGCAGTGGTCCGCGATATCGACCGCGAGCAATTTCCTGGTCGGCTCGCCTCGCTTGACCGAGAGCATGATCGCGCGTGAGAGTGATGACACAGCGCAATTTGGGATCGAATCGTTCCAGCCGAGCTAGATAGATTCCCGTCAATCGCTCTGACGTCAGCACGCGCGATTCAATCCATCGAGCCAGTTGAGTAACCGGCGCGAAAGCGATGTCTACATCGTTCTGGGGAAGCAGAACCGGTTTGCCCGTCGTTCGAGTAAAGCGGTCGCGCGCCGGCCCGGCTGTTTGCCCACCAAGCACCGGGTTCCACTGCGAAGCGGGCGCAACAGATGAGCCGGGTAAGTACTTGCGAGGGCCGGTGCGCCGCTCATAAACGGGGGCCATACTGCTACGCCAATTTCCGGCAGCCTGCTCGCGTTCTGCCTGGCTCATCGGAAATTGAGACAGCTTCGCCGCCTCAACAAACGTGTTCGAGGAAACTTCAGGACCGATGCCCGGCGCGGTTCCAAACGCGGGTGGAGCACCGGGTGGAAGCTCCGCCGCTTTCTCAGCCGGTTTTTCAATATGCTTCGTGCAGGCAAGAGCGCTCGACAGAACGCCTGCTGTCAGAAAATGGCGGCGGGACTTCGGCATAATTATTTATCGCAGTTATGGGTGCTCGCCCGGGGGCGGGGCGCTTGGATCCACGCGGCGACCGTTCACCGCCGGCGGCAGCCAGCCGTCATTGGATGGGCCATTCTGAAAAAACAAAGCATCCTTGCTCAATGAATGCCCCTTCGCGTAGAGAGCCGCGTTTGCCTGACCGAAAATCTTGCCCGCACGCAGAACGTCGTCCCGCACTTTCGTCATCATCACCTGGTATCGGTCATCGGCCTGCGGGAAGCCGGAGAATGAACTCAGATCGTTGTTGCCGATGAGCACCACATCCACACCCGGCACGGACGCGATGTCATAAGCATTGGCCACCCCCGTGGGGGTTTCGATCATGATCGCGACTAACATATTGTCGTTGACGGTTTTCCGGTAATCCACGCCCCAGATAGATGCAGCTTGCCCTTGCCCCGCGCTTCGCCGCGCAACGGGCGGATAGCGCGCCCACTTGACTGCTTCCCGGGCTCGTTCGACATCGTCCACCGTCGGGATGATGATACCCAGAGCGCCAATATCCGTGGCGTGTTGAATGTGCCACTCCTGCGCATCGGGCAGACGCACCATCGGAATCGCGGGGGCATGAGGACACTTAGCGATCATGGCTTCTACATCCCGGAATTCGAGAGTGCTGTGTTGCATCTCAAACCAGGCATAGTCATAATGCTTCGCAGCTTCGCAGTACGCAGCCGGATCGAATTTCGATTGAGTGAAGCTGAAAACCTGCTTGCCTTCAAGCAGCTTCTGTTTGGCCGTATTGTAAAGCTTCGGCTTGAGAACGGACTGACCCGACTGGTTTTGCTGGGCCATCGCTAAACCGCTCAAGACAGCAGCTGCCACCACAATGCAGGACCGTTGCCAAATCATGACTAGAGAATATATCGCAAAAGCACCAACTTGCGGTCTGCCCTTATTTCGGCGTGGCCGCTAAACAAGACATCTCCAACCCCAACGCCCATCGCTTGCGGAAGCCCTTCCAATACAGATTGCCGGTCGCATCTTTGCCTGTGCTGAATGTCTCCGGAGCACCGGGCGCGGCAACCCACTTCCCGTCATTTGAGTGGGCCGGGCTCACGCGTAGGTAGTCACGCTTACTGTCGTCCTTCTTCAAAATGAGATCCAGAAAGGCAGTAATAAAATGCTGGTTGATACCCGTGATTCGGTCTTTCGCCCACACTGGCTCTTCAAACGCCTGCATCGCGCCGAATGCCAGTGGCACGCCTGCGGGAGCAGGGTTGCCACCCGAATTGTGAAGCGCATTCTCGTACGTCAGCAGACATCGTTCGGAATTGACGGCGGATACGAATGCAGGATGGATGCCCTTTTCATAATCTGAGACATCGTCATGATCTCCCGCAATGAACAGAGTGGGGATGCGGATGCCCGCCAGGCCTTGCACGTCCCAGGCGTTATTCGGCGGTTGATTGCCCCATGGCGCGATCGCCACGACGGCCTTCACAGCGCTTCGATCCATCTGCTGAAAGGTGGACGACGCGGCGGTCCAGTCTTGAAAGTTCTCCGCGCCGAAGCGTTTCAGCAGAGGGTTCGATGCGCTCAAACCGGCTCCAGCCGTGATAAGCGCGCCATAGCCGCCCATGGAGTAACCGACAACGGCGGCGTTGTCTGCATCCACTATCCCATTCAGAAAATTGTTTTCCTCCTTCGCCAGTTCGCTGACGGAGTGGATCGTAAAGAGCTGATCGCTCGAACGGTTCAGAAGCGTACTTTCAAAACCACGCACGTTCCCAAACACCGAGTCGGTATGGTCGATGGCCGCGACGACATATCCCTTCGAAGCGAGATTCGCCGTCAGGTAAGTCATGAAGTAACGTGACCCCGGGTATCCATGTGACACCACAACCAGCGGGAACCGCTTTCCCGATGCCGGCGTCGCGTTACGAACTGCTTGGTCGGCAATCTTGATCGCCGCGGCGTTCTGCCCGGGAAGCGGCATCTCATAGGTGGTCGCTTCCGGCTCGTTCGGGCCGATCAGGGCCGGATACCAAATCTCAATTGTCAGGTGACGGTCGGATTTAGGTGCCTTGTGGGTCTGTTGGTCCAGGTTCAATATGTCCAACTGTTCACGATGAACAATTTCAACAGTGCGAACACCCACCGCATACATGCCGCGAGCCGCTAGCTCCGGTGCATCATTCGGCGGAACACTGACGGCCCGAACGGTTGGCGTCTGCGCCAACATGCCACCAGCGAGTATGAGCAAACAAGAAATAACTCGCGGTGCCAACACGCTTATGCCGAACATACACTTCCGCTCCGCTCTAAACCCCACGCCATTGAGTTCTCCAGCAGCAGAAGCATCTGCGGTTCCGCATAATATTCGGCGGCATGGCCAAGTGCCGAATACAGCGCACGTCCCTTCCCTACACAGTGCCACCAGATCAACGGGTGGTCAGTTCCCATCGAAGCTGTACCCGGCTCATAGCTCTTCTCATCGACTGTTGCCAGAATCCGCGTGCCGGGATTGTTCCGAGGGTTCTGCTCGAAGGCGTACCACTCATCGGACCGCTGCCAAGTCTCCGGTAGCCCTTTCGTGATCGCACTCGCCTTGTCTTCGATGTGTATGCTAGCCGGCACAATTGGAGAATGCACCTTGAACTGCGCGCCTAACAACGTATGCACATACCATTCCCATGCAGCCGCGGACCGTGGCGCGGCAAAGATCGGCGAAGTAGCAGCCGTGGGGTCGCCTCCCGCTCCATGAATGCCGAAGACCGATCCGCCGTTTTCTACCCACGCGCGGAATGCAGCGCGCTGCCCCTCAGTGAGGGTGTCCCCACTGCTGTTGTTCCAGATGACAAGCTTGAATTGGCGGAGCTGCTCCGGGTTCATCACCGCGCCATTTTCGGTCTGGAAAAACGGCCATCCCCGGCGCTGCGCAATTGCGGATAGCGCGGCGTTCGAGGCCTGAATGGCGGGCGAATCGCGGAAGCCATTGGTCTTCGAGAAGATCAGCACGCCGCCCCCTTTGAATCCATCCGGAAGGGTCGGCGGAGTTTTATCGAACACAGGCTCAGGAAAATGTTCGCGCATGAAAGCAGCTCGTTTGGCTGGGTCACGCATAGTTTCTCTGATGCGCGCCTCCTCAGGCGATGCTGGAGCCGGCTGCTGTGCTGTTAGAAGGGCTGCCCCTGCGAAGAGAATGCACCAGGCTACGCGTACTGTCCTCATAATGCCCGCAATTATTTCACACCGGGGAGCCCACGCAGTTTCTGGCAAGCTAAGGAACAAATGAGATTTTCAAAGCTGGCCGCTGCACTGCTTTGGATGTGCTGCGTGCAATTCTTTGTCGCCGAACAGATTGCGCGCGCGGCGTGGAAGTTGCCCTACAACTTCGCGACAAATTTCATCAGCGATTTGGGAAGTACCACTTGTGATGCGCTGGTCTGTTCACCGTGGCACGCGATCATGAATGCCTCCTTCGCGCTGCAAGGAATATTGATTGCAGGCGGAGCGATTCTCAGCTGGCCTCGACGGCACTGGGCTTTGCGCATCGGTCTGCTATTGCTTGTGGCTTGTGGGTTAGGGACTTTCGTCGTAGGACTAATTCCTGAAAACGTCAGCCCACCCTGGCACCGTGCGTTTGCGGCAATACATTTCCTGGCTGGCGGGTTGGGCCTGATCGCGTTCGGGTTTAGCTTGCGACGGCGGTTGAGTTGGGTAACAGTGGCGGTCGGATTCCTGGTGTTGGCCGCGACCGTCGTACTAGGGCTCGGCGCCGGTACGTTCATCGACACGCTTGGCGTGGGAACAGTGGAGCGAGTGGCTGCTTACGGCATTGCGGCGTGCATCACGCTCATGGGAGCAAGCAGCCTTCTCACTTATCTAATACACCGTCCGCACACTTGGCTCACGAACGTAAATGCGTCCCTGAGCAGCCTTTTCCAGATACGCTGAAGCTTTGCCACCAACAAGAACGCCGCCATCGGGAACAACGCCAGCCGCGTCCAAAAGAGCCTGAGCCGCGGCCGAAGCGCCCATCACTTTCAAGTGAGCAAACGCATCATGTACCCAATTCACAGCCGCTGCCTCCGTCGACAAAAGCTTTGCTCCCTTCTCCGAAAGGGCCACATACACTGCGTCGAATAGCACGGAGGCGCCACCTGCCAATTGAAAATCAGCCTCCATTATCTTTCCATCGGAAGTAACTGCGCCTCCGATCTTCGGCGCCACAATCTTCACCTTCGCACCCATCTGAGCGGCGCCCTTCATCAGAGCTTGAACCTCCGTGGCATCGCTTCCATCGGCGATCAGACAGCCAATCACTTGTGTTTTCAAGCCCACCTTCGCCTTGTTCAAAATACTCAGCGTGGGTGACATCGGTAAGTCGGTTCGCGCAGCTATCGTGGTCGCGGCTTTCTGAATTTCACCCACCATTCCGAGTCCATCGGCAACCCGCGTCGCGATCTTCAAATCGACATTCGCGAGTTGGCTCACCATCCGTTCTCGAACCGTTTTCGAATCCACTTTGCTCAACTCGAAAATGAACGAAGCGATGATGTGATTCTGTTCCGGCTCCGTTTGAGACTGGAAAAATTGAAGTGCCTGCGAGAAATGATCGGCAAACGATTCCGCCCTAATCCTGAGCTTGTCCCCGCTAACCGGCTCCGCAAATGAGTGGAAGCCGTGCATCGGATCTTGTCTTGGGCTATCCGCCTCAAGCGAGCTCGGCGAATAAGAAACCCGTCCCTTTTGCGCCCGCATCTGCATATGACCATCGCGCTGCATATTCATCACGGGGCAGCGCGGTGCGTTCACGGGAATCTGCGTGTAGTTCGGGCCACCCAGGCGTGAAAGCTGCGTATCGATGTACGAAAGATTGCGCCCCTGCAGCAGCGGGTCATTGGTGAAATCGATTCCCGGAACCACGTTCGAGGTACAAAATGCCACCTGTTCCGTCTCCGCAAATTGATTGTCGACGTTTTCGTTGAGCACCATCCGCCCTACGATCCGAATCGGCACGGCTTCTTCGGGAATCAACTTCGTTGCATCCAGCACGTCGAAATCGAACCTCGTGGCAAACTCTTCATCGAAAAGTTGCAGGCCCAGTTCCCATTCCGGAAAGTTTCCGTCCTCGATTGTGTTCCAAAGATCGCGGCGATGAAAGTCCGGGTCGGCACCCGAAATCTTGAGCGCTTCGTCCCAGACAACAGACTGCATTCCCAGCTTCGGCCGCCAATGGAATTTCACGAAAGTCGATTTACCTTCTTCGTTCACCAGGCGAAACGTGTGAACGCCAAAGCCTTCTATCTTGCGTAGCGAGCGCGGGATGGCACGGTCCGACATAACCCACATCAACATGTGTGTGCTCTCGGGCACCAGCGAAACGAAATCCCAAAACGTATCGTGGGCTGATTGCGCCTGGGGAAAGCCGCGATCCGGCTCCTGCTTTACCGAATGAATCAAATCGGTAAACTTGATGGCATCCTGAATGAAAAAGACAGGGATGTTATTACCCACCAGATCCCAGTTTCCTTCCGGCGTGTAAAACTTCACCGCAAAGCCCCGAACGTCCCGAGCCATATCGCTGGACCCCATGTTTCCAGCCACCGTGGAAAATCTGGTAAACACCGGCGTCTTCTCACCGACGCGGTTGAAAATACCGGCTTTTGAAATACCAGCTAACGATTCCGTCAGTTCAAAAAAGCCGCGCGCCCCTACTCCACGTGCGTGAACAATGCGCTCCGGGATCCGTTCATGATCGAAATGCTGCGTCTTCTCAATAAGCAGCCGGTCTTCAAGAAGCACCGGACCGCGTTCACCGGCCTTCAGCGAATTCTCGTCATCGGCGATAGTAAGCCCGTGTTGGGACGTCATGGCCGGATGGCCACCACCGGCAACTTGATGCAACTCGCCGCCGTTGCCGACCTCCACTGGCGTGCTTTCCTTTTTTTCTTTCGATGATCCGCTGGGTGAGTGGTGGGATTTCGTTTGCTTCGCCTGTTTAGACATTCGTGGTCCTCATCAATTTAATGGTAGCGTCCGCACCCCGATGAAATGGGTAATTTGCGCCACAATCCGGGATGAAAAGCACGTTCGAAAAACGGCGGAACATATAATGGGCGGCGTGAACATTTCAAGACGAAGTTTGCTCACCGCGGCCATCGCGGTTCCTGCCGCCGCCCAGATACAGAGGGATTGGAGTGGCAAAGAGCCGGTACGCTATCCTGACCCCGACATCATCAGTCTCGATAAGCGATTTAAGAAGTACGCCATCGGGAACACACCGTTACAACGCCTGTATACCGGTGCTCTTTGGGCCGAAGGGCCGGCGTGGAACGCGGCGGGAAAATATTTGGTCTTCAGCGATATCCCCAACAATCGCCAACTGCGCTGGTTGGAAGAGGACGCGCATGTCAGCACCATGCGCAACAACTCGAACTATTCGAATGGCAACACATTCGATTACGAAGGCCGGCAGCTTTCTTGTGAGCACGGCACGCGGCGCGTTGTACGTTACGAACACAACGGCTCCGTCACCGTGATTGCCGAAAAGTGGCAGGGCAAACGCTTCAACGCGCCGAACGACATTGTGGTCCATCCCGACGGTGGAATCTGGTTTACAGACCCCGGCTACGGCTCCATGGGAAACTACGAAGGCGGCAAGGCCGACTTTGAAACCAAGGAAGCCACCTATCGCGTCGACCCCAAGACCGCGAAAATCGAATTGGTCGACAAGGACGCCTTTAAGCCGAACGGGTTATGCTTTTCGCCCGATTACAAGCGCCTATACTTGTGCGACACCGGCGCCAACGCCTATGACCAAGCCAAGAAGACGATCGGAATCTTCGATGTCGTGGATGGCCGAAAGCTCAAGAACACAGGCAAGACAATCTCCACTGAGTTAGTCGGCAAAGGCGCCGGCCTGGCCGATGGCATTCGCGCGGATACCGATGGAAACATCTGGGCCGGTCTTGGCTGGGTGGGCGCGGGCTATGACGGCGTGCATTGTTTCACTCCCGAAGGCGAACGCATCGGCATGATCCTGCTGCCGGAAATTTGCGCCAACATTTGCTTCGGCGGCGCGCGCAGGAACCGGCTCTTCATGGCGGCAGGCCAATCTTTGTATTCGGTTTTCACCGAAGCAACCGGCGCTCACATCGCTTAAGTCACCCCACCTTCACCGCGTGAATTTGGGTCTCAATCGCCTGGCGCAAATGCGAACTCAGAATAGCCTTTTGAGCTAGCCTTTCCCATGCACCTTTTGTCCGCTCCGCCGTCTCAAGAACAATTTTCCAGAGCGGGCTGGTGGGTAAACCGGCCGTGTCGGCGAAGCAGCGAATCTGGTCCACCGTAATCTCGCCCAGGCTCATACTGCCGCCGAAATTCAACGCCAGCTTATCGCCGGAGATATACGGACGTGTCGTCACAAAATCGTAAGCTGGCGAAAGCCGGGGCGTGCGGCCATCCGAATATAGCAATGACCAGTTCTTCAGGTGCATATCGCCATTCCCTATCAGAATTGAAAAAACCAGGCGGCGCACAAATTCATAACTGTCGTTCTCCGCCGTCTCTGCCCATAGCACCGCCGCGATGTTCGCGTAGGTCTTGCGTTCATACTTGTCCTCCGGAAACAGCCCGAACACCTGTGCGAAGTCTTCCATATGGATGCGCCCGCCTTCATCCATACGGTCGAAGCGCCGCACCACCAGAGCATTGCCTTCCATGCGGGATGCCGCTTCCGGCAAGCCATGAATTTCGCGGACAGGCACCAGCCTGGTCTTGGGTACCACGATGCCAATAGCTCGTGCCAACTCCAGCATCACGTATTCGTTCTCAGGTACAGCCTAAAATTGCAAGGACGGTAATTTGACGATCCAGGAACCGCCGATCCCGTGAGCCGGAATGGTCAAGCCGCCTGACTATTCCATCACCGCTGAAAACTTCAACTGCGCTCCTGCCAGCGAAAACCGTAGCACCCCATCGTCGCTTGTCGCAGCGCGGCCTGCGTTATCGTCTTCCTGAAATTCGGTGATATGCCCGTCTTGCGTGAGAGGCTTCACCGTGATGGCGCCCGAAAGATCGGCCCCCAACAGGGCCAGCAACAAAAATTCGCGCTCAGGCTTCACGCCCGCCTTTTCGGCCAGCAAGGTCCGCAACGGCCCTCCCGGCAGCAGGTTCGAAAAAAACGGCGGTGCCCGACGGCTTATCGGACGCGCTCGCGTTACCAACCCGCCGGATTGGCCTTTGAATGAAAGACTAAGCGTTGACCTCTGTGGGTCGTCCAGGTAGTCTTGCTCGAACGCGAAGAGATGCTGGTCTCCCACCAGACGGTTGATGATGCCGCTCTGCCTGCCATGCAACAGAACCGCAAGCGCGCTAAGCCTTCTGTTGATCGGCATCGGCGTTTTCCGGCCCCGGTTCGTCTTCGGCGTCGACGTCTGCGTACAGCGCGCGCTCACCTGCACCGTCGTCGGGAATCGCCTGCACCGAATTATGGTCGCGAATCATGGCCTGCACCGCCGGCACAAGTGCCCGGGGAACCAGCAATAGATTACGATCCAACACGCGCACTATATCGAGCAGTGTGTCGAACCGGGGCACAATCTTACCTGTCTAAATACTCGAAATATGCGTTTGCGTGCCTCCACCAACTCCCGCCGCACACCAATCGGCAATGCCGCCTGCCGCCTGCCGAACAGTTTTTACATAAGATTTCATATACTCACGCCAAATCTAAATAAGTATCGATGTACATTATTAGCTAAGAAAGTATCTGATTTAAGGCCCATCCCAAATACTTTAATAGCTAACTTACAGATCCACCGCAACCGTCACCATTGGGCTCACCCGAGTCTTACTACTCACAACCACTCCGGCAGCCTGCTTCCCCAATCCCGCCGGCACAATGCAATTGATTTGGTCTAACCCCGGAAAGCCCGGTGCGGCACCCGCGTAAGTAACCGGACACGCCGAACCGCCCACCGTCACCGTAGGCTGCAGAATCGCAAAATCGAACCCATTTTGCCGCGCTGTGCTTCCCAAGCCAGTCAGGAACAGCTCCAGATATTCCCCCGCGTGTAACGGTGCCGCTTGCGACACAATCACCCCGCTTCGCGCATTCAGCGCGGCAGCCGGTCCAACGCCCGATTGGTCCAGCGTAAACACCGCCGGAAACGCCGCCTCCACCAACACATTCACAGTCTGCGAACCGACGCCATTCTGCACCGTCAACCGATTCAGCCCCAACGGAGTCTCCGCAGGAATCACGCCATTAATCTGCGTATCGGAAACATACGACGTAGGCACCGCCGCCTGATTCACGGTCACCGTCCCTTGCGCCAGGCCCGTGCCATAAATCGAAACAATCATGCGCGGAGCAATCACTACTGGGAAAACCGCGCCAGCCGCCGGTACCACTGCTTCCACACGCGGCCCCGTCTTCAGCACCACCGCCCGCGCGCCTCCAGCCGGCAGGGTCACGGTCTGTGCGAAAGATTGGCTCCCCGCGCTCACCGTGAGCACATTCTTCCCCGCCACGGTCAGGTCCGTATAGACAATCTCGCTGTTCGAAGAGTTCAAATCCTTCGCCTGCCCAGTCGCGGGCGCCGTCTTCACGTTCGACGGATCAAGCCGCGCATCCGCCGCCGTACGCACGCGCACCAGCAGCCCGCTGCCATTTTGCAGAAACGAATTCTGCTCAGGCGCCTGTCCGATGGATTGCCACTCCACCGTGCCGTTCAGAAAGGAAACCAGGATCCGCGCATTCTCATCGGAAGCCGCCGTCACCTTCGAAATCCCTTTCGCATTCGGCGGACAAAACCCCGTCAGCGTCAGCAGACCTGGGCTCGCCACATGGCACAGCGGCAGTATCCGTGTCCGCCCCGTCCGGTAGAACTGAAGCGACGCACTGCTCAACGCAATCAGCCCATCGTCGAAACCGGGCGAAACCGCGATCCCTGTGCCTCCCCTCCCCACCATCGCAATCGCATCAATCCCGCGCAAGTCATCGCGACTCTGATTCCACGTGTTCAAATCCATCAGGAAGTGGCTGCCACTCGAAAGTTCATCGCTCTGCACATCCGTTCCGAACGCGAGGCTCCCCACCGGCGTCCCGAAATTCGGAGTAGCAATGAAAATCGCTTTGCCGATTCGCACCGTGGCCGGCGGCGCAAAGGTCGCCTGTGCTTCCTGCTTGCCGGAAAGATAGCTCCGCACAATCAATCCACCCATGCTGTAGCCCACCACGTCCACACTGCCGACAGCTTGGCCATCGTCATAGGTCAGGCCGTTCAGATAAGCACTGAACGCATCGCCCAGCTTTTCAATAGACGGGCTGCCCGAAATATTGCAGTTGTTGAAGAACAAGCTCGCGTGCGAGTTCGCCTGCAACACCTCATCGGCGATGCCGAACGATTTCTGAAACGTCACGCTGCCGCAATCGGTCTCGTGGCCGTTCAGGAAAACCACCGGTGGCTTGCCCGTCTTCGGAATCGCCTTCGTGTTCGTAATCAACTGGGCGCTCAGCGGCAGCGCAAGGCACAACAGTGTGGCGCAAGTAAGGAACCCGGCTCTATCGGTCACTGCCTAACATTGTCACTCCGGAAGCGCAAAGGCCAGAATGTTCCCGCCTGAAGCGACCGCAATATATTGCCTGCCCGCGAAAGAATACGTCATCGGCGAAGCCTTCCACATTTGATTCGTCGCAAAGCTCCACAGCGGCTTGCCATCCGTTGCGCTCACGGCCACCAACTCCCCGCCTTCCGCCCCAAAAATCACCAGGCCTGTCGCCGTGGCTAATGTCCCGCCCCACGATTGCGCCGGCCCCGCTTGTGGCAGTTCCCACTTCACCTTGCCCGTGCGGATATCAAGCGCCTTCAACACGCGTTCCGGCTTCGGATCGGCAGCCGTACGTTGCGCGCCGCCCAGATACGTTTTGCCTTCCCGCCACGTGCCGCTCTCGCTCTTCTGATAAATGCTGCACTTTTCAAAAGTCTGAAAATAATACAAGCCCGTCTGCGGACTATACGAAGGAGAGAACCAATTCGTGGCGCCGTCCTGCGAAGGGCACACCTTCGTGCCCGCCGCCGTAGGCTCCTGGTTCGGAAGCTTCATCGGCCGCCCGTCCGCACCGATACCACTGGCCCAGGTCACATTCCGCAGAAACTGCTTCGCCAGCAACAGCTTCCCATTTGATCGGTCGAACACATAAAAGAAGCCATTGCGATCCGCATGCAACATCAGCTTCCGTTGCGCGCCCTGCCACTCCGCGTTCACCATCACCGACGTTTCCGTCGCATCCCAATCCCACAGATCGTGCGGCGTGAACTGGTAATGCCACTTCAGCTTGCCGGTCTTCCGGTCTAGCGCCAGAACACAATCCGAATACAGATTGTCGCCAGGCCGTTGATCGCCGTTGTATTCTTCCGAAGGGTTGCCGGTGGGCCAATAGACCATATCCAGTTCAGGATCGTAACTGCCTGTGAACCACGTCGGCGCTCCGCCATGATCCAGCTCCTTGCCCTGCCACGTCTCCGAACCCGGCTCTCCGCGCTTCGGCACACTCCAGAACCGCCACACTTCTTTCCCCGTTTTCTGATCGAAGGCGGCCACAAAACCATTCGCACCGTGTTCGCCGCCGCCCACGCCCGCAATCACCAGATCGCCCGCCGGCAGCGGCGCCGACGTGGCGAAATAATTCTGGTGCCAATCGGCAATTTCGGAATTCCACATCGGCTCGCCCGTGAAGCGATTGAGCGCAATCAGGTGCGCGCTATCGGTCTCCATGAACACGCGGTCGCCCGCCACACCCACGCCGCGATTCACGCCCGCGTCGTTCATCATGCCCGGCGTCTTACCGCCCTGATAGTGCCAAATCGAGCGGCCCGAACCCGCGTCCAGCGCATAGCATTCATTGCCCGGCGCGGTCACGTACATGATGCCGTCCACCACCACCGGCGTCACCTGCAGCCGCCCCGTATTCGGAAGCGAGAACACCCACTGCGAGGCCAGCTTCGATACATTCGCGGGAGTGATTTGCGACAGCGTCGTGTATCGGTTGCCCCCCGTTTCGCCGTTATAGGTAGGCCAGTTCGTCTCCGAAGTCACCTCGCGAAACTGCGTGCCAACGCGGCGCAAAAGATGCACACGCTTGTCGCCCGTCCGAAGTTGCACGTCATCAAAACCCTCGCCCAACACCTCGCCTTTCAGCACCCGGCCATCGGTCAGCGTCGCACTCAGGTTGATCACGGGCACCACGAATCGCTGCTGCATCACCCGCAGCCTTTTCAGCAGATTTGTGGTTTCGGACGCATCGATTTGCGAAGCAGGCATGCGCCCCGGAATGCCGTTGTGCACCAGCGCGGTCAACTGCTGATCGTCGCGCCTCGCCAACCGCCGCAGAATCGAAGGGCCCATCTCCCCTCCATTGCCATCCGCGCCATGGCAGCGCGCGCAGTGAGTCTCAAAGACCTTGCGGCCCGGGTCGGCATCCTGGCCGAATAACGTGACAGCAATCAAGCATGAAGCAAATAACCAGAGGGTTCGCATGTGTATGGAAAGCGGGAATCGCTATTATATTGCATCGTTTTGATATGCTCTTGGGCGATGTCGTCCCATTTCACGCCGCCGTAGTTGACACGAGGCAGCAGACCCCCTAACTTTGGGGCATGAACGTTGCTTTCACGCCCGACCAACAGCCCTTGGTCCAACAGGCTATCGAGAGCGGTCGTATCCGCGGCCCTGAAGATGAAGCGCGGGAAGCTTTTCCTTATGGGCGGAGCATGAGCGCCGAATGGCGAAGAATCACACTGTCAATCCCACCCAAGCCCAAGACGCTGTGGCGTGCATCCTCGAGATGCGAAAAGGCAACATGCTTCCCGAAGGCGTGACTATCAGCGATTTAATCCATGAAGGCCGCGCTTGACGGTCTTTGTCCTCGATAACTCCGTCACGCCGACGGCGTTTTACAGCAACTAGCCTCCGGCGAGGCGATAGTGCCTGTGTTGTGGCGTCTCGATGCCGAACTCATTGCCGCTTGCAAAGCTGCGGGTGAAACGCTTCTGTAGCCAAATCGGCTTGAAGCGCGGTTGCAAGAATGCCCAGTAAAGCCTACATAACGCTTACCGCGCAGTAAAAATCAGCGGCAGAAAATCGGTCAGCGTCGCGCGCCACACCGGCCACGTATGCGCGCCTGGATAGCTGTGAAAACTCTCATGGATTCCCGCCTTCCCCAGCGAGTCCGCCCACCCTTCAATACGCGGGAACTGCACAGTGCCATCGTGATCCCCGCACGCGATCCACACCGTCTTCACCTTCGCATTGAAGCCTTTTGCATCGGCCAGCACAGGCTGAAATTTCGTCTCGAAATCGCGCGGCAGTCCCGGGCTGAAAATCCCCAGCGCGCTAAACAGTTCCGGATGGCTGAAGCCGGTATAAATCGTGTGTCCGCCGCCCATCGATAAACCGGCCAGCGCTCGATTGCGCGCATCCTTCACTACGCGGTAACTCCCTTCCACCGCCGGAATCACTTCCTTCGTCAAGTACTGTTCAAACAATTCGTTGTTACTCATCTGCCCTACGCGCTGCGTCCCGAACGGTGTCGCATGCCCAGCGGGCATCACTACAATCATCGGAGTGACCGTCTTCGCCGCAATCAAGTTATCGAGTATCCAGTTCGCATGGCCCGCCGCACTCCAGCTTTCCGGCACATCGCCGCTGCCATGCACCAGATACAGCACCGGGTACCGCCTGCTCGTGTTCTGATAACCCGGCGGCAGATAAACCACAAACCTTTCTGTCCGGTTCAGCACCGCCGATTTCCGCCACTCCGTCACCACGGCGCCATGCGGCACATCCCGCAACTCCCAAGCCGCGGGCGAAGCAGCCGGCACTTCCACCAGGCTCGCCGAAGTCCGCTGCCGCACTTTGATCACCGGGTTCACCGGGTCCGCAATAGGCAGCCCGTCCAGATTGAACCAATACAAGTGCCCGTTCGCCTCTAAAGACTCGGTCGTCAAGCTCCAGATACCGCTCGCGTCTTTGGCCATTGCCACAGGCTTCCCCACCTCCAGCCAGTCACCGGAAAGCGTGACAGCTTCCGCTTTGGGCGCGCGCACACGAAACGTCACAGTATGGTCCGCATGAACCTCAGGCGAGATCAATCCATCGGGAGGAGCAGTCTGCGAAAACGCAGCCGCCGCGAACAACAGAGCGACATAAGAAAGAGCTTTCATAAGGGATGACGTTTGAACGCGTCCAGGATTATATCGCGTGCCGCCAGCGCCAAATATGTAATACGATGACATCGCATGACCCTGGCCAGAAGAGATTTACTCCGCACCGCGACCGTCGCGGTTACCGCGGCTTCCTATTCACGCATCCTCGGTGCGAACGACAAAATGAATCTCGGTGTCATCGGCTGCGGCGAACGCGCCATGCTCGATATGACGCAGTTCATCGCCAACCCCGCCGTATCGGTCAAGGCTCTTTGCGATGTCTACGCGGTACACATCGATAACTTCCTCACCAAAGCGCCGGGCGCGAAGACATTCAAAGATCATCGCGAATTGCTGGACATGAAAGATGTGGATATGGTCCTCATCGCCACTCCCGATCACTGGCATTCCACCTGCGCGATCGATGCGCTGAATGCCGGCAAAGATGTCTACGTTGAAAAGCCGCTCACGCTGAAGCCGGAACAAGGCCCGCCCATCGTAAAGGCCGCCCGCGTGAACGGACGCGTGTGCCAGGTGGGCATGCAGCAGCGCTCCGGCATCCATTACCTCAGGGCCAAGAGCGAATATATGGATACCGGCGCGCTGGGCAAAATCACTCTCGCGCGCACTTGGTGGCACGGCAACACCTACCATCTCCGCAAGGCGCCGGTCAGTCTGCAGACGCGCCCCAGCAATCTCGATTGGGCGCATTACCTGGGTCCGCTGAAGTGGCGCGATTACGATCCTCAGCAATATTACAACTGGCGCGCTTACCTCGATTTCGGCGGCGGCCAAGTCACCGACCTGTTCACCCATTGGATCGATGTCGTGCACATGTTCATGGGGCAGGACACGCCTACTTCCGCCTCAGCCGCCGGCGGCGTCTATAACTACAAGGACGGACGCACCGCGCCCGACACCATCAACGTGCTGCTGCAATATCCGGCGGAATATACCGCAACATTCGAAGCCACGCTCGCCCCCGGCATCACCGGCGCGGCTGTTGAGTTCTGCGGCACCAAAGGCAAGCTCCTCATCGATCGTTCGCGTTACGAATTCCTTCCCGCCGGCCGTAACCAGAAGCCCATAATTGTGCAGGCCGAGCCGCATGAAATGACCCTCGACCACGTGAACAACTTTCTCGATTGCGTCAAATCGCGCAACCTGCCGAATGGCGACGTGCTGATCGGCCATCGTTCCGCGCAGGCTTCGCATCTGGGCAACATCGCCTACATGGAACGCCGACGAATCGATTTCGACCCCATCCGCGAAGAGATTCTGCCGTTCTAGACTTAGCGGAACATCTGCGCGCTCAAGACAACCAGCAGCAGCGCCGCCGGCATCACGAACGCGCCCGAATCGCAATCAGCCAGAGCACTGTCGCCAGCGACCCTGTCACCGGAAGGTTCGGCCCCAGATCCACGCCGATCAGTATCGCATCGCGAATTTGGGCTGGCACCGAACCAACGCGCAGGGCTTCGCCCGCCAGCAAACCGGAAGGAAGATTGTTCATCAAATTGAAAAGGGCCGCGATGCCGAATGACGCCGCCAGCGCGCGCGCCGCTTGCGGCATTTCCGCACAGTAGCGAATCACAGCCGCGACATCGCGAACCGCGCCAGCTTTGTTCAACCCCTCCACCACAACAAACAAGCCCGCCACCAATGGCAGCACGCTCCATGTCACACTCCGCGCAATCTGCAGCATCGCTGGAAGGCCGGCCTTAGTGGCCATCAGCACGGCCACCGCCGCCGCCAACGTGGGCAAGCCAAGCCTCCATCCCATTGCGGACGACGCCATCAAAATCACTCCCGTACCCGCAATCCCCCAGGCCGCTCTTCGCCCTCCATCGGTAAGCGTTACCGGCTCACCTCCGGATTCAATGCTGCCTCTCAGATCCTTGCGCACGATCCACCGCAAGCCGAAATAAGTGTCGGCAATCGAACAGACCGATGGCCCCAGAAACGTACGCAGCCACGGCCACAACGGCTTACAACGCCGCGCCATACACCACAAGGTTTGCGGGATTCGAAATCGGCAGCACGAAGCTAGCTGCGTTCGCAATGAACGCGCGCACCAACAAGTACGGCAGCGCTTTCACACGCGCTCTCCGCACTGCCGCATACACGGCGGGCGTCAGCACCACGGCAGTTGCGTCATTCAAAAGCAGCACCGTAACCGCCGTGCCCACCAAGAAAATCAGAGTGAAGAAGCGAGTGGCCGAGCTCTTGGCCGCAAACACTGCCAAGCCTGCCATCCAATCGAACACGCCTTCCCGCCGCGCCAGTTCCGCCAGCAACATCATGCCCGCCAAAAACAGGTGGACATCGGTTCCGCTCCCGATCGCTGCGAACGCGTCCGCTGCCGGCAGTAAGCCGCACATCACAAACAGTACGGCTCCCATGCTCGCCCACGCCGCCTCGGGCCAACCTCTCGGACGCATCAGGGTTCCCAATATCGTTCCAGCCCCGATCAGCCAACTGAAAGGCGAATTCACACTCCATGCTCTCAAGGCGTGGCATCATGCCTTCAGCAACGTGACCCGCAACTTCGCAAGACAAACACTCATCGTGGCCCTGTGCCTGGCGCTGCTTGCCTGCTTCGTTTTCGATTCCGCGGCTCACGGCTTGCCCGTAATCCTGGTCCTGTTCCAGTTCGGCTGTCTGCTCCCGTTTGTCCACGCACTCGCTCGCCGCAACTCAAGTGTGCAGTGCCAGCCGCACTCGTTTCTTAGTCTCGATAGCTCTCGCGCACATCCTTCCGCATAAGCGCTTTCGCTTCGCGGCACTGGTACTCCTGTTGTCCATTCGCACTGGCGGTCTGTATTG
>Ga0123338_10001652_pt1 | contig 21334 bp, 17 predicted proteins | sample grotaG_FD_89793 | JGI IMG/M metagenome (GOLD analysis project Ga0123338, IMG submission 89793) | Glacier valley bacterial and archeal communities from Borup Fiord, Nunavut, Canada, to study Microbial Dark Matter (Phase II) -... | ecosystem: Environmental > Aquatic > Freshwater > Ice > Glacier ...
TCACTGCGCACAATTCCACTTAAGGAATCAAAGCTCCTCCCCATAGTGGTATCGCCACTGTACAAAAAGTAACGGCGACCACCAGTTAGCGCAAGCATGATTTAATAAATTATAGAGCGGATAAAGGAAGCCTCCACGGGCTGATAGATTTTGACACAGGCACCACCGGGAAGTGATACTTCAATAATCAGGTTGGCCCCTTGAAATACAGGAGATGAGGTAGGTAATTCTAAAGCAATAAACCGGTTGGTATTATCACAAGGAGTTTCATGTGCTATCCTGTATTTTTTAAGCCAGTAGTATAATACGGATTTACAGATATTATTTTGCGCGCTATAACCCACCGCTGTTTGCTCGCTGTTCTGCCATGCTTCTACATGGCCAAACATATCCTGCTCTTTATTCTTAATTACTTTCTTGCCAGAGGATTCCATAGTTTTACTTTTAAACAGCAAAGCTACCTATACCCCGACATAATAAAAATATGGCCTTGCTCTTATGGATACACACAAAGGACAGCTTGACTATATCTGCGTGCTTAAAAGCCCGCCTATCAAAACATGAAGATTTCTTTTACAGCAAGGAATATTTTGAAGGAACAGAGATAATAATTGATGCAATTATCTATAGCCCAGACTTCAAAAGATTAGCAGTTTTAGCGATGACTAAAAATCCAACATCAAGGCAACTGATCCCAGATAAAAATGGAATGTGGTATTACAACGCTACAAGTTATCTTAGTACAAGACAAAGAGACACAATAAATTTAAGCCTTCTAGGACCAAATTTTACTAATTCCACAGACAAGCAAGAACAATCTCAGTATATTAGACAAGCCTGTTTCAGAACTTTTGTTTCAAAAGACACTACAGGAAGATATTCCTACAAATACAACCTAAATGATGTTCGCTTTTGGACAAGTAGTGTGTGGCAAGAAATTCAGGAAGCCTGCTATTGAATAATAATTTCGCTCTTCCGAATCGTTAAATTTTAACAACACGAAACCGGTATACTTTTCGTTTTTTTTATAATGTAAGGGTATCTGTTATTTCCTTCTTTCCAATAGTCTTCTAAACAGGGATAGTCACCATAAAATCCATTCTCTTCTACATCACGTTTACTATATCCGGAAAAGTAATAAATATAAAAATGCATTAAATGATTTATCACATTTTTATATTCTAAAAAAGCTTTAATCAATGTAAAATCTACTGAGATATTCATTATTATTTATGAAATATAGAGCTGAATATTGAGATATTGAAGTTAGAAATTTTTTTTAATATTAAATTACGCCGGCGACCTAATGATTTTTATGCTTGCCGCTAACGTCAGTCTTTGAAAAAACTATTCTTCAAACAAATATACACGGGATGTGCATAAGCCAAAAGGCGTATGATTATTGTTTGATAAAGAGCATGCAATTCATATAAGGAAACAACCGCTATCAAACTTTCATTATTACGTTGGAAGAACAGATTAGTGCTAATAATGGAGTAAGGCTTATGATGCATTTTTTAATAAAGTGGATTTGCAAAAGTTAGGTTTCAATAAAATTTTCTTTGTATTGCTCCGGTGTTAACCGTTGATTTTTAACTGACATGTATAATTCGGTTCAACCTGTGAGGTTTCAAAAACCTCACAGGTTTTGCACCATAAGGTTCATAAAGAGAAGCTTGTAAAACATGTACGCTTAAAACTAAGTGTACCCTACTTGATAAACGTATTATCCAGCGCAGTGAATTTCAGGATGTCATAGATATAAACGATAACAACATCAAACAAGCCTACAGTACTATAAACGAAGGCAGGCTACCTGTGAACATCCATTTGGAACTATAAAACGTCAATGGGGTTGCACTTATACCTTACTCAACGGGTTGCAAAAAATAAACGGAGAAATGAACCTCACTATGTTCTGCTATAACTTTATGCGTACCAAAACATACCGGGCTTTGAAAAAATGATGCTGGCTATTAAGAATTGGTCACCGGATTACAACCAGGACCGGGTTTTATTAAATCTGCTGTCATAGCATTTGATTCACGGTACTTTTAAGTAACGGGGTTTGAAACAATTATATGCTACGTCTCTTATAAAGGTCGCTTAAATCAGTCCGGGTTGCCGTTAACCATGCCTGAAAAAGCCGATTTTCAAGTTTGGAAAGTCCTTTCCCAAACTGACGTTGTGCGCAACTTTATTACAGAGACGCTTAGACATAAACTTAACTGAGGAAAGCTTTATATAGAGATTATAACTTTTAATTTATAAAGAGATAAAACTATGGCAAAAAACAAGTTACTAAGAATGGACAATGTTGGCATCGTTGTAGAATCCCTCGATGACGCCATCTCTTTTTTTACGGAGATTGGCCTGAAGCTCGAAGGGCGAGCCACAGTCGAAGGTGAATGGGCTGGTCGCATTACCGGATTGGGCTCACAGTGCGTAGAGATTGCTATGATGGTTACCCCCGATGGCCACAGCCGGCTCGAGATTTCGCGATTTCTCACCCCCGCTACTATCTCAGACCACCGTACTGCCCCTGTTAACGCTCTTGGCTACCTACGCGTCATGTTCACTGTTGAAGACATTGATGAGATGGTATCCAGGCTAAGCAAGCATGGAGCTCAGCTCGTTGGCGAAGTGGTTCAGTACGAGGACTCGTATCGGCTCTGCTATATTCGCGGAACCGAAGGGCTTCTTATCGGGTTGGCACAACAACTCAATAATAAATGAGTGTTCGAAGTTTAATAAAAAGTTGACGGAGAATTTTCTTATGCCGCAAAGCTGCGTGTGTGTTGGCATACTTGAGTCTTCGTAAAGTTTTGGATAAAGCAAGGAACAAACACGCGGCGTGATCTTTGCGCCTGGCCAGGCACAAGTGTCCCAAAGCCAGCCCTGTATAGCTGCGACAGACACTTCCTTTAGTATCTACAGACAAATTTCATATCAGTTTACATTTGAACTAACCTGATAAAAATCATCTGCCGGAAGTCACCTTCATCTTCCTGATCTCCGACCCGTTCCTTATCTCATCAGAAGCCTTTAAAATCAACGTGTCTCCATTGTTAAGCGCGCCGTAAATTTCCATCTTACCTTCCGACTCCCTGCCTTTTTTTACATCTACCCACCCGGCTTTTTTATCAATCACTCTTATTACAAAAATCTTTTCAGTACCGGAAACTACAGCGGATTTAGGCACTACAAAGGAACTGTCATTCGCCGGCATCGGGATGTTTACTTCGGCATACATTCCCGGTAATAACTTTTTACTTTTATTAAAAACATCCATCTCCACACGTTCCGATCTGAGGCGACTGTCGAGCGTACCCGACATGCGGTTAATAGTTGCCGTGAATTTTTCATTTGGCAACGACCGGATAGTAAATTTCACAGTATCTTTTTTATTGAGCAACCCGCTAAATGCTTCAGGAACAGATACCACTAAACGCAGTTGTTTTTGTTGCTGTAATACGAGCAAAGGAAGATCCGATCCTTTACCCGACGGTCCTACATAAGCGCCGGTGTTGACATTCCTGCTGCTGATGATTCCATCAAAGGGCGCTTTTATTTCAAGGTAATTCTTCAGATCCACTACCTGGTTATATACTGACTTCGCGGCGGCGAGCTGCGCCAGCTGTGAGTTTTTCTGAGCCGCTGCCTGGTCAAGATCATTAGGTGAGATAGTCCCCGGCGTTTTGCTCGTCTCCGTTAGCCGGTCGAAATTAGCTTTTGTTGCCGTGTACACCGCTTCCTGCGACTGAAGCCTCGACTGTGCTTCCGCCATGCGTGAACTTATCTCCGGAGCATCAAGACTTACCAGCAATTGCCCCTGCTTTACTTCCGAACCAACGTCCACTAAAACTTTTTTTACAAAACTATTTTCTTTGGCGTAAATAGCTACCTCCTGGTATGGGATCAGCTCTCCCGGCACCTGCAGAGAAGTGGAAAGTTTACCTTTTCGCGCGTGTACAACTTCGGTGACAGCTTCTTCCACTACCACTTCTTTCTTCTCGTTTTTCCCCGAAGAAGATTCACAGCCGGAAATAGTCACCAGGCATGCCAGCCATACCGGCAACAATAATTTCAATTTTATAAACCTATTTTTTATCAGGCGCATAAAGAGATGGTATATAGTGTTTACTTTCTTTGTCTTCAGGATCGAGAGATACAGATACGGTGCCGGCCTTACCCTGTACCCAGGCAAAAACCAGCGGTAAAATAATTAATGCAGCGAATGTGGAAGCGATAAGTCCGCCGATCACGGCGCGGGCTAACGGTGATGACTGGTCGCCACCTTCACCCAAACCCAAAGCCATCGGTATCATACCCGCGACCATAGCGACACTTGTCATAAGGATGGGCCTCATACGGAGCGCAGCGGCTTCTCTCGCCGACTCCAATGCATTGCCATTATGCATACGAAGGTGTTCCGCATTGGTAATCATCAATACCGAATTAGCAATGGAAACGCCCACCGACATGATCATACCCATATATGATTGCAGGTTAAGTGTAGCACCTGTTAACCTTAACAGGATCAAGGATCCGGCCAGCACAGCAGGCACTGTAGAAAGCACTACCAGCGATACTTTAAAAGATTGGAAGTTAGCTGCAAGCATCAGAAAAATTACCACGATGGCAACGATCAATCCATTCTGCAGACTGCCTAATGTTTCATTTAAAGTCTGACTAAGACCTTTCGTTTCAATAGTTAAGCCCCTCGGCAACGCGCCCATATTACTAATGGCTTTTTCTACATCAACAGTGGCGGTACCAAGATCCATATGATTAAGATTGGCGGTGACAGATAAAAAAGGTACCGACCCGATATTATCATTTTCACCATAGGTAGTATCTGTCTCTATACTTGCCACATCCCCTAACACAGGCCGCGGTGAATTACTCAGCACCGGTATCTCTTTAATATCATTGATACTGGCCATATTGTATTCAGGCACTTCTACCTGCACGCTATATCCTAAGCCTATCTTTTCATCAAGCCACACATTTTTATCTGTGTACCTGGAAGAGGAGGTGGAAGCGACAAGCGAACGGGAGATATCTGAAACGCCTAGTCCCATCTGGGAAGCACGCACCCGGTCGATATCGATATTAATCGCGGGATATTTTGTTGATTGTCCTAACTGTACATCCCGCAGGTAACTGATCTGGTTAAGTTTAGCGATCACTTTGTTTGCATATTCTTCATTCAGTTTTTTATTCTTACCAATGATCCTTACTTCAACGGGGGTAGGCGATCCCTGGCTGAGTATCTTATCCGTAAGTTCTATCGGTTCGAAAGACAATTTAACATCGGGCATTTCTTCTTTTATTTTATTCCGCAGGCGCTCCTTCAGATCATCCAGGTTTACTTTATAATCTTCATCAAGGTTAACCTGCAAAACGGCTTCCTGTGGTCCTGCCATAAAAAGATAAATAGGACCGGTTGAAAACTGTCCCGGATGCGCTCCGATAAATGCCGAAGTAACACCGATATTCTTCTTCCCTACCAGTTCTTCTAAAATGTGCAGCGTGTTAACCATCTTTCCTTCCGTACGTTCTAAACGGGTTCCTTCAGGAGCACGTAATCGAACCTGGAATTGGCCACCATTGACTTTTGGCAATACATCTTTTCCAATGGTCGTCAACAAAAGCAGCGTGCCGCCAACCGCTATCAAAACATACAACGCAACGATTACTTTTTTGAAAGGCAGTAACCTGTTGATAAACCGCATATACCGCGATCTGAATTTTTCGAAGCGGGTAATTTTGTGAGAAGGATCGTTTTGAAGGTTCTCTATCAATATCTTTTTCTGATCCCAGGTATCCGCGCCTGATCCCAGGTGAGCTGCCACCGCGCGGTATTCTTCTTCATCGGACTGTTGCTTTCCTCCTGTTTTATATTCAGGCACATGTCCTTTCATCAACCAGTTAGCCATGATAGGCACGAAAGTCTGCGCCAGCAGGTAAGAGGTGATCATAGAAAATCCGATGGCCATCGCCAGTGGCAGGAACAAGGCGCCAGGTATGCCTTTCATAGTTAGCGCCGGCGCGAATACAGCGAGAATACAAAACAGGATAAGCAATTTTGGAAAAGCAATTTCCTTACACGCGTCCCAGATGGCAAGTGCTTTAGGTTTACCCATATCAAGATGCTGGTGAATATTTTCGATGGTGACGGTTGATTCATCCACGAGGATGCCGATGGCAAGCGCCAGTCCGCTAAGCGTCATGATATTAATAGTCTGACCGAAGAGATATAAAAAAAGTACCCCTGAAATGATCGAGGTAGGAATTGTAAGGATGACGATCAGCGCCCCCCTGCGGTCGCCAAGAAACAACAGTACCATCAGTCCGGTGAGTATCGCTCCTATCGCACCCTCTGTAATAAGACTTTTAACTGAGTTGATGACATACACCGACTGATCGAATTCATAAGATAACTTTACATCGTCGGGTAACAGTGCCTGGAAACGGGGAATAGCTTTTTTAAGATTCTGAACTACGTCCCAGGTAGAAGCATCGGCGGATTTCGCGACAGCTACATATACAGAACGTTTGCCGTTAACAAGGGCGTAGCTGGAGGTAATGTCAGCGCCATCTTCTACAGTAGCCACATCCCTGAGGAAAAGGTTTTGAACGCTACCCTTGTATAAAGGAATGTTCTCAAAATCTTTTACCTTTTTTATGGTGGTATTGGTAGGAGCGATATAATTAAAATCCCCTATCCTTACGTTGCCGGAGGGAGTGGTCTGGTTGTTTTCACGAACTGCCGCTACAATCTGGTCTGGTGTCAGGTTATGCGATCTTAGTAACTGCGGGTCCACCTTAATAAGGATGGAACGTGTATTACCACCAAACGGAGCCGGTGCCAATAGTCCCGGGATGGATGAAAAGGATCCTCTTACATATACGTTGGCAAGATCCGATAATTCGTTGTTAGACCTGATATCGCTGCTTAATACCAATTGTCCTACGGGTAAAGTTGAGGCATCAAAACGAATGATAAACGGCGGCTGGGTACCCGGCGGGAAAATAGCCTGCGCCCGGTTTGAAAACGCCGATACTTCCGCTGCAGCCTGTGCCATATTGGTACCTTCGTAAAAACTTAGCTTTAAAAGTGTCAGTCCCTGGATATTTTTTGTTTCAATGCTCTTAACGCCGCCAACATATAGCAGTAGGTTTACATATTGCTTACCGAAATAACCTTCCATCTGGTTTGGAGTATATCCGCCAAACGGGTGAGAAATATAAATTACCGGCAGGTTAAGATTGGGGAAGATATCGATCTTGATGTTTCGTACCGCATTGATACCGAAGAAGAATATCCCCGCTACAATAACCATCACCGTTATAGGTCCTCGTAATGCACTTTTTATTAATCCCATGATTTGCTTTGATTCGGTTTCCACCTTTTTGCTACAAGCTGTTTAGCAACTAGCAGCACTCGCTGTTTATCTTAATTAAATATTTTTTAAGCACTTAGCTGAAGCACCTAAAACAAGATTTATAAATCATTTTGTTGACGGTGTTTATCATCTTCACCCGAAAGTTAATTTTTAAAATTCATTAATAAATAAGCCAAAGTCTCCACTGGCGGCGGCTTTTAGTAACAGGGCCTGCCATACATTGCTAAAGGAAATATCACGATCTGTCTCTGCCCGGTTCAAGGTATAGAGCGCCTGCGTTATATCCACGATGTTACTTAATCCATTTTTATACAACACCGATTTTTGCAGGTAAGCATCACTGGCCGCCTTAACCTGGACAGGAGCTTCCAGGTAATTTTCCATAGCATTTTTTATCTTACCGGCAGCAAGAAGCTGGTCATTTTCATACTGCTGCTCCAATTGGTTGTATTGGTCTGTTAAGGCAAGGGAATTATATTTTTGGGAAAGAAGCTGTTCTTGTATCCTCAATGGAGTTGTAAGGTTCCAGATCAACCCAACTCCGGCAAGGTAGTTACTCCTGATTGGTTTTGTACCGTTCCAGTAATCGGTAGCGTATGCTTTTGGAAACTGCGCGCTGTAATTATAATTAAATCCCGATCCACGGGTTTGCAATATTCCAAAAAGGGAGAAAGTAGGGTAATTAAATGTACGGAGGTATTTTACCTGCTGATCACTGATATCAACCTGGCTCCGGTAAAATTTCAATATGGGATTAATAGCGGATGCGTGCGATGATGAATCAGCGATAGCCCTGGGGATATGGGTAATAAACAAGCTGTCTAAGATAAAGTCACGGGCTATGATTCCCATAAATTTGGCGAGTTGATTGCCCTGTTCCTGTTCATAATCTCTTGCCCTGACAAGAGCAATCCGGGCGGCCGAAATTTCAGCATTGGCCTGGGAGGAATCAACGCCAGGGTTCAGTCCGTTTTTTGTGCGTGCCACTACTACCTCTCTTAGTTTGGAAGCGCGCTCAAGATTATTTTGCTGGGAACGGGTAAGCCGCTGTGCAGATAAAAGGTTAAGGTACGCAGCTGCTACTCTTACCTCATGTTGAAACTTTTCCTGTTCCAGGTCATCCTGGTTCCTTATAACTTCCAGCTTAGCTACGTTTATTCTTTCCTTAATTTTTCCAAAAGAGAAAAAATCCCAATTGATATTAGTAAGGTATAAAGCTCCGAAGGCGCTTGCCCAATTTTGTGTTTCAAGCGGCGGACCGCCAGATGAAGCGCTTAATCCCCTGAACCCATATAGCGGGCCGCTTTGTCCGTTGATTGTACCGTAGTCTTGCTGGATAGATACATTTAGGTCTGGCAAGGCTTCCCGCCTTGTTCCCCGGAGAGAAGCTTGTGATGCCTTAACAAAGTTTGCTTTAGCTTTTATGGCACCATAATTTTCCAGTGCTGACTGTACAGCTTCTTTTATAGTAAGAGGCTTTTGCTGAGCCTCTGTTACAGATGCAATTAAAATTATTTTTAATCCTAACAAGAAGCGAAAGGCAAAATGTCTGAACATGTAAGCTTTAATGATTTCATTTAAATGGAACACCAATCCGCATGGCAGCTTCACAGAAAGTGCAAACTTACTTTATGTCTTTCTAACGGACTGTATTTATTCATATAATATAAATACAGGGTTTATTGATAACCTGCGATTAACAAGGTTAGGGAGAGGCGGTAGGAATTCGAACAGCGTTAAGTTAATTTGTAAAATGAAGTGTTTGCTATAGGCGGTCAGCTGTCAGCTATCAGCCATATAATAACGCGGGCGTTATGTTTCGAATAATATAACTTTTGAAATTGCACTAAATCAAGTGGTAAATTTTTGATAATACAAAATTGCTTTTCAACACTCAGAATTGCCGGAGGGAAGAAACATTCAGTTATATAAAAGCTGTCACCTATCAGCAGGAACCCTGCAGGCAATGACTTGCTGGTTGCTGACAGGTGCAGGCTGTTAGTAATTTATTAAGTGATTTCATACTAACATGACACCTGCTTGATCATATACCTTTACAGGTAAGTCTTAATTATCTCCGGAAGAACCATGGCAATAATTGACTGGAGCAAAGCACATCGGGTTCATACTATTTTAACCCGGGAGATTATTTATTTTCCTGTAAGTTTATCGAGTAGCCATCCGTTTAATTTTTCATTCTGTTCAGGGAAAGTCCAGTGACCGGTTTCCAATGCTAGGAACAAAGTTTTGTTTGCGGGAATAACATTATATGCGGCATACATAGAAGTTGGGGGACAGGTTTCATCATTGTATCCCCAGCTATACATTCCGGGAACTTTAACCTGTCGCGCAAAGTTCACCACATCATAATAACCACAGGTTTCTATCTTATCTTTTTTATTATTAAAAGCGAGGTTGTACTTATCAAAGATATGCGGCCAGCCACCGGCACGACCATCAAGGTACCCGGTGACATCGCATAACGCGGGATAGAACGCTGCTAAATATTTAACACGTGAATCCAAACCGGCGGTAACAATGGATAAGGCGCCTCCCTGGCTGCCACCTGTAACGGCAAGGTTCACACCATCGTACTGAGGCAGGCTTACCAGGAAATCATTGGCCCTGATACAACCCATATAAACTCTCTTGTAGTAATATCGATCTTTGTCATCGAGGTCAAAAGTCGGATAACCGTTAAGCGCGCCGGCTGCAAGATTGTTATAAATATTTACATCCATATTTACCGGGATGCCATGTATGCCAATCTCAAAAGTAATAAAGCCTTTTTCGGCCGTTGCCACATCGCCATTATAAGGTCTTACACCAGCACCCGGGACTTTTAATATCGCCGGGTACTTACCTTCTTTTTTAGGGACACATAATATACCATAAAGCCTTGAGCCTACCCGGTAGTTCTGAATGTTGACCTGATAAACATTTATGTTTTCGGTACAGCGGTCAGGCATCAGCGTCATACGGACATCCATAGGTATTTTTGCAAGATCTGCTTTTGCACGCTCCCAGAATTGCAAAAAATCAGCGGGGTTTTGTATAACAGGTTTGATAGCGGCAGGCTCAAACCCGGCAGTGGCAAGGTTCCTGTACTGTTTACCATCTACAGTGGTATACACGGTACAACGTAAAAAGCCAGCCGTTTTCATGGTGCCTCCATCGATGACTATATTGTTGCCACTGATATTTAAGGAATCTTTTATTACTGCATCCATTCTTTCAGGAGCTACTTCATAACGTATGCGCGCATTCTTTATTGGGTTTCCAAACTGAAGTACCGACACGGTAAATTTTACCTTCTCTCCTATCTTATACAACCAGTCCTTATGATCGGGGGCGACAATAACTTTTACAATTTGCTCTACAGGCTGCGCGGCAACTTGTTGTTGCATCAACGATAGAGTAAAGATTGTGCAGATAATAAATTTACATCTATTCATGAAATAGGTATGAAATATAATAATAAAACTTAAGCATTGAAGTTATACAAAAGTCTTCGTTATATTTTAGTTGAAATCTCTCCGGAAATTAAATTAATTTATAAGCAGGTGGCAAATTTGTAATTATATGAGAGCATTTTGTAACACCGAGAATAGCTAGAAGAAAGAAACATGGAGATCATAGAGGCTTCTGTGCCTTCTGTGTTTCCTCCCTCTGGCAATTCTCTGTGTTGAAAGAAAAATTGTGCTACGTCACCGGAACAGAAAATAACCTATTTTATACTTTTACTTCACCTTGTCAAGCTCGGCAATCGTAAATGATTTCTGTCTGCCTTTGTATTTCAGCCTCGAGGCTGTAATATCTTTAGCGGTAATTTTTGGTGCGGCATTATTCCACGAATTACGGATGAAGCCTATGACCTGTGCGATATCTTCGTCGGCTAAGTCTGGATTATATCCCATGCCGGGCATCTCTCCGTTGTAATCAGGAGCCTTGTAAACAGTGCCGTTAACTTTCACAGGACCACCTAAACCAAATAAAATCAGTGGAATTAATTTATTCTTATCTCCCGTAACCCATTCTGAAGCATTCAACGGTGGAGCCAATGATTTGATACCGCCACCTTCAGCACCGTGACAGGTTTGGCAGGTAGATTTAAACAATGCGGCTCCCTTTGGAAACTCTTTTGCAATAAGTTTTGGATCGCTACCGCTCTTCGCTTTAGTAACATCGCCAACTACCCCTTTTAATCTTTTATACACAGCACTGTTGGTATCTGATTTACTTACGACCATCGTCCTTATAAATTCACCTTCCTTATCTTTCAGGCTACTGATAGCTGCGTCGGCAACATATATATCCTGTGGATATTGTTTTATAACGTTCAACAGTAAGCGATTTGCCATAGCCTTGTCAAGCGGCTGAATGTTTTGTGCAAGGAAAGCGATATAAGGCGCAGCAAGAGAATCTTTCATACCAAGAACCTGTTTCAAAACATTTGCGTAAAGAGGATAAGTCTTCTTATTGATAACAGATGGTAATACTGTAAGCGCCTGCATGCGGATCGCCCAGGATGATTGTGTCAATAGCGGACTTATATCTTCAGGCTTCAATGCGCCCAGTCCTTCCAATGTCCATAAAGCATGAACGACAGTAAGCGGCTTATCTGTCCATTGAAGGTATTTATGCAACAGGGGAATAGCCTGTGTTGCCTTTCTATCGATAAGTAATTGTTGTGCTTTATCGCGAACAGAACCATTGGGATTTAGTAACAATTCAGCAAGCTGATCAGGATCGGCCGGATAGTTTACCTGTTTAACGGCTTTATTTACAGGTACTATTTTATAGATGCGCCCGCAGGAAAGTGGTTGTGTCAGTTCTCTTATTTTGATCTCATTTTTCAGGTAAGGCGTTAAATAAGTTTTATGCTGGATGATGCCCCGGTACATGTCGATAATATACAACGCCCCATCAGGTCCGTTGTATAAAGTCACCGGCCTGAAACGTTCATCCGTGCTTGCAAGGAATTCCCTCCCAATAAGAGCCTGCGTGCCCGATACTTTGTTACCGGTGTTTACAAGAACATCCCGTTTGATCAGGTTCGCGGACGGCTCCCCTACAAAAGCGTTACCCTGGTAATCTGCTCCAAATAAATCACCCCGGTAAATTACAGGTCCGCTGGCAGCAGTAAACGCTATTAAACGAAGACTGTCATCAAGTGTACCCTTCAGGTAACCACGATTGACGCCGGGAGTGGGTCTGGCAGGATACACACGATTATCTGAGACTACTTTCTCGTTAAACCCTGCAACCCGTTTCTGGTTTGCATTTGCGGCGCCCAGCTGCGGAGAGAAATAATCACCCAGCAAGTTAAATGAGTTGTTATTGTAGTATAACCGGCCTGCATCATCCTGTGAAATACCCCATTGACCGCGGTCAAAGGTTTTTTCGATGAGCCATTTATCACCCGCTTTACGATAACGTTTAATGGAATTAGCGCTGTAGATCCAATTGTCTAATGCACGATAAAGTCCGTTTGGCCAGTGTTCTACGTTGCCGCCCATAGTGTATGCCCCATCTACCAGTATCTTTTTACCATGAAGGTCATTTTTATTTGAGACATACCAGAGGTTTGGCGGTTCCGCCACAAGTATACCTTCTTCAATAAGACATATAGCCCTGGGCATTACTAAAGAATCAAGAAACACTTTTCTTAAATCAGCAACGCCATCGTTATTGGTATCAGTTAAGATTACAATTTTACCTACAGGTTTGTCTTCACCGTGTCCGGCGGTATCCGGCATATAACCCTGCATTTCCAATACCCACATCCTGCCTTTATCATCAAAGTTCATTGCTACAGGCGCCACTACAAGCGGTTCAGCAGCTACCAATTTTACTTCAAAGCCATTTTCCACCTTCATACGTGCAAGCGATTCCAGTGGAGAAAATACCGGTGATGGCGGGATATTTTTGCGGAAAGTAAGTGAATCCTCTTCTTTATATATAGAAGTATGGTGATCCAAGGTTGCGGGTGAACCATAATCTAAAAACAAACCTGCTATCAATAACTGTAAACTATATAGTAAGCTAATCATGTTGCAAATATATTTATGAATCTACTTTTTATAATCGTCAACAAATTTAAATTCACGGGGACAAACTGTTTACAAACTGCTACCGGCAGATTGCAAACCGGTTAGCATTATAACCAGGGTCAGGAGCTACTGGAGACACACTAATTTTTCGGTAACTTAAACCTGAAAATATCTTTCAAATATAATACAAATAAAAAATTAAGGTAGCGTGTAAGCGATTATATAAGATTTACTGTTAAAGCCGGAGCTGTTAAATACCGGTTAATGTTTTTTGCTGTAGATATTTATTTAATCCCTGGGCTATCCGAAACTTCAAATGCTGATCTTCCTGGTTGTCAGCCGGCAAGTCGGCCACCACATGATTACTACAGCCGGTGATAATGTAATTGCCATATAAAAGTTTTTCTAACTCTCCATTCATTAAAGTGACATGGTATTCAATTTCATTCCCGGTTTCCTTAACCCGGGCTAAAAAAGAATGGTGACAATCTTTATATTCAAATCCCAATGATAACAAACTAGACATGAAGTTTATTTTAAAATTTTACATTTAACGTAGAAAATAGAGAACGGTTCAATGTGTATGGTTGTATTTATCAAAAGGTTTACGCTTAAAATTAATTCCCTGGCGATAGCAAATTTTATAATTAGCTAAATAAAACCAACCTTGGTTTAATTTATAAAACCTGTTACATAATATTGTGCTTTAACTATAAAAAAAATGAACAAATTAGAAGAGGCTTTTGAACTATTTGATGCTTACAATAAGCAGGATCCCAATAAAATAATTTGGAATAGTATATCTTATCCTCTTACATATTTCTTTGCATTACAATTGCATGACTGGGTAATAAAATTAAATCCGGATGCAGGCGAAGCATTACTACTGGCATCCAGGAGCCAGCATATCGGAAGATGGACCAGCGCCAGAACCAGCTATCCCGAGGGAAAAGCCGGTTACCTTCAATGGAGGACCGACCTCAAAAAATTCCATGCAGCCAAATCGGGTGCACTGATGAGAGAAGCCGGTTATGAAGAAAAAGTAATTGAACACACACAACATATCATTTTAAAAAAAGACCTTCGTACCGACCAGGAAGTACAAACAATAGAAAACGCTTTGTGCCTGGTATTTCTCCAGTATCAATTTGATGAATTTATTTTGAAGCACGATGAAAAAAAAGTGCTTCATGTTCTTCAAAAATCATGGGGCAAGATGACCGGGCCGGGAAGAGAAGCAGCTCTTTCAATTGTTTATAGCGATAAAGGAAAAGACTTACTTGACAAATCACTTTCATGAAGGGGCATACTTTTTTATGACCATTGTTTAATTCATTCAACTGGTTATAAATTCATTTCTTTACAAAAAAAATAAAATGGAATACAGGAAATTAGGAAATACTGATCTCGAAGTCTCTGTAATAACTTTTGGCGCATGGGCGGTAGGTGGATGGATGTGGGGCGGCACAGAACGCAAAGATGCTGTTGCAGCTATCAGAGCCGGCTATGACCATGGAGTAACTTCAATAGACACCGCACCGGTTTACGGGCAGGGATTAAGTGAAGAAATTGTCGGTGAAGCCATCGAAGGTATTCCACGGGATAAAGTGCAGTTACTAACGAAGTACGGTATGCGCTGGAACCTTGCTAAAGGCACGCTGGCTTTTAAATCTAAAGATAATGATGGAAATGATATCGATGTTTATAAATATGCAGGTAAAGAGAGCATCATAAAAGAGTGTGAGAACAGCTTAAAACTTTTAGGCACTGATTATATCGATCTCTACCAGATACACTGGCCTGATATAACCACCCCTATAGAAGAAACAATGGAAGCAGTAACACAATTGATCAAAGAAGGCAAGGTGCGGTATGCAGGCGTTAGCAATTACGATGTTGACCAGATGAAAGAAGCTGGCAAATATGTAAACCTTGCCTCCAACCAGGTTCCTTACAGCATGGTTAAAAGAGAGATAGAGGCTGATGTAGTGCCATACAGTATTGAAAATAATATCGGTATCCTTGCTTACAGCCCTATTCAACGGGGTTTGCTGAGTGGAAAAATGAAACCAGGTTATAAGTTCAGTCCTGGCGATCACCGGGCGACTATGTATTTTTTTAAGGATGAAAATCTAAAAATAACCAACGAGTTCCTGGATAAAATCAAGCCTTTGGCAGATGCTAAAAATGCCACGCTTGCTCAATTGGTCATCAGCTGGACGATCGCTCAACCCGGCATTACCATCGCACTTGTTGGCGCCCGCACCGCCGAACAATCTATTCAAAATGCAAAAGCAATCGATGTAAAATTGTCGATGGCTGATATTAAATTTATTAATGAAGAACTTGGAAAGGTTGAACTGGTGAAATGACTGAGATGATAAAGGGACAGTAAATATGTGCAAAACATTAATGGATAGCCTGGGCTATCCATTAATGTTTTGTACACCTTCTTGTTCATACCTCACAACCTCATGTCCTCATACCTCACATTCACTTACCCTTAAAATTTCCTTTAAACTCCGATCTGAATCTTCTGAAATCCGGTATAGATACATTCTGCACATAAGGATTTTCGGGATGGATACTTATATACTCCTGGTGATAATCTTCCGCAGTATAAAAATTTGTAAAAGGGACTACCTGCGTTGCAATTTTATCCGGATATTTTTTAGAATCATTCAATCTTTTAATTTCCGTTTCTATAGATTCTTTTTCTTTTTCGTTGCGATAAAAAGCGATGGAACGGTATTGCGTACCAACATCATTGCCCTGTCGGTTTACACTGGTAGGATCCTGGCTGGCAAAGAATGCCTGAACCAGTACCTGGTAAGAAACCATCGACGGATCATAATATACATTTACTACTTCAGCGTGACCAGTATTACCTTCACTTACTTTTTCGTAATCGGGATTTTTCGTTGTCCCGCCTGCATACCCAGATACTGCGTCACGAACACCAGTAAGACTTTGAAAAACAATTTCAGTATGCCAGAAGCAACCTTCGCCGAAAGTAGCGACGGCTTCATTGGCTGATTTTTTCTGTTTGGATCCTACCTGGATACCAATATCTTTTGTCTGTGTTTGTGCACATGAAATAAATATCATAACAGACATCACCGTAAACAACAACTGTTTCATATAAATTTTTTCTCTTAATTAATTTGATGACTTGGAATTTGTAGGTGGCGTCCCTCCCTCAGGCACGAAGATCAATGCCGCTGAATTCATGCAATATCTCTTGCCGGTTGGAGCCGGACCATCATCGAATACATGTCCTAAATGTGAACCACTTTTGCTGTCAACTACTTCCCAGCGAACCATACCGTCGGCACCATCTTTTACCAGTCTTACTGCATCGGGGTTAACAGGCGCATAAAAACTTGGCCAGCCCGTGCCTGAATCAAATTTAGTATCAGAACTAAAAAGCGGTTGTAAAGTTGCAGCAGAATAGTAAGTCCCCTTCTTATAAAAGTGGTCATACTTACCAGTGCCTGGTCTTTCCGTTCCCTGCCGACGCAGGATATAATATTGTTCTTCGGAAAGTTTTTCTTTCCATGCCGCGTCGCTGAGTTGCATAGCAAATTTAGTATTGCCGGCAGTTGATGGCGGATCAGGAAATTTAGCATTTTTTGTTTGTGCCATTCCGCAGTTGGAAGTCATAAAACCAACCGCAAGGAGAGCGAGGTAAAAAAAATTTTTCATACATTAATTGATTGTAATTGTATAAACGTTAGAGATGGCCTCCGGGTTTCAGGGGATTTGTTAATAATTGAAGTTAAAACAAAAATAATGATGTAGAAGTATTAGCAAACAAGACGAGCACTTTATCGTTTACCCTTTTTTATCTTTCCAGTGTGTTGTTAATTACATTTAAACGCATTTGCAGTCAGCCGTAAAATAATGCGGGCGTTATGTTTTGTTTAAAATCACTGGAAAGTATGAAGTTAATTATCAATAATCAAGTGTCCGGTTATATACGAACTATCAGGGAAAAATAACTTACATCATTTTTCTGACAGCTGAAGGCTGATAGCAATTGAGTACGCAATCAACACTAATACTCTATCAGGATTTTTTTTTAAATATTAAAAGGTGTTGTATTGGCAAAAATTCTTCTTTGTAGTCAAGCACAAATCCGTTGGCATTCATTTCCTTTTGTACCTGAGCCACGCTCATCTTGTGTAATTCTTTTATGGCAACCGAAGGATCCTCGGCCTTGTATTCCAGCAATAACAATTTGCCATCCTTTTTTAAAGCCTTCCTGATATTTTGTAACATCTCATGCGGGAAGAGCAATTCGTGGTATACATCTACCATGAAGGCAAGATCAACAGAATTATCCGGTAAATTAGTTGATTCGATACTACCCTTCACTATCGTTACATTGGAATTTTTCAATTCCTTTTTGCGGTCGTTAAGCAGCTTTATCATTTCATCCTGTATCTCTACGGCGTACACTTTTCCGGAAGGGACTTTTGAAGCCACTTTAAAAGTATAATAACCTGAACCCGCGCCGATATCCGCAACCTTACTGGAAGGAGTAAGCGGGAATTTACTGATAGCAAGGGCGGTGTTTTCTTCCCGTTGCCGGCTGTCTCTGTCAAGCCAGGAAGCGCCTCCTGCTCCCATCACCTGCGCTATTTCTCGTCCCATATAATATTTACCTGTACCATCCGGGTTGCCTTTTTTTATAATATAGCCGGATGATTCCTGCACTGCCTGTGAGTATGTTTTCAAACAGGTAAAAAAACACCCTATGGCAAGCAGGAAGAATGCTTTACAACACCATTCAAATCTTATCATAATTAAACATTGACTTTTGTTAACCTTACATTTTCAACATCCTTAATTTTTATCTTGAGAACAATGCGCCCTTCATGCCTATGGTTATGCCGCTGTAAGGAACATGGTTCGCGGTAAACGACTGTATAAAATCAACCCTGAATAATTTAAAAATGTTTTCTAACCCTACAAATACTTCGAGGTAATTGTTGGTGCTGTTGACTAAAAAAGCGTTGGCACCTGCAACAAGGTTCCAGTTAAGTTTTTTTAGTAAGGGTAATTTGTTCGTAAGTAATCCGTTGAAATGATGTTCCAGGTTTAAGGTGCTATAGAAATCGGCAGTAGTGCTGTTTTGATAGAATGGCGCAAGTTGAAAACTATTAAGATACGCACTGGCAAATACTGACTGGTTGCCGTTGAAATGCTGATAGTCGGGAATCTGCACTTTACGGGTGTTTAAAAATCCGCCTACAGACACTCTGTAATCAAGCGTTCCCGATAACTTAAGATTGATATTATCATTCATCACCAGGCGCCACTTATCATAATTGACATCGCTTCCAAGAACATCCTGTATTCCTTTTGTATAGTCGAAATTAAACGTTGGCAACGTTGACCCGATATTTACTTTCCTGCCCGGGAACTCAATATACCTTGCGCCGGGTTGCCAGGTTATACCTGCTGAAAATATTAAAGCCTGGTGACGGCTGATGTTTTGTGCTACCAGGTCTGTTGGATAATTTGGGGTAAAGATTCTTTTTTTAACATCATAAAATGTGTACCCTGTTGTATTCTCTAATGGAAGCCTGTCCTGGTAACTCAAGCCTGTTCTTATAACGACACCTTCCCCTATACCTTTAACATAACCTGCTTTTACATACCAGGCTTCATATATTTTTAACAGGTTTCTTTTTAAAAATAAAGTGCTGAGCGTGTTACTTCTTTCTGTGAAGGTGCTCCCGTTATTAAACTGGTACACGTCTTTTCCACCACTTAAAGATACGGACGTAAGGTATTTCTTACCCAGGTTATAGCCGGTTGTAAGACCTGTGTTCAGGTGTTTGTTACTAAACCCATAACGGATATATGGTGACACAAAAATACTCTTGCTGGTGATAATAGTGCTGTCCAGCCTTATCCGGTAAGTGCCTTTTAAATTCACTACCAGTCCTTCAACTGTATTAAAGTCAAAGGCATTCAGTATTGAATTGACGGAGTATGTTACTTTTCTTTTTTCGCGGCTGAAAGTCTGGCCCGTCAATAATAATCCGGTGATACTTAATTTATTTCTTCGCTTATCAATTGAATCGAGATACCCCGGACTTTTTCTTACCTGTTCAAGGCTGTCTTTCTTTCTGTAATCGTTGATCTCTTCCATTTGTAAAGGTACCGGTCTGATTGAATCCCAATAAAACGTCGTTCTTTTATTAGAGCTGTCAGTGTATTTAAGAAAAACGTTGTTGAAAAACTTATTCCCAAAAGAGGGATTTAGGTTGAAGGCTGAATAAACATTTACAAAACTTCCATACCCATCAAAACCAAGAAACTTTACGGCGGGATATATCACCTGGTTCTTGATCACCCAAACATCCTTCTCCAGTGGCACATACAATTGATCGATGCGCAAGGTATCAACGATTTCCATCTGAGATTCTTTGGTAAGCTGAAGTTGTACGCTGTGTATCCGCCAGTCGCCATCAGTGATGTTTATGGTACCTGAAAAAACCGGTTCATATTTTTTTCTGGGGATAACCTGGATTTTGTTGATCTCTTTTCCATCTTCAATAAAAACACCCTGAAACTTATATTGGTAGTATGCCAGGGCATTACTGGCTATCGGCGAAACAAAACCTCTTGGGTTGAGGTTGCGACCAATCTGAATATTGTTTTCGTAGAATGATATTATCTGTGGCTGACTTAGTCCGAAGCCATCACTTTGGCCGCTGACTTTTGTTGATTTTACTTCTATTTTTACTTTACCTGGTTTCTGTACAGAATAGGTGGAGATACTTTCTGCGAGGTACAACATTTTTAATTTGCTGGTATCACCATCTTCAAAATCAACTTTCTGCCCGAATATTTTTTTGGGATACCCGCGTAATTTCAGTTGTCCTTTTATATAAACTTCGCACTGAAATTTATCAAACTGGTTCAGGTAATACGTCCTCTTTTTTATGGCGTTGCGGATAATTTCATACGCCGGGTCTTCCCCACCGGGTCTTACTACAAATTCTTTCATGCTTGTTTGCTGTACAGACAGTTTAAAATTTACTGTCAGGTCGGCATTGGCGATGGTTACCGACTTCTCTTCCCTTCCGTATCCCACATACTGGCAAACAAGGATGTACTTACCCGGGTTTAACTGCAGGCTGTACTTTCCCAGGTCATTAGCAGTAGTACCGATACCAGTGCCTTTCACCAGTACGGAAGCGTATGGTAACAAGGCGCCCTTGTCGTCTGTTATAAGTCCTGAAAGCTGTCCGGCGTTTAGTGAGCCGGTAATTAATATTGATACTATAAAAAGGAAGACAGGTTTCTTCATAAATGGATCGATGATTGACTAAACGAAAATAAGCAAATGAATGTTTAAGGAAGGCATATTCTACAAGAGGCAATGAGCCACGGAGACAAAGTGGCGCAGAGAAACACGGTTGCTGATTTTTATAATAGCCTTGTGTTTCTCCCTGTCTCCCTGCCTCCGTGGTTATACCTGAATGTATCCCTGAAGAGGCTCTTCAAAATATTCCGGTCATAATTGGTATGTGTTAATTTATTTCTCTATCTTGTCTATCGTATACGGTACCTTCCAGCTGTGATTCGCACCCCCTGCAAGACATTGTACATTCCATGTTCTATGGTTGTCGCTATTTTTATATCCTTCCGGAAAGCTTTCAAAAATTCAGCATTCCAATAATTAAATGGTACTACAATGGTGTTATATCTGTAGCACGCCAGTTATTCTACTGAATAATATAAATCTGTGAAAGACCATCAATAGTCAATTACCTCAATCAGATAACCTCTCGAAACCTTAACTTACAATGAAGAAAAATTTACTGCTTACAGCTGCTTGCGTGCTATGCA
>Ga0123338_10001653_pt1 | contig 21313 bp, 23 predicted proteins | sample grotaG_FD_89793 | JGI IMG/M metagenome (GOLD analysis project Ga0123338, IMG submission 89793) | Glacier valley bacterial and archeal communities from Borup Fiord, Nunavut, Canada, to study Microbial Dark Matter (Phase II) -... | ecosystem: Environmental > Aquatic > Freshwater > Ice > Glacier ...
ATGATGCGGATGCTGTGATCGTAGGCGCTGGTGATCCACAGCCAGCCATGTTTGTGATCGACCAGCAGTGTGCTGGGCTGATTGCCGGCTGGAAAAGTGTGGTTGTGGCCGTCGCTGTCCAAGACCGAGATAGTGTCTGTTTTGGTCAGTGTGCTGTACAGGCGGCCGTTGTCCTCGTCGAACGCGAGCATACGACCGCCGGCGGCATGATGGACTGTTTTCCCGGTCTTTTCGTCGATGATGTACAGCTGGTTTTCCGCGCTGTTGAAGACGATCAGGCGGCTGCGCACTTCATCGATCAGCAAGCTGACTGGCGGTCCATCGACTGTCAGAAAGCGGGTGCTGCTGTTGGTCAAGTCAATCTGTCGGATCAAACGTTCAGCTCCTTGCGCGACATACAGCTGCTGGGTCAAGCCGTCGACCGCAATGGGGCCAGGAAAAGCGCCGACGCGCAGGCTGTGGACGGGCGCATCGAGCTGCGTGCCGTCGATGACCGTAATGCTGTTGCTCATTTCGTTGCAGATATAGAGGTGTCCGCTGTGGCGGTCCAGGGCCAGGCTGTTCGGCCGGTGGCCGCTGGCAATGGGTTCGTGCAGGGGTTGATAGCTGAATGGATCCAGAATCAGCAGGTTTTCATCCAGTGTGTTCACGACGTACAGCTGGCCGCGCGGTTCGTCATAGGCGACCAGCAAATCGCCGTGTGGGTTTCCCAGATGCACAATGTTGGTGAGAGTCAGCAGCACGATAGTAGAAAATCCTGTCCATGGAATGCGATGTGGTTGATTATACGGAATGCCGATGGGTTTGCAAGTCGTGCTGGCCGGCCCACTGGAAAATGTCGCGTTTTTCGATGGCTGCGGCGATTAAGTCGGGCATCAGATCGGGTGTGCAGGCGAAGGTCGGAATGCCTAGTTGGCTGAATGTGGCCGCGTTGTTCTGATCGAAAGCGGGCTGCCCACCGTCGCTGAGCGCCAGCAGCGTAATGAACTGGACGCCGCTGTCGTGGATCAGGCGCGCTTGTTCGTGCAGCGTTTCCTGGCGACCGCCCTCCAGCAGATCGCTGATCAAGATCAGGATGGTATCGGCCGGTCGGCTGATGTGCTCCATACAGTACTGCAGAGCCTGCCGAATGTCGGTGCCGCCGCCCAGCTGGAAGCCGAGCAGCAGCTCGACCGGATCCTTGAGGAGCGCCGTCAGATCGACTACGCTGGTGTCGAAAGCGACCAGCCGAGTGTCCAGGCTGGGCAGGCTGGCTAAGATGGCTGCGCTCAGACTGCCATGCACGACCGAGGTAGCCATGGAGCCACTTTGATCGATGCACAGGATGATGTCGCGCAGGTGCATGCGTTTGCGACTGTAGCCGATCAGTTGTTCGGGGATGATGGTGGCTTGGTCGGCTGAATAATGTTTCAGATTGGCCAGAATCGTGCGCTGCCAGTCGATTTCGTGGTGACGTGGATTGGTTTTGCGGTTGGCCCGGTTCAGGCTGCCGCTGACCGCGCGTAGCAGCGGCTGGCGCAGGTGGGACATGATCGCTTCGGCGACGTTTTTGATGATGCGGCGAGCGGCTGGCAGGTGGCGCGGTTCCAGCTGCTGGCGTAACAGCAGCAGGCTGCTCAGCAAATTCAGGTCGGGTACGATGTGGGTGGCTGCTTCTGGCTCCAGCAGCATCAGTTTCAGGCCCAGTCGTTCGATGGCATCGTTTTGCATGATGTGTACGCTGCTCAGTGCAAAATATTCCTGAATTTGGCTGATCCAGTGGGCCAGGTAAGGTGCTGATTGGGATAGGTTGGCACTGTGCACGGGTTCATACAGATGTTCGAGCAGATCGTCGCGAATCAGTTCTTCGGTGCTCAGTCCGAAAGTGTTGAGCGGCTCGTTGTTGGAGAGCGTGTGTCTATCGTTTTCGGCTTCTTTACCGAGCAGCAGCCGCCAGCGGCGGATAGTCTGGTGATCCATGGGAATCCCTTTTACGCATTGATGAATAGTTTCAGCAGTTCGAGTAAAGCGGGCCGGGCGGCCGTGATTGGATAGTTCGGTGTGTTGGGTGGTGGCTGATGGCCTTGTGCGTGTTCCAGGATCTGACGGCGTTCGTGGCGCGGAAAGCTGTTCATGGTGCGCCGTACCAGCGGCAGCAGCCCTTCGAATGCGTTGTCGGTCAGTTCGCTGAGCCATTGGTTGATAGTCTGCCACAAGCCGTCGTCGTGGATGAGTATGACTCCACTGTTTTCGAGAAAGCCTTCTAGCCAGTTGGCCGTTCGTTCTGGTGTCTGTTCATCCAGGTTGAGGGCCAGATAGGCGGCTGTGGCCGGGCTGTCGAGTTGCTGGCTGTTTAGTAGTAAGTGTGCGCATTTGCCTTGCAGCAGGGCATGACAGGTGGATTGGTCCAGCAGCTGTTGTAAGGTGTTCAACCAGCGCGTTTGTTTAAGTGGATCATTCAGCAGGTGCAGCGCGGTGTGCGTGTTATGTAGGGCGTTCAGCATCACCAGGGCGCTGCTTTGATCCAGGTTGCGAACAGCGTTGGGCAGCGCGATACATAGACGTTGTAACAGGCTTTCGATGATCGGCTGCAGCAGGCTCTGGTCGGTGCGTCGTACATCATTGTAGCGTACGATGCGGATCAGGTCGGGTAAACTATCGAGCATCAGAATGACGTCGTAGGCCAGTGCTGTCTGGTTTTGTAGATTTGCCAGCAGTGTTTCGAGCGCGGCTTGTAAGTCGGCCAACAGCGCGTCGTGCAGGGCTTGAACGGCCAGCGTCAGGTTGTTTTGCGTCGTGCCGTTCAGCAGATAGTCCAGGCTGGCTTCGATCACCGTGTTGCCCCACTGGGAACGGTCGATAATGGTCAGGGTGATTTGTGGATCGTGGTAAACCTGCCATTCTTCGCGAAAGGTATTGGTTTGTTGTTCATTGCGGATATGTCGGGCATAGGGGATGCCGAGCAGCCGCAAACGATGCAGTAGTATGCTGCGAGCACGGTTGCTATCTTTGCGCAGGTCGAGTGCGAGCGACTTTTCTTCACCTAGTTTGGGTAGTTTGTTTTCGTGTAATTGCAGCTGCAGGTCGGCGTACAGCGGGGTATAGCCGATGTTGTCGGGCACCTGTCCGATATGCAGTTGGTTCAGATCGTTTTCGACGTTTTTCATCAGTTCTGGTTGACCGTCACAGAAAGTGGCGATGCTGGCCTGCCAATAATCTTCGTAGCCAGGTTGGGCGTGACCGCGCAGACTGGCCAGATTGTGGGCCAGCTGCAGTGCATCGATGATTTGGGCCGGCGCGATGGCGCGCTGCTGGCTGCTGCGCAGACTGTGTGTGATGTGTGTCAGCCAGTACGCGCCGGTATCTTGCGGGTGTTCCCAGAGCGTGTGATACCAGGCCGGCGAGTCGGGCCCGGCCCCGTAATTGGAGCTGCGGCTGAGCAGCGTGTAGGTCCATGGTCCCCAGGTGCTGAGTAGTTTGGTTTTAGGTAGATTGCGCAGGCGGTTGGCGTCTTCTTTGTCTTTGAGTGTTTGCAGGGCCGGTGCGTGAAAAGCGCCGCAGATGACGGCGATATTGGTGTAGCCGTCTTTGATGGTCTGGTTAATGATCTTGCGCATGGCGGCTTCGCGCTGCAAGGTGAAAGGGTCGACCGTTTGTTCAGCGCGCAGTTCGCTGGCGATGGTCAGCAGACTGTTGAAGGTGTTGGTCGAGTCGCGCCGCTGTTCGAACACTTCGTCCCACAGGTTATGGAAAGCTTCGTAGAGTGGTTCGCTGTCGGTATTGTTCATCTGCTGTGGTTCGCGTTGGCCGATCGATAAGTCCATGAATGCGCAGTGAATGTTGTGTTCAAGGCCGTAGCGCAGTGCTTGCCATTCCGGTGCGTAGACTGAAAACGGATAGATACTGGTCTGTTCGGGTTTTTTCGGAACGTATAGCAGGATCGCGACTGGCGGCTGCATGCTTGCCAGACTGATATGCTGGATCAATGTATCTGCGTCGGGGGGTCCTTCGACCAAAATGGCGTCCGGCTGCAGCTCAGCTAGCCTTTTCAGCAGGGCATGTGCGATGCCCGGCGAATGATGCCTGATGGGTAGAATCGTGTACATGGTTGGTTAGTCCTCCAAGGGGTAGGCAAATAAGATTTGTGGCTCTGCGCTTAATTCAAGCGAAAGTCCTGGTCTTCGATATGAACGGTAGCCATGTTTGTCCATATGCACAGGTCTGCATCATTGGCGTACTGCCAGCGTGTTTCGCAGTCGGCGATGAACGAGAGTGTTTTGATTCGTTCGCGTACGGTGTAGGATATGTGGGCAGTGCTGTTCAGCGTGTTGTTGGCTGATTTCGGGTTTGGAACCAGGCTCAGTGCTCGGTCGATTGCTCGGTCGGCTAATTCAGTTAAGCTCGAACAGGTTGGCCCGTCATCGGCGGCGATTAGTTGCGTGGCGAGGGTTAGTGGATCGGTAAGTGCCTGGTCGATGGTCAGCCGTATCAGGTGTTCGATGTAGTTCAGGTCGCTCAGGCTGGCTGTCGAGATCGTGTTGTTGTGTGGGCTGTCGGGTACATATAAAGTCAGTTTGCCGATCAGTTCGCGTGCATCACATATGACCCAGCTGAGCGGAAAGTGCAGCAGCCGATCATAGTACGAGTAGGGTAGTGGTTGTCGTATACAGTCTAATGTTTCAGCCAGATAGGGCCGCTGCCGGCAGGCTCGTTCGTACTGGCGTGCTTCGGTCGCCGATAGTTTGAAAGCATAGGCGGCAGCGGGTTGCAGCAGGATGCGCGCCATCAACGCCTCGTCGTTCAGCAGACGGCTGGGTAGCTGTGTATAGCGCCGGCTGTTGTTCTGGCTGAATGTGTGAAGGGCGTTTTGAAGGGCTCGGTAATGCTGCTGGTGGGCTGGCAGCCAGCTTTCGTAGACGGGTGGTAAATCGTTTTGCAGGCTCTTTTGCAGCTTTACCTGGCGACCGGCGGGTTTGAGCAGCCGATAGCATAACTTGATCAGACCGTTCAGGTTATCAAGGGATAACAGTCCATTGTTTGAGATGCGCAGTGCGTCGTTTTGCAGCGTGATGGTCAACTGCCGCTGGCCGTATTGTAAGTGCAATACAGTCGCACTGCTGGTGATGTGTAGGGTTTCTGATGTCCGCGCTGACATTCGTATTTTCCTTGTGGAAGTGTTTATTTGTTGCAGCTGTTTTGTTTAGTGCATGTTTTTGGCAGTTTGTTCAGTTCGATTCGTAGTTACTTGTTCGTTTTCAGTAGGAATGTCGTTGTTTTTGCTTTTCTCGGCGCTCAGCCGACGCATGATTTGGTCGAGCTCGCGCTGGTGGCGCTGGTATTGTCTCGTTCGAATGGTTTCGTCCAGGCTGCCCAGTGCTTTCATGTACAGACGGCCGGGCAATGTCCCTCGATATAGCCAGTGCGTGAGACGATCGTTATATTTAGAAAGGTCGTTCAGTTCTTCACTGGGATCATTTTTTCTGCTGAGCACCAGTTGAATGATGAAGTATTGTGATGTGACGAATATCACAATGTTTTCAGCTAAGTGACCGCTTGTGTAGCATACGGCGAATGTCATCAAGTATGTGGTCTGTATCTAAAATTCATCAGTTTTGCGCAAGAAACCCCCGGCTTTAGCCGTGGGGAGGAATGCGCTTTCTCCTTTCTTTTGATAGAAGACTGTGTTATACTGATCGGTATGAAACTCACCGCTCAGGTTCAGCTTTTGCCCGATAAAGGGTAGTTCGGCGCCCTCAAACAAACGCTTGAGCGCTGCAACGCTGCGTGCAACGTGGTGAGTGAGTACGCCTGGCAGACGAAGGTTTTTAATGCCTTCAAGCTGCATAAGCATTTGTACCCGACGATTCGCCAACAACTTGAATTGGGCGCGCAAGCAACGGTGCGGGTATTCGGTAAAGTAGCCGATGGCTACAAACTGGATCAAGCGAACAAGCGCGTGTTCAAGGAGCACGGTGCGTTTCCGTACGATGACCGTCTGCTGAAGTTCTATATGGAACGGCGGCTTGTCTCGCTCTGGACACTCGACGGGCGCATGAACGTGCCGTTCGTGTGTGGTGATCGGCAGTTCAAACTGTTGGCGTACCAGCATGGCGAATGCGATTTGGTTTACAGTCGTGGTAAGTGGTACTTGCTGGCAACCTGCGACATCCCCGACCCGACTGAGGACGAGGTGGAAGCGTTCCTGGGCATTGACCGGGGTGTGGTCAACATCGCCACCGACAGCGACGGTACGCACTATCAGGCTGAACCCGTTGAGGAAAAACGCCAGTGGTACGTTAAGCGCCGTAAGAAACTGCAACGAACGGGCACAAAAAGTGCAAAGCGCAGACTGCGGCAACTGAACAACCGTCAGGCGCGTTATCAGGCTGATGTTAACCATTGCATTGCTAAGCAACTTGTCAAAACCGCTAAACGCACGAAACGGGGGATTGGCCTGGAAGACCTCAAGGGCATTTCTCTGCGGACCAGGGTTAGGCGTGAGGACAGGGCCGCACGGGGTAATTGGTCGTTCGCCCAACTTGAATTCTTTATAGTCTACAAGGCAATTTTGTACGGGGTGAAAGTCAGGTTTGTCGACCCGGCTTACACCTCGCAACGCTGCCATTGCTGTGGCCATATCGAGAAAGCGAACCGAAAAAGTCAAAGCCAATTTTCCTGTGTGAAGTGCGGGCAAACTGCCCATGCTGACGTAAATGCGGCGTTGAACATCGCCTTTTTGGCTGCTGTCAAACAGCCGATAGTGGTGGGCGGAGGTTTGGCTAAGCCAAGCTTTCGTTCGACTGCAAGCCCCTTGCTTTAGCTATGGGGTATTTGACAGTCAGCAGATTGTCAATGTAGGTGCGTTCGCGGATGAATGGCTTTGTCTAAGCTGCGTAATGCCTTGATGTATAGCCGGCTGGGTAATGTTCCCTGGTATAGCCAGCGTGTAAGGTGATCCTGATGTTTAGAAAGGTTGCTCAGTTCTTCATCGGGACCATGTCGGTTGCTGAGTGCTAGTGGGATGATGATGAACTGTGATATAACGAATAGACCGATGGCTTCGGTTGAGCGACCGCTTGCGTAGAATATGGCAAGCGTTATCAGGTATATGGCCTGCAGGCCGAAATTGATGGCCAGCATATCGTGAATATAGCTGCGCTCGCTGGTGAATGCTTCAGCTTCTATTTTGAGCCGGTCGCTGTGATCGTCCATTGTTTTCAACTGCCTTTCGGGATCGTGTTTTTGTTGGTTTGCTTGTTTTTCAACGCTTTGTTCCAGTTTGCTTTGACGGTGCGGATGCGATTGAGCATCAGATAAGTGACGAGATAGCTGGGTGACCAGATCGGGATTCCTAAACTGGTTTGCCAGTAGACAATTTGGGTGTACAGAGAAGTAGTGAATCGTCTGAGCACGTTTTGCCTAGCTATTTTTGGGATTTTGTGGCCGGCTTTGTCTGGCATCGTACTTTTGTTTGGTCTGCATTGTTCCGCTGGATTATAGGCGTTTGTACCCTGAAAGGAAAGCTGTTAAGGAAGTTAGCTTTGGCTATTTTTCAGTGGTTTAGCTGTTGTCTTCGTTAAACAAGTTATTCTTTGGGATGAGATATAAACGAATTTCGGGATTAGCCTTCAAACAGGTTGGCCCGATGGGATAGGCACCAAGGTCTTCAGCGCTATTCAGGGTGTTTACCTCGGCTTCAGTGACAAGGGTGTAACCGCCACCGTGCAGGTGTACCCAGTAACGCGCGTTTATGACGGGTTTGCCGCAAAGCACACATGGTAGTTCAGTTCCTTTACAGCGATCAGAATTGTCGCTGTAAGCCGGTGAACGGCGTTTGGTGATGTCGAGCATGAGAGATGATCCGTCCTGTTCCATTGATAAAAGTTGGGTAAAATTGGTTATTATCTTGTTGTATGTATGAAAGATAAAGTTCATGATTCTAGCCAGAGAGTTACGTTCGGATAGATCCTATTATGGTTTGTTCATCGGCTTGTTAGGCCGTTTGGTGTGGTTCATTATCTGTTGTGCTGGGCGCGCGTTGTTGCGTTTCTTCTGAGTGTGTGTCCGCACTGATTAATCAGTGCGGACACACAATATTACTCGTCGTCGCTGTCGACCGGGCTGCCGCGCGCGATCCAGTCATCGTTCAGGGCTTTCAAAGCTGGTTCGTGTTTGTTGAGCAGCCAGCTGTTCAGGAAGCCATTCCAATAGCTGCCGTCGGGTGCATCATCGCTGTTTTCCCATAAGTTGCATGGGATGAAAGTGACATGCTCTGGAAGCGGTTGGCCGGCTGTCCACCAGCCTAGACTGGTTGCGCCGCTGGGTGCTTCGCTCAGACGGGTACGGTATAGGCGCGCTTTGTAGCGTGAATAGCGAAACGACCAGAAATTATCTGCGTCGTTCTGCTTGATCACGGCGTAGACGGGTATTCCTTGTTCATCGTAGTGAATACTCATGATGAGTGGTTGCTCTCGCCGATGTTGTAACCAGTCGCTGATGTCGTTCGGTTCAGGTGCTTCGACCGGCGCGCTGAGGGCCGCGATCTGGTTGGAAAAGTAGAGTTTCTGCTGGCCATCGGCGTGTACTTCCAGCACTCCGGAGGGCACACTGCCTTTGAGTACCAGCGCTTGCGCATTGGCGTCGTCGAAGCCAAATTCCTCGTTGTTTGCTAGATAGTCGATCAAGTCGGCTCGTTTAGCGAACACCGGCGTGACCGGGCTGCCTTCGGTGACAGTTTCCCAGAGTTGCCAGCCTTCGCCGAGTGGTGGTTCAATGGGTCGCCAGCTGCCGTTTTCATTGGTCAACAGGCGACCTGGCCAGATTTCGTGTAGGGTGGCGTTGAAGTCCAGGCGGACTCGTTTGATCTCGTAGCTCACGGTGTTTATCCTTTTTCAGTGTTGATGGATGCAAAAAACAGTCGGGTTGGTCGTGTACAGGATATTATCGGCGCTTGTGCTGGGTTGTAGTATATAGCTCGACTGTGTGTATCGGAACAGTAGATTTCTACTAGTGTATTAGCAGGTAGCCGGAGTGCCGTGGTGCTTTATTGCCTTTGGTATTGTATTTGAAGATGATGGCTATGGTAGTTGGTTGATTTCGATACGCAAGTTACCGATTAGCTGTTTTGCGATATCAGGACGGTGATCGCGTAATGCTTGACGAAAGGTGATTGCGTTCGGACTGTTGGTAAGACGGTCGTAGTCTTTGCCAACTAGTATATAGCCCAGTCTTGCGTCTTCATCCAGCAGGCGTGGAAAAGCATCTAGAAAGCATGTTTTGCGATCTAAACTCATTTGGTACGTCAGACGCACCGGACGTTCAATTTTCATTCGGCGGTAGCCGAAATGGTGGCTCTCGATTGCTTTTGATTGTTTGTTCTGTTGGCTGAACGCATATTCGTCTAGTATGGACTGGATGTTGGCGGCGCTCATCTGACGCTTCGCCTGATTGTTCTTCGTCTTCTGCCAGCGGCTGCGCCCGTCGATTAACTGAATGTGGCCCTGCCGTTCAGTCCGTTTATGGGTGTCCAGCAGCCATAGGTAGCTGCCGATGGCGGTATGGCTGAATAATTGTTTGGGCAGTGCGATAATCGCTTCCAGCCAGTCGTTTTCGATCAGCCAGCGGCGGATTGCCGGACTGTCGGCACTGCTGCTGGTGAGCGCTGAAGCGCTGCTCAGAAAAGCGATGCGTGCGCCTTGTGGATCGGCTTTGCTCAGCAGATGCTGTAGAAAGAGAAGTGTTCCATCGCTGACTGGTGGCAGACCGCCGCTGAAGCGACTGCCGTTGCGTGTTCGCGGCGGACGCTGGCCTGCTGACGTTTCCAGTCGACGTTGAAGGGCAGGTTGGCGATCATGAAGTTGAAGTGTTGGCCGCTGAATCGGTCGTCAGTGAGGGTGTCGCCCAGCTGGATGGTGTGTTGGTTGAGATCGCCTTTGAGCAGTCGGCCGAGTGCAGCGACGGTGTAGGCGCTTGGATTGAAGTCTTGACCGTATACTTGACTGCTTGGTTGCTGTTTTTCGGCCTGATCGAGCAGGCTGCCGCTGCCGCAGGGCGGGTCGTATACGCTGATCGGCCTATCCGTTGTTCTTTCGAATAAGGTATGCACCATTAGATCGGCTACAGTGGGCGGTGTATAGTAGTCGCCGTTGACCGCGCTGCTCGAAGCGTGAATGAGCGTTTCAAATAATTCGCCGATGGCGAACGTGTCGTACTGGCTCAGGTCAATGGCGCTGAAGCGGGCTAGTACTAATGGCAGCAGGTTGGCTTGCTCTAAGCGTGTGAGCGTGCTGCGAAATTTCAGCGCTTCGAGCAATTTTTGCAGAAATGGATCCAGTTTGCTCAAATCGTTATTCAAGTTGGTTGTTTTCTCGAGAATGGCCAGCCTTTGCAGGATGGTCAGTGGCAGCAGTACCTGGACATATTCGCTTGGTTGGAAAATGCCGCGCAGCAGGCTGCTGATAGCCATGATGCGTGTTGATAGTTCATGTTGTTGGCGTCCTTTGGGATTAGCGGTTGATCAGTCTTTCAGCTGTGGTTGCAGGGGGCTAGATTTTGGGTGAGGTGTTGCTCGTGAGATAGTTGTCTGTACTTTCGGCGGCTATCTGGAATCTCTGGTTGAGATCGTTTATCCATCTTTTTTTTGTTCTCCTGAATAGGTGGTTGATCGAGTTTTAGAATTCATAGCATAAAGCATAAACCCCCCTTGACAACTCCCGAATTCAGGAGTATTATGTAAACATAGAACGCAGTCAAGAGGGGATTGAACACCATGACGAAGATTACAGCAGCATCCGATAGCACATTCAACCACGGCGGTGTCGATTTCAAGATCGACGAAAAAGGCACTCTGTGGGTCGATGGTGGCGAGTGGGACGACGACATCATCCGTGAAATTGAAGAATTCGAGAATACCGACCGCTATGACGATGAAGTCGAGTTTGAACTGACTGACGATGATGTGGCAAAAGCGCGCGATTATCTTCAGCAGAAGCAGGACGCCTACGAACTCGATTTTGTTGCTGACGCCCTGATCGGCAAGCTCGGTACCAGTCAGGACTACCAATGGCTGCACGAAGAAGTGGTCGACCTCGACACTCTGATTGACGAGCAGGTCGCTGAGTACGTCAAGGGGCAGGCCAGTAACGTCTTTAGCTACAACGTAACTGTGGAATTCGAGGAGAAGTACGGACGCGAGATGAACATGACCTTCGATGAATTCCTGAAGGCCAGCGATTATGAGGACGCACTGAAGGCGGTGCTGATGGCCCGCGATGCTGCACGGGACAACATTACTCTCGAATCCGTCATGACACCAAAGGAAGCCGCAGAGGAGTTCGGTATCAAAGAGGATACCGTTCGCGATGCGATTGAACACGAATGGCTCATTGCCCGCAAATCCGGCGCAACATGGCTGTTCCTGCGTAAGCACGCCCAGAAGCGCTGGGCAAAGAAGTAAATGAGTTTCGACCATGACGACGCTCGAAAACAGTGGATGATCGACATGGTAGGAGGGGTGAGGATGCCCTTGAATGCAACTGGCTTGCAAGTACCGCTGCCCATCAGCAGCGGTATCCTCAATTTGCATGGATGGAAAGTAACAGCACTTGCTGAAACGAAGAACTCGTACACCGTTGAGGCGGAATACGACGCGCCTACCATTTGTCCGCAGTGCGGTGGAACTGAGTATGTCCGCTTCGGTGTGAGGGAGCAGGAGTACCACGATCTGCCTGTTCACATGAAAAAGGTGGCTATTCAGGTAAAACGTCAGCGCTACAAGTGCAAAGCGTGCGGATACGTTTACGTGCCGCCGATTCCGTACATGCACGATGATCACCAGATGACTGATCGGCTGGTGGAATTCATCTGTAAGCAGAGTGTCCGCGCTCCCACTTTCGCCGCCCTGGGTCGCCTTATCGGACTGCACGAAACGACCATCAAGAACGTGTTCACTGAGTACCTCATCGAACTTGACAGGAATTACGTTATCGAAACCCCTGAATGGTTGGGGATCGATGAAGTGAAACTGGGCGGTCAGATGCGTGTCGTCTTTACCAACGTGCGCGAACGCAAACCCATCGCCCTGTTGCCCGTGTACGAGATTGAAGTGGTGCGTGAATTCATGCTGAAAAAGCTGGATCGCGCCGCCATCAAGGGTGTGGTGATAGATATGTCGCCCATGTTTCGCAGCGCGGTAGAGGAATTGTTGCCAGATGCGATTGTGATTGTGGACAAGTTTCATATCGTCAAAAAGGCCAACGAATGCCTTGATAAGGTGAGGAAAGACATCCGGAAACGGGATGACATGCCTCATGCGCAGAGCAAGCAACTGAAGAAAAATCGTCGCTGGCTTATGATGAACGAGAAGAATTTGAATGATGGGCAGAAGTTCAAGCTCTCCGTCTGGCTGCTGAACTTCGATAGTTTCGGCAAAGCCTACGCTGCGAAAGAGGCGTATAAGGCCATCTGGAACAGCGACACCCGCGAGATCGCTGAATACCTCTACAATGAGCGGTACAAGAAGCTCGACCCTGAAATCAACCCCTTTTTCTTGGAACTCATGCGGGCGACGAAGAATTGGTGGGCGTACATCTTCAACTACTTTGAGTATCGATTCACGAACGCCTATACCGAGGCCGCCAACGGGATGATGAAAGAAATTCAGAAAGCAGGCCGGGGCTACTCGTTCGACGTGATCCGGGCAAAGCTCGTCTATGGCCTTGCGCCCGAAACTGAAAACGAAGTTATTCCACCTGATTGGTGGTAGCAGATCAACCTTGACCATCGAAAGAGTGCCTATATGGATCAACCAGATTTTCTAGATAGCCGTACTCTAAGCGTAAATCTTAGTTCGTCTAAAACGAACCACTAAAATAATCATTAAGCCCATGGTGGTTAGATATTCGGCAATTGAAATGCCCGGTTGGGCATCCGTCGTCGATCTTGAATAAATGGATACGATCAGTGAAAGAAATACAAAGCCGAATAACTGAAGGATAAGACTTGTTTCTTGACCCTTGCGTTTAGTGAGTGACACGGTTGATCCTGAAGGCAGTGGCTTTTTGAATGGACCACCCACGAATTTTGTGTTGAAGTACATACTCATGACTGGAATAGAGATTACACTTCCCAGGTAGGTACCGAATGAGATATTGTTAGTTGATGGGGCCTGGAGTGGCAGTCTCATGAAGAATAAAATACTGGATAGCCAACCAATCAGTAAAAAGCTGCTAATTCGTACCCCATCATCCCACCAGATGGCATGCACCGCGTTGAATTTGAACAATGTGGTGCATACGATCAATAGAACGAAAATACATATGCCTATAGCGGGAAACAAAATGGCATAAGGTTCGTACAAAATTAGCCTCTTTTCAACAGTAGAGTACTTTGAGTATAGCTCGATTATAGCTGGTTCTGGTAGGGTTCTTGTGGTTTGAGAACCCTGTCAGGTAGTCAGTTTCCTGAATAAAGTTTCGTCAAGATTCTTTGAGCATAGCGGCTGGCTTTGTTCTGCGTGTCGTGGGCTGCATAGGAGAAGGGCTGCCTGTTTCTGAAGCTGAGCGCTTGTTCGTTCTGATAGACCGTGTGAAAGACGGTCATGTGTTGAATGCTTTTCAGGACTGATCGCGGTATGGAAATGTGCTCGGCACAGGCGATGTGAACCAGTTCATGGCTGTTTGTAATGCTCCGCATGTGTGGATGACTGAAATTGGGTAGGGGTAGTGGTTGCAGCGTTGGCTTGTCGAGCAGGGATCTCATTTCATTGGAGGCTCGTAATGGCTGCTGGCTGGCGTACAGAATCGTGGCGGTTATGGTGTCTTGCCATTGGCTATGGCCGAGCAGTTCGAGTAGGATGCGATAGTCGTTGATTGGCAAGTTGTAGTTATGCGCGTTGTACTTCATGCGAACTTGGTGCAGTGCCATTTGTAGATCGGCGTAGCTCGTTTGTTCCAGTTTCTGGTGTAAGATACAGGTCGGTATAGCTTGTCTCAGACTAGCACGTAGTGTCAGTTCCTGCGGGTCGTGAATGGCTTGCGGAAGTGTCATCGCACTGATATTTAGGAAAACATGTTTCGGCAATGGTTCCTGGATGCTGAGCAATGTGTTTAGTCGCGTCGTATTCATGGCTAGTATTTTCGGCTTGTAGAAATCTTGCCAGTTTGAATCTCTCAGCATTGTGTTCCGCCAATAGGAATTGTTTTTATAGACGAAAGCAGCGGCTGGATAGCGTAATAGTTCGTCGACTAAATCTGTCTTTTCCAACAGTTGCTTGGAAATGTGGTGGGGACGATTGGGCAGATCGGTGGTGCAGTGGTTGAGTGCGTATTGAATACGTTGGATACGTCGTTGTGTTTCGGTCAGCTGATTTTCGTACCAGGTGGATATGAGCGTGTCCTGTAAGATGATTGGCTCAGTTGCTCCGAATAACTTCTGACAGCGTTTGAGTGCGCCATTCAGGTTGTCCAGGCTGTAGTCGATAGCGCTTTGTTGACCTTTCTGGTAGACGGTAAGGAAATCCTGATGTACTAGTAGTGACAGGTTCGTCTGTGCGCTGCTCAGATGCAGGACGTTTTTGTCAGCCGATATACTGATTGGGTACGACATGTGTATTTATCTGTCGAACACAAGATGTAGGCTGCTGTGGTCAAGTTGTTGTTTTAACAGCCTCCGACCGCGTCGGCGGGCATAGTTGTCAATGTCCCAGGGGGTGTAGGTGGTCATGCCCGCTATTACCCTGCTGTGGTCAACATCTATCATGAACAGGCTGTGGTCGCCTTTATAGTGGCAGTGAAAGATGTGTCGCTCTGTCCAGCCTCCCATTCCTCTTCGATTCATTAGTATTCCGTCTATACGGTAGCTGAGTGATAGCCTGATTAGCTCAGTTAGACTGCGGACTTCTTCGAGTTCGGCTGTGCTGCTGCTAAACAGCGGCTGGGTTGCGAAAACGCTTTGTAGGGGTTCTAACTGGTTCAGCAATTGCTCATTGGGGGTGCTCCAATCGCTTCGGCTGAGCTGTTGTTCGGTCAGCAGACTGATCGAGTCTTGTCCGATCGGTACTGTTTCGCTCAGCATATAGAGCAGCAGTCGGTAGTCGTTTTCGACGCTGTTGTAATTGCTGCGATTGAAATGGTTGTGAATGCTTTGTACGGCATGGTTCAGTTCGGCGACTGGGCTGTTCCAGATCAGCCATGGAATGCCGTTTTCCCAAAAGCTATTGTCACTGGGAATGCTGTTGTTATGGCTTATATATTCGCTCAGCAGCTGTAAGCGGATGGGCAGGTCGCTGGCTTGACCGTGTGAGGGCGTATAACGCATATTTTCTAGGAAATAGCTTTTCAGCGGCTGTTGAATGCTTTTCAGTTGCTCGATTTTGTCTTTGCTGATGGGTAGCTGTTCGTTGTCGTAGTAGTAGACCCAATTCTCGTCGTAGATCTTTTCTTTGAGCCATTCTCGGTAGGCGTAGGCGGCGGCCGGAAATTTAAGGATGTTCCGTCTTGTTGTGAGGCAGTTGAGCACGATTTCAGGAATGCTGATGTACAGCTGTAGTTCGTCGCTTGTGCAGCGATTGAGGGCCATTTGCAGGTCGTGGATCAGGTGACTGTCGTTTGGCAGCCAGGTGTAGTAATGGCTTTGCAGCAGTTCAGTGGCCTGCTCATATATGTCTTGTTTGTGCTGTGGATACAAACCATAGAAAAATTTTTGGCAGCGTTTGATCACATGGTCTAGTCGATCCAAACCAATTTTTTGGTTTGAGCCGGCGAACAGCACATGATCGCGCCGATAGTGCAGCTGAATCTGGTGGTGGCTGTCGCTCAGGGTGAGCGTGTCCGGTGTCATTGAAACTGAGAGCATCATAGGCCGTGATCCCTTATGTGTTTTTCGAGAATGCGTCTGCTGTAGCGGGTAGCATAATTTTCCATGCCGAAGGGCCCTCGTACATATATCTGATGAAAAGTGAGGCCGTAGCGGTTGATGACGCTCAGTGCTTCATCGCCTTTGTAGCGGGTATGCAGGACGTGTACTTGGGTGGCGACGGCATCTGCGCTAACTATGATCTGCAAGTCGTGGCTTAGTGCGATGACTGTGTCCATACTGTTCACGGATTGGATGTGCTGGTTCTGAAAATCGGGCAGGGCATCGAGTGTGTGGCCGTCGTGCAGTTGGTAAGTTAACCGCTGAGCCCTGTTCCGTTGTTCTCGAGCGAGCGGTGTGTTAAGCCTTTGTGCAACATACTCATCGATGGGCATGTCTTCTTGTTCGAGCAGCAGATCCAGCAGTACCTGGCATTCGCCGTGTGATCGGTTGTACTGACTGCGATTGAGGCGTTCATGGATGAGTTCCTGGGCGCGTTTCAGAGGCGTATAAGGCAAAGTTGGCAGGCGTTCGCCTATGTCTTTGTCTTTTTCTCGCCAGTTTCTGGCTTCCCAGTTTTCCCACAATTCGACCCGCAGTGTCAGTTCCTGAACGTCGCTGACCGGGCGATCGAGTGGTGTGTCACGTAGTCTTTTCAGGACGTGGCTGTCGAGCGGCTGGCGGATATTTTGTACCGTTTCTCGGTGGTTATGGGCGTGGTCAGGAATGGCATCAGTTGCGACGTAGTATTCCCATATCGCTTCGCGTGATTCATGCCCACTCAAGCTTGTTGATAGATAGGCGTAGGCAATTGCCGGATTTTCCAGGATTTCGCTGCTGAGCGGCTGTTTGTTTTCGAGGCCCCATGTGATGGGAAACTGTTTCTTGTTCAGTTTTAGGTCGGTGGTGCAGTTGCGCAGCGCGTATTGCAAGGCGCGAATACGCTGTGCTTCAGTGGGCAGCCAGTTGTCGTAAAAGGGGATCAGCTCATTTTCAAGTTGTTCCTGAAGCTGGGCGCTGAACTGTCGCGTGATGGTCTGTCCGCTCCCTTTTCGATAGTCTTCCTGTAGTATGCCCTGGCAAGTTTCCACAAGTTCCTGAGTGTTATCCAGATCGATTACGAATGTATGGTAGTCGATCTGGTAACTCAGATGATCATGTTTACGATTGAAGACCAGTGCGCTGTGTGGACTGTTCAGATACAGGTGTTGGGCATCGGCTGAAAGATGAATGTTCATTTTAGTTGAAGCGCATTAGCGGTGGGAAGAGGCTGTCGGTTGGGTGTGGCAGGTACAGAACGCGTTCGGCGATGAGCCGTTCGAGCAGTTCGTTTCTGGTCAGATTCAGCAGATTGGTGGCTGGTCGTTCATGCCTTTTGCTGCGAATACGCCAGTCGGCGTCGGTTGGCCGGATCAGACTGGCGAGCAGTGAACGAGTGAGTGGTATACCTGGCGGCAGATGGGCGGTCAGTGTTGTGATGTCAGGTGACATAAAATGTTTACCCGTTCTTTTCTTGGTTAGTTTACAACAAGATGATCGTTTTTGCTATTCGTTTCAGTTTGTCAGGCTGGGTGTGAAAAGTTGATTTGGATGCTGTTGCCGGGTGATCCAATGGTCGATGATTTGCTCGGCTAAAAGCAGGTGCTTAGTGAGCTCGAGTGCATGTCAAATGTCCATTTGTGTGGCTAGTTTGTTCAAAGTACGCTGGGCATAGCGGGTAGCGTAGTTGGCTAGTCCGAAGGGGCCATGTGTCTGTATTTTCACTTTTGTCTGTTGGTAGGACTGGCTGATGAAGCTTAGGGCATGCTCGTCTTTGTAGCAGGTGTGAAAAACGTATAGACTTTTCATGTTCAAGTTCTGATGAACTGGGATGTGATGGGTATGTGCGATGGCTAGCAAACTGTCGAAGCTGGTCAGTGGTGTGAGGTACGGCTTTTCAAAGTCTTTCAGTGTTTTGAAGAGCGCCTGATGATAAATGCGTGAGTCAGCCCACCATCGGTTCATTTCACTGGTGAATTGCTCAGTGTCCAGTTGTTCGATAATTTGTTGGCTGAGCGGCAGTTCATTCGTTGACTGAACTCTTCGAAGCAGGCGAGCGAGCACACGGTACAGTTTTTCAGGGCTGTTGTAGCCGCTGCGATTGAACTGCTGCTCAATGAAGCGAATGGCTTTACGAAGTTCCAGATAAGGATGATGTTGATGATTGACGACTTCTTTTTCGTTGGTTTGCCAGGCGAGTGAGAGCTGAATATACAGGCTCAATTCATCAGGATCGCTGACTGGCTGATTCTGCAGCTGCATGTCTCTCAGGTGTTCAAATAGTGTGGCGCTGAGCGTGTGTCGGATGGTTTCGATAGTGGGTCGGTTACTGATGCCGTAGAAATCTAGCCATCGCGTTTCCATGTCCGTATTGGTCATACGATTCCATAGTCTGCTGTAAACGTAAGCCGCCGCAGGATTTGTCAAAATGTCTTGAATCAGCTGTGGGTGATTTTCGAATGATTTCATCCAGATTGTTCGGTGATTATCATAGACAGTTAAGGCTGTTTCTACTGCTTGGATGACATGAGCTGCTTCGGGTAGCCAATTATCGTAGATGGGGGGCAGCAAATCGGCTAATTTTTCGTGAATGGTTGTGTACGGAATGTTGCTTCCAGACAGTTCGTACAGCACTTGGCTGCCGTCTTCTAAAATTCCGTCTAGATCGTTCAGATTGCGGTTGATGGTTATTATCTGCTCGTTACGGCTGTAGTAAACCCAATTGCAAGTGCGACTGAGCGTGATCGCGCCGTGCGGGCTGTGAATGGTGAGCGTCGTTTCGGTCTGGCTGAAGCTGAGCGGGTAATTCATAGGAATTGCGCCAGGGGACCGTCGCCTTCAGGCGACAGCGGAATGGCGCGCTTCTCCTTTCTTCATGCAATATCTTAAAACGCGCTATCAAACCAGTGGGGATACCACTGTGAAGCATAACGTAGGTGCATGTAGGCCATGCGTGTTTCAGAAGCCTCCGGCTTTAGCCGTGGGGAGTGTCACAACAATCGTGTTTGGAGAGATGCTCTGGGCGGGTGATTACGGATCAATACTTCCTTGTTGTTGAGGCGGCCGGTTTGTTTGTCAGCAGGTCTCATGCTGGATGTGAAAGTGACTGCTTGAATATCGTAGTGTCGATAGGTATAGCGTATTTCAGGTGTATCGTAGGAAGACAGCAGCCAATGGCATTGGGCGCTAAAGAGCCGTTCGGCCAGCCGCTGGTGGTTTTCGGGGTCGCGCATATTATGTGCGTAATTGACGCTGTTGTTTGGATAAGGTGGATCGATGTATATCAGACTGTCGGGCTGATCGTATTGGTTGATGGTCAACTGCCAGTCCTGGTTGAGAATACGGGTGTCAGCCAGTCGATGAGCAGCAGGCATGATTCGCCGTTCTAGATTCTGAAGTGCGCCGATCAATCGATTTCCGTGACCGCCGTCGTTGATGGCCGTCTGGAAGCGTGGATAGTTCAGTTCGCCGCCCCAACCGGCCATGATTAAGTAGAAAAACCGGTGGGCGCGTTCCAGGTCGCTTAGTTGGGCTGTATCCAATTGGGCCAGCCGTTCGAATTCGGCTCGTGAAACGAGCTCCCAATCAAAGCTCTGGATAAATGCGGCTGGTTCTTTCTGAAGAGTACGGTAGAAAGCGGTCAAATCAGTATCGATATCGTTGATGACTTCGTGTGCGCTGGGTGGCTTCTCGAAATAAATCCAAGCGCCGCCAGCGAATGGTTGGATATAGGTCTGGTGAATAGGCAGGCTGCCGATGATCGTTTCATGTAGCCGTGATTTGCCGCCTACCCAACGGATGGGACTGTTCAGCATTGGTTAATTCTCGTTGTTCGGTATAGTGAGCACGGATGCGTCTTGAATGTTTCGCAGAGCCGGCTCAATCCAGTGGGGTGTTTTGCTGTTTGTGGCTGCATTGACCTGCCATTGTTGGTCTTTGATGAAATACTGAGCCTGAATGAGTCTGACATTTCTGAAGTTGAGTGTGAGCAGGTAGTAAGGCATCGCGCTGTCGTGATATTCGATTTGGCCGTTGATGTATTGCAGTGGTTGGCCGTCCGGCATAGTGGGTTGAATGCTGTTCGATACGATCATGTTCAGTGTGTGGTCAATGAGTTCAGTGCGGTTCAGGATCATTTCATGCAACACTTTCACCGTTTTTTTCAGATTGTCTTGTACTGAGTCTTGAGTGCTGAGTTTTTGCTCAGCCGCCTCGCGGGTGGCATAGATTTTCCAGAGTGCGTTGGCGGCTTTCCTGGTTATTATGCGCTGCTGAACTAGGTTGAAAAGTATAGGGCCTAACATGGCATTTCCCTTTTGGACGGCTGTTTGATAGCGTTTGTGGTTCGTCAGCGTTTGCTTAGAATTAGTGGTTGACAGCGTCGTGATTTGTTCATTTAGTTTGATGAGCAGCGATCGCGCATGTGCTTAACTGAGAAAACCGTGCCATGGTTGTGGGGTCTGGATGCCGTCCAGCGCTAGTCGCGGGTTACAGCTAAGAATGATGCTGCTGATTTCTCGGTTGTAGGTAGGCGTACCGTGGTAAGTGACGGTGGCCGTCGGCCATAACAGCACGAATGTAAAGTTGCGGCTGTTCCCCGACGCTTGAGGATGTAAGCGCGCACTGAGTATACGTGCTGCCGATAGTGGACTGCCTAGAGCGATCACGATCTGTCCCAAACTGATTGGGTGATTAGCGTCGGGTCGATATTCGATCCAGTTATTGCGATTGTGGCTGTCGCTTCCCGTGAAAATGGTGCCTGTGTTTAGTGTGTTAACGACATAGTAATGGTCGTTCCTGAGCAGCTGTTGGAGATTACCTTTACAGCCATTCAGGGTGTGACTGCCAATAACTGATGGGCTGAGTAGACCGTCCAATAGCGGCGTGGATGGGCTGAGCAGCCGAATGTCGATCAGTAGTGTCAGCAGGATGATGGTCAGCGCAACTGTTAAGCGTATTATATTTTTCATGATTATCCTTTTGTGTGTTCAAGTTTTAGTCCGCACTGATCGATCAGTGCGGACCGCCCCCCCCGTTGGGATATTCTCTCTTATTCGGTTATTCTGGCAGACATGCAGAATCAGGTAGCCATGTCGTTGTAAATGATGATGTCTGCCGGCGTATTTTCGGTGATGATACTTGTAGCAAATTCTATCCAGCAGCGATTTGGGAAGTGTACCATAGTCAGTCCATCACGTGGGAAGTGTACCATAGTCAGTCCATCACAATGGCTGATCGTGTCCGGTTCACCCCATTGGTGGCGAGCAATGTAGTAGGTCAGCGTGCCGCTTCCTGATCGGGGTGGATAAAGATAGGTTTCGTGACCACTCCGTCCCGTAAACGGGACGGCTTCTCAGGCTACGCATGGCCCAGTGCCTACGTTAACGCCTGACGGCCCGATCCAGGCCGACTTATTCAACGCAAGATTCAGGATATTTATCGC
>Ga0123338_10001656_pt1 | contig 21290 bp, 15 predicted proteins | sample grotaG_FD_89793 | JGI IMG/M metagenome (GOLD analysis project Ga0123338, IMG submission 89793) | Glacier valley bacterial and archeal communities from Borup Fiord, Nunavut, Canada, to study Microbial Dark Matter (Phase II) -... | ecosystem: Environmental > Aquatic > Freshwater > Ice > Glacier ...
CAGGATGTCCGTCCCGACCCGGGTGCCGATGGCCAGCATCGTCAGTGCCGCCGCCAGCAGGATGCCTGCGGAATACCCCATCAGCAACACCCGCAAGCTCGTCAGCGCCCGGCCCGGCAGCACACCGCTCCGCACATGCTCCCACCCGGACTCCAAGGTCTCGCTCAGCGTCGGGAACAGCAGCGGGTTGTCCAGGAAGCGGGCATAGACCTCCCACACCGCGCCCAGCACCAGCAGAAATAGCGTCTTGCGCAGCGCGCCGTTGTTCCACAGCCGCTCGCCCAGCGGCAGCACCCGCTCTACATCCATCCCGCCCAGCCCCGCATCCATGCGGGACTCCGGATGGACCAGGATCGTGGCCTCAGACATGCACGGCTCCCACGGCTTCGGCCTGGTCCACATCCTCAGCCCCGCGCTCCGTGAACAATAGTTCGTGGATGCGCGCCTCCAACCGGGCGGCGCTGCCATCGGTCGGGTTGATCCGGTCCACCCCGTCAATCTCCGCCCGCACCCGCCCGGGGTGCGGCGACAGCAGCAGGATGCGGTTGCCGATGCGGATGGCCTCCGCAATCGAGTGCGTGACGAACATGACCGTAAACTGGGTGTCGGCCCACAACTGCAGCAACTCGTCCTGCATCCGCCGCCGGGTCAGCGCGTCGAGCGCCGCGAACGGTTCGTCCATCAGCAGGATGTCCGGCTCCATCGCCATGCCCCGGGCGATGGCGACGCGCTGCTTCATGCCGCCGGACAGGGTGTGCGGCAGGCTGTCCCGGAACTTCGTCAAGCCGACCTTGTCAATGTAGGCCCCGGCCCGCGCCGCCGCGTCCTTGCGGCCCATGCCCCGGGCTGCCAGCAGCGGGAACATCACGTTCTCCGCCACGGTCTTCCAGGGCATCAGCTGGTCGAACTCCTGGAACACCATCATCCGGTCCGCACCCGGCCCGGTCACGACCCTGTCCTTGATGGTGATCCGCCCCTCGTCCGGGCGCATGTAGCCGCCAACCGCCTTCAGCATCGTGCTCTTGCCGCAGCCGCTCGGCCCCAGCACAACATAGCGGTCGCCACGGCGCACCTGGAAGCTGACCCGGTGCGTCGCCGTCACCAGGGACGACGGAGTCTTGTAGCGCAGCGTCACCCCCTGCACGTCCAGCAACGGTGCGCCGGACCCGCCGGCTGCCCCGTCCATCACCCGCGTGCCCGGCCCAAGGTCCGCCGCAGCGGCCGCCGTCGGCCCGCCTGCTGCGCCGCGCCTTGCCGCGCTGCCCCCGGTCGCACCGCCCTCCATCACTCCGTCCAAGATGTCCCGGACCAGCATCCCTCTCGGCGCCGCCGGCCGTGTCTGGTCCGCCATGCTAACTGCCCTCCAGGTCGGCCGAGACCGCGAAGAAGTAGTCCGTCCAAGCCTTTGGCAACGTCTTCAGCGTCCCGACCCGGTGCATGTGCTGCGCCATCCGAAGCGTGCCCTGCGGCTGCGGCCGGTAGTCGTCCATGCCAGGCTCCCGCATCATGGCCAGCAGGTCGTCCGCCGGCGTCTTGTCACCTGACCCGGCACGGTAGATCTCAACCGCCTCCCGCGGGTTGGCGCGGATGAACCGCTCCGCCTCCATCGTCGCCTCTTTGATCGCCTGGATCACCTTGGGGTTGGCGTCGCCGAACTTGGTGGTGGCGAACGAGACGGAGTTGCTGACCGGGCCGCCCATGATGCCCCGGTCGTCGGTGATCCGGTGCGCGCCAGGGACGGTCCGCAACTCCTGCAACATGAACGGCGGCGCCCCAAAGTGGCTCGCGACCTCGTGGCGCGGGTTGGTCAGCGCAACCAAAGCGTCGGGATGGCTCATCTGCACGGTATTGCCGTCCAGCCGGCCCCAGCCATCTGGGCCGAACGCGGCAGCGGCGGCGATCTGCAGCAGCACCGCCTGCGTGCTGACCCGCACGGTGGGCACGGCGATCTTGTCGGTCTCGGTAAAGTCGGACAGCTTCTGCAGCCGGGGATCACGGGACACCAGGATTAGCGGCAGGGCGCTGCTCGCCACGATGCCCTTCACGCCGCCCCGGGTGCGGTCCCACAGCAGCAGCAGGTTGGTCGGCCCGGTATGGATCACGTCTATGCTGCCCGCCAGCAACGCGTCGGTGGCGTTGCCGCCGCCTGAGAATACCAGCCACTCGATCTTCAGGTCCGGCACGCCCAGGGCGGCGGCCCGCTGCTCGATCAGGCGCTGCCGCTCCATGACGTAGGTCGGCATGTAGATGATGCTGGGCTGGCGCGTGACCTTGATCTCGCGCGCCTGCTGGGCCTGGGCCGCCTCGGGTGCGCCCAAAGCCACGAGCAGGAATAAGGCCAGCAAGGCCAGGTATCGCATGTGTCCTCCCGTCTTGGCCGTGACGCCTCCCGACCTATGAAGGCACCAAAGCCGCCGGTGCGCCACCCAAATTGTCGGCAGCGCGGCGCGGCCCGTGTCCGGCATGGGCGACGGCCCCGCATCCAGTCTCGGCCGGGGAATCGCCAAGTGCGACAGTGTCTCACGGTATCGCCGCCGTTAGCCCGGCTGGGCCGCCGCATCAGGACAGCCGTAGCGCGGCGGTAAGGTTGTCCGCAGGGCTATGCCGCTGGCCTCGCCCGCGCGCCCTGCCCAAGCGCCACGCGCGGCACTAGGAAAGCGGCCAGCATTGCTGCCGCCGCCGCCGCGAACACCGCCCAGAACGTCAAATGCAGCCCACGACCCAGCGCCAGCCGCACGCCGGCATCAACGACCTGGCCGGGACCGTCCAGCAACTGCCTGATCTCGTCGAAGTGGACCACCGCGCCGGCCTGGTGCGTCAAACTGTAGTTCAGCACGCCCCCCAGCACCGTCGCGCCGAGCGTGCTGCCAAGGTTGCGTGCAAACAGGTTGGACGCCGTGGCCGACCCGCGGTCCGCCCACCCCACGCTCTCCTGGATCAACACGATGGCCGCCGTGCTGGAAAAGCCCATGCCCAGCCCCATTACCAGCGATCCCAGCCCCGCCACGAACGACGGCACGCCCGGCTCCAGGAACAGGAACGCCGCCGCGCCCACCGGCAACAGCGCCGCACCGAACACCAGCGTCCCCCGCAAGCCGAAGCGCACGAAGTTCTTTGCCGCCACCGTCGCGCCGATGGGCCAGCCGAGCACCATCACCGTCAGCGCGAACCCAGCTTCCAGAGCCGACCGGCCCAGCACGCCCTGCACGTACATCGGCAGGAAAGCGGTCAGCCCAATGATGGCCATGCCGCCCAACAGCGTGGCCAAGTTGGCGGTAGCGATGGGGCGGCGGGTCCACAGCGCCAGGGACATCAGCGGGTCGGCGGCCCGGCGCTCCTGCAGGATGAACAGGATCGCGCTGACCCCGGCCACGATCAGCGACGCCATCGCCAGCCTGCTGTCCGACGTACCAAAGGCCGTCAGCGCAACCATCAGCGCCGCAATGGCGACGGCGAACAGCGCCGCCCCGATGAAGTCAACCTGCTGGCGCCGGGTTACGGCGGCCTCCTGCAAGTAGGTCCGGAAACCGTATGCCGCCGCAAGCCCAACCGGCACGTTGATCCAGAAGATCCAGGCCCAACTCAGGTCCTGGATGATCAGCCCGCCTGCCAACGGTCCCAGCACGGACGACACGCCCCAAACGCTGGCCAGGTAGCCCTGGATTTTCCCGCGTTCCTGCGCGGTGTACATGTCGCCAACCAGCGTCTGCCCGACCGGCAGCACGGCACCGGCACCAAACCCCTGCACCAGCCGGAACGCGATCAAGGACGGCATTGACCACGCGAACCCGCACAGCACCGATCCCACCAGGAAGATCGCGATCCCAGCCAGCATCACCGGCTTGCGCCCGAACACGTCGGCCAGCTTGCCAAAGCCCACCGTCGTCGCCGTCTGCGCCAGCAGAAAAGATGAAAACACCCAGGCATACAGGTGCAGGTCGCCAAGCTGCGCCGCGATCTGCGGCATGGCCGTCGAGACGATGGTGCCCTCGATAGCGATCATGAACATTGCCGCCATGACTGACGCCATGACCAAGGGTCGCCGCATGCCCGGCGACGCTGCCGCTGGCACGGGCGGCGCGACAGCCGGGTTCTCTTGGATATGGCTGTCAGGCGGCATGGGCGCACTCTCCGATGGTCGGTTGCACGGCCGAGCAATCCAAATACGGACCTGACCTAGGACCACCGTCCCGCACGCGCCGGGTCGCCACTACGTTGCTGCACGCCCCGCCCCCCGGCAACGTAGTGGGGGCCGGCCCAGTTTGAATACGGTTACCAGCGGCAATCCAGGGTTGCGCCGGTCGCCTACGAGACCAGGAAGGTGCTCTACAACCCGAACCGGGTTCCGCCGTCCGCTCAATGCCAGCCGTCCCGCTGGACCTAACACGGCCAGCGGCAGTGCCCTCTTTGAAACCACACACCGCTCCAGAAAGTCCGAGACTGCACAACGCTGCCGGTCACCGGCCCCCGCAAACCCCGCGGTCGTTCATCATCGTGTGGCACCTCCGATCACCTGCCGTCGTAGCGGCGTGGTGATCCAAGGAAAGCAAGGCCTGCCACGCACCTTCGAAGTGCGGACCGCCTTGACAGGCCCGCACAGGACGGTCACGGGGCATCGCGGACACGGGAAGGACCGGATGCGGATACTCGGGATAGGCAACCGGATAGACCTGGGCGACCTCTACATGGCCCTGCAACGCGAGGGCCACGACGTCCGCGTCCATGCCGGCGACCCCGCCTACGCCGGCTGCTTCGGCGGCCTGGTGCAGACCGTCCCCGACTGGCGCCCCGCCCTGGACTGGGTCGGCCGTGATGGCATCGTGCTGTTCGAGAAGGTCGGCCGCGGCGCCGAGCAGGACGCCCTCCGCCAGGACGGCTACCGTGTCATCGGCGGCAGCGCCCTCGGCGACCGCCTGGAGTACGACCGCGCCTACGGCCAGCAATCCCTCCGCAACGCCGGCCTGCAGCTCGCCGCCGGCGAGGACTTCGCCGGACCCGCCGAGGCCGCGGCCTGGCTGCGCGCCAACCCCGGCCGCTACGTCCTCAAGCACCACAACAACGCCCGCGCCACCTTCGTCGGCGACCACCGCGCCGGGGCGGACGTGCTGTTCCAGCTCTCCCGCACCCCGCCCGGCCGCGTCCTGCTGCAACCCCGGCTGGAGGGCGTGGAGGTCGGCGTCGGCGCCTACTTCAACGGCCGCCGCTTTCTCCACCCCGCCTGCATAGACTTCGAGCACAAGCGCTTCTTCCCCAGCGAAATGGGCGAGATGACCGGGGAAATGGGCACGCTCGCCTCCTACGACGGCGCGCAGCCGCTGTTCGACGCGACGCTGGGCCGGATCGCGCCCCTGCTCGCCGCCACCGGGCACGTCGGCTACGTCAACCTGAACATGATCGCCAACGAGGCCGGGCTGTGGCCATTGGAGTTCACCTGCCGCTTCGGCAATCCCGGCTTCGCCGTGCTGGCGCCCCTGCAAAAGGACGGCTGGGGCGACCTGCTGCAACGGATGCTGGATCCAACGACCGGAGCTTTCGCAACGCTGCCGGGCTGGTCCGTCGGTATCGTGCTGACTATCCCGGGCTTCCCCGAGGAGACCGCCGACGCCGACCCCGCCGCAGACCCCCCGCTGTTCCACCACGACCCACCCGACGACCCCGCCCACTACCACCTGTCCGACGTGCGCCTGCAGGACGGCCAAATCTTTGCCCGGCGCCGTACCGGCTACGCCATGGTTGTCACCGGCACGGGCGGCACCGTGCCGCAGGCCCAGGCCGCCGCCACCGCCCGGGCGCGCAACGTCGTCATCCCAAACCTGCGTTGGCGCACCGACATCGGCGACCGTTTCCTGGCCGGCGAGGGCACGCGCCTGCAAGCCCTGGGCTGGCTGCCTCGGCTGGACCGCGCGGCATGACCAGCTCCATCGCAGCCAGCCCCATCGCAGCCAGCCCCATCGCAGATTGCCTGGCCGGCACGATCTCACCGGAAGTCGCCCTGGCCCGGCTGCTCCTGGCCGGCAGCACCCCGGACGCCATCGAACGCAGCCTGCAAGACCACAGCTCCGATGCGCCGCGCTGGACCGCGATGATGCATCTGCTGCAAACCCGCCGGGCCGCCCTGGACGCCCTGGCGTCGGAGGTCCAGGCAACCGTCGCGCAGCACGATGCGTCCGGCACCACGCCCGCAGATGGCGTGGCCCGCATCGCGGCCTTCTTCGACCACGCCGTGCGGCACTCCCCCGAGGCCAGCGTGGCGCTGTATTCTCTCGGCGACCCCGCCATCCTCGCCGCCGCCACGGCGGAGATCGTGACTTGGATGGAAACCCAGGGCCTCCTGCGCCCGGGGATGGACGTCCTGGACCTCGGCTGCGGCATCGGCCGCATCGCCGCCGCGCTCGCCCCGCGCTGCCGCACCGTCCTCGGCCTGGACGTGTCTGCCGGCATGGTCGCCGAAGCCCGGCGTCGCCATGCCGCACTGCCCGGCGTCACGTTCGCCCAAACAGACGGGCAGGGGCTGGATGCCTTGCCTGACCAGTCCTTCGACCTGATCGTGGCGGTGGACAGCTTCCCCTACATCGTCCAGGCCAATACCGCCGACCGGCACATCTCCGCTGCCGCCCGCATCCTCCGCCCCGACGGCGCCCTGGCCGTCCTGAACCTGTCCTATCGCGAGGACCCCGCCGCCGATCAGTCCGACGCCCAAGCTTGGGCCACCGCCCACGGCCTGACGGTAAGCACCGCCGGCACCACCCCATTCATCCTCTGGGACGGCACCGCCTACGTATTCCTAGCTGCTCCCTCCCCCTTTGGAAGAGGGCCGGGGTGAGGGGGGCTTCCCTGCGCTTCAGGGACCGCGAGTTCCGCCAGCGCAAAGCCTCTCACGACCTAGCATTGCACGTGCCCACCCCCTCACCCCAACCCTCTCCCGGAGGGAAAAGGGGCAAGCACGCCTTCCTCCTAGCCGCCCTGCTCGCCACCTTCCCAGCCAAAGCCCAAACCCCCCGCCGCGGCGGCGAGCTGCGCCTGCTGGCCCGCAGCCCCGTCGGCTCCATAGACCCGCAGATCAACTACACCGCCCAGTACTGGCAACTCTTCGCCCTCGCCTATGACGGCCTCGTCGCCTTCCGCAAGGTGCCCGGCGACCGAGGCAACGAGCTTGTGCCAGACCTCGCCGACGCCCTTCCAACCCCCGCCGACAACCTGACCTATGCCTTCCGCCTCCGCTCCGGCATCCGCTTCAGCACCGGCGCCCCCGTGCGCGCGTCGGACGTCGCGGCCTCCCTCCGCCGCATCTTCCAGGTTGCCAGCCCAACCGCCGCCACTTACTACGGCGCAATCACCGGCGCCCCCGCCTGCCTCCGCACCCCCGCCGCCTGCGTGCTGGAAGGCGTGCAGGCCGATGACGCCGCGGGCACCGTCACCATCCGCCTGGACCGTCCGGACCCCGAGTTCCTGACCCGCCTCGCCCTGCCGCATGCCAGCGTGCTGCCAGCCGATGCACCCCCAAGCGATGTGGGCACCCGCCCGCTGCCCGGCACCGGACCCTACATCATCGAGTCCTACGACCCTGGTGCAGGCATGGTCCTGGTCCGCAACCCGCACTTCCGCGAATGGAGCGCGGACGCCCAGCCCGACGGCTACCCCGACCGCATCCGCTACGACTTCGGCCTGGAAGACACCGCCGCCATCACCGCCATCCTGAACGGCCAGGCCGACTGGACCTTCGACGCCCCGCCCGCCGACCGCCTGGCCGAGCTGGGGGCGCGCCACGCCAACCTGGTCCACCTGAACCCGTCCTTCGCGATGTGGTTCCTGCCGATGAACACACGCCTGGCCCCCTTCAACGACCCCCGCGTCCGCCGCGCCGTCAACCTGGCCGTGGACCGGCGGGCGTTGGTGAAGCTCTACGGCGGCCCGCGCATGGCCACGCCGTCCTGCCAGGTGCTGCCGCCGGACTTGCCGGGCTACGTGCCGTACTGCCCCTATCCGCCCGACCTCGCCGCGGCGCAACAGTTGGTAAGGGACAGCGGCACCGCCGGCCAGACCGTAACCCTGGTGACGGACGACAGCCCGGTGGCGCGGGCCATCGGCACATACATGCTGGACGTGCTGCGGGACCTCGGCTTCGTGCCCCGGCTACGGTCGCTCTCGGCTAACGTACAGTTCACCTACATCCAGAACACCCGCAACGCGGTGCAGATCAGCCTGACCAACTGGTATGCGGACTATCCCTCGGCCAGCAACTTCCTGGGCGGCATCTTCGGCTGCACGGCGTTCCGTGAAGGCTCCGACGCGTCCCCCAACATCTCCGGCTGGTGCGACCCGGCGTTCGACCAGGCGCTCGACGCGGCCCTATCCGACCCGGCCGGGACGCCGGCCATTGCGGCGCTGGACCGGCAACTGACGGATGCAGCGCCATCTGCCGTCCTATTCAACCCGCGCTACATAGACATCGTATCCGCCCGCGTCCGCGGCTACGCCTACCACAACCAGTTCCGCTGGCTGATCGGCCAGGCTTGGGTGGAGTAACCCGCGTACAACCTCAAGGCCGCGCCCGGCGACAGCTTGCCCTCATCTGGAACCGGTACGCCGCAGCGCCTTTCCGGCCACAACATCCCAGCCCCAGCCGCAACGCCGGGTGAAACACCGCGCATCCCGCAGCCTGATCCGCTATGCTGCCGTGCCTCCCTCCCAAGGAACCACCATCCGATGCCCACGCCGTTCTCCTCGGACGATCTCGGCCGCGTGTTCGACGCGCGCACCCTCACGCGCGGGCGCAGCCTGCTGCTGCTCGGCGCGGTCGAGGTCGGGATGCAGGGGGATACCGTGTCCGCCACCGTGGACCAGGCCGGCACCAAGCAGACCGTCACGCTGGACCCCCAGACCAGCGGCAGCCGAGTCGCCCTAAACGCCCGCTGCACCTGCCAAGCTCCCGCCTGCGTCCACGCCGCCGCCGCCGCCTTCGCCGCCTTGGAACGCTTCCCCATGCTCCGCAAGGCCCAGCCCAAGGGCCTGCTGGACACCCTGACCGCCGACGAAGCCCCGGAGCGCCGCGCCGTGATGTTCGAGCTTGCCGCCGCCCCACCCCCCGAAGGCTGCTTCGTCAGCACCTTCCTGGTCGGCGAGCGCACCCGGCGCATCACCCCCACCACCCCGCGCCAGGTCAGCGTTGACCCCGGCAGCGGCGCACCCGCCCGCGCCCTCGCCCGGCTGATCGGCGCCGGCAGCACCACCAAGTCCGCCATCCCCCGCGAGATGCTGCCGGAGGTCCTACGCCAGCTCGTCGCCTCCGGCCAGGCCCGCTGGGCGCCCAGCGGCAAGCGGCTGCAGGATGGCGAGACTCGGACCTTCGACGCCCACCTCAAGCCCAAGCTGCCGCTCAAGTCCGCAGTCCTGCACAGCGACGCCGGGCCGTTCTACGTGGACGGAGCCACCGGCGCCGTCGGCCGCGTCCGCCTGCGCCAGCCCGCGCCGCCATCCGCCCGCCCGGCCCGGCCCGAGCCGATCCCCATGCCGCCCGCATCCAGCGACGACTCCATCATCGAGACGGAGATGACGCCCATCATCCGCCTGCGCCGGGTCAAGAACGCCGATGCGTCCGGCCGCGTCGGCTTGCTGGATGCCCTGACGCTCGATTTCAGCTACGGCGGCGTGCTGGTCGCTGGGCACGATGACCGGCAGTTCATCCGCGTCATGTCGCCAGCCGGCCCCAGCTTTGTCCGCCGGGACACCGCAGCGGAGGAGGCGGCGTTCAACACCCTGGGTGCGGACGGCTTCACCCAGATGCGCATCCCGGAGGCCGGGTCCAGCAAGGGCCGCCGCGCCCTGGTCCATGTCGGCCCCGACGCGGCGGAACGCTGGCACCACTTCATCGCCGCCCGCATCCCGCAACTGCAACTGCTGGGCTGGCGCAACCTGATTGACCACGACTTCGGCCCTCGCCTGGCCGAGGAGGTCGGCACCACCGACGTCCAGGTGCAGGACGCTGGCCCCGGCCGCTTCAGCCTGGACTTCGGCATCGAGATTGATGGCGTGCGCCTGCCGCTTCTGCCGATCCTCACCAAGCTGATCGAGCGCGGCGGGCTAGAGGCCGCGCAGGTCGTGGACGGCGAAATCATAACCAGCTTGGACGACGGCCGCGTCGTCAAGCTGCCTGCCGACCGCATCCGCCGCCTGCTGGCCATCATGGGCGACCTGATCGAGGGTGCCGGCCGCTTGCAGGACGGCCCGCTGATCCTGCCCACCGCCGAGGCCGCGACCGTCCTGGAGTTGGAGGACCTGGTCAACACCCGGTTCGAGAGCGCCACGGCCATACGCGCCTACGTCGAGCAGTTCCGCGACGAGGCCGAGATCGCCCCGGTCCTGCTGCCCTCGGGTTTCCAAGGCGACCTGCGCCCCTACCAGAAGCAGGGCCTGGATTGGCTGCAACACCTGCGCGGCCACGGGCTGGGCGGCCTGTTGGCTGACGACATGGGCCTGGGCAAGACTGCCCAGACCATCGCGCATTTGGTGTTCGAGCACGCGGCGGGACGCCTGGACCGCCCGGCCCTGATCGTCGTGCCCACCAGCCTCATCAGCAACTGGACGGCGGAGCTGACCAAGTTCGCTCCCCATCTGCGGACCGAGGTGCTGCACGGCCTGGACCGCCACGCCCGGCGCGACCGCCTGGCCGGCGTCCACGTCGTCATCACCACCTACACCGTGCTGGCCCGTGACATCGCCGACATGAAGGAGCTGTCCTGGCAAGTCGTCGTGCTGGACGAGGCCCAGGCGATCAAGTCCCCGGCCTCCAAGGCCACCCGGGCCGTCGGCATGCTGGACACCAAGCACCGCGTCTGCCTGTCCGGCACCCCGATCGAGAATAACCTCGAAGAGCTGTGGTCCCAGTTCAACTTCCTTATGCCCGGCCTGCTCGGCGACCGCGCGGTGTTCGCCAAGCGCTTCCGCACGCCCATCGAGAAGCGTGGCGACGACCAGCGCCGGATGCAGCTCGTCCGCCGTATCAAGCCCTTCATCCTCCGCCGCACCAAGTCCGAGGTCGCGACGGAGCTGCCGCCCAAGCACACTATCCTGCGCCGCATCACCCTGGCCCCCGACCAGCGCGAGCTGTACGAGACCATCCGCGTGACCCTGCAGGAGCGCGTGCGCGAGGAAGTCGCCGAGCGTAGCCTGGCCGGCAGCCGCATCGTCGTCCTCGACGCCCTGCTGAAGCTGCGCCAGGTCTGCTGCGACCCGCGCCTGGTCAAGCTGCCCTCCGCCCGCCTGGTCGAGTCTTCGTCCAAGCTCGACGACCTCCTGGAGATGGTCTGCGAGATGATCCCCGAGGGCCGGCGCATACTGCTGTTCAGCCAGTTCACCTCCATGCTCGACCTGATGAAGCCCCGCTTGCAGGAGGCCGGCATTCCCTACGTCGAGCTGCGCGGCGACACCCGCGACCGGGCCGAGCCGGTGCGCGCCTTCCAGGCCGGCGAGGTCCCGCTATTCCTGATCTCGCTGAAGGCCGGCGGGCGCGGCCTGAACTTGACCGCCGCCGACACCGTGATCCACTACGACCCCTGGTGGAACCCGGCCGTCGAGAACCAGGCCAGCGACCGCGCCCACCGCATCGGCCAGACCAAGTCGGTGTTCGTCTACAAGCTGATCGGCGCCGATACCGTCGAGGAGCGCATCCTGGAACTCCAGCAGCGCAAAGCGGAGCTGGCGAACCTGACCTTCACCCAGCCCGGCGACATGGCCGCGCTGGCGCAGGACGACGTGGACTACCTATTCGGCAACGGGGAGCCGGGCCGGAAGGCGGCGTAACCCGCTACCGCACCAGCTTGAGGTCCGTCACCCGGTCCAGCCGGTGGTAGAACTCGGCGTAGGGCAGCGTGACCAAGACCGGCTCGTGCATCCCATGCAGGTGCAGCACCGTCGCCTTTCCCTCGCCCGCCGGCCCGATAGTGACGATCATACTGACGTTGACGACCAGCTCGGCTGTCCGTCCAGGATAGACCGCAGTCAGCGTCATGAACGTCATCATCGCAGCACCCTCCAACTTCAGGGCCGCAGGCACCACGCCGTCCCACTTCGGTCAAGGGATGGGCGGGCCAGGCAATCTGCTCCCTCTTCCTCCGGGAGAGAGTCGGGGTGAGGGGGAGGGTAAGCGCCAACCCCAACGACACCGGACCCGTCTGACCCATCCCAGGGCAGGGCCTATACTACATGGCGCTCTTACCCTCGGTCTTCCCCCGAAAAACGAGATGCGCAGCACAACAAGAGATTGCTCTGTCCTTCATGCCATGTAGCTGATCGCGTCACACCACAGACTCCGCCCGCAACACGTCCAGCGCCAACAGCGCCCCATCCCGGTCGAAGTGCCAGAATGTCCACCCGTTGCAACTCGGCGCATTCTGCACCGCCGCCCCAACTTGGTGGATGCTGCCGCGCAACGCCCCAGATGTCAGCGTGCCATCCGCCGACACCGTGGCCCGCACCCGGCGCTGCTTGTCCACCACCTCCGTCCCCGGTGCGATCAGCCCGCGTTCCACCAGGCTGCCGAACGGCACCCGGGCGACCTCCCGCTTGTTCGGCGTCACCGTCATGCCGTCCGGCGATGCCGGACGTTCCCGCCGCACCCGGCCGATGGCGGCCTCCGCATACGCCGGATGCCGCTCGATCCCGATGAAGTGCCGGTGCAGCCGTTTGGCAACCGCGGCCGTCGTGCCCGTGCCCAGGAAGGGGTCCAGCACCACGTCGCCCGGCGCCGTGCTGGCCATCAGCACCCGGTGCAGCAGCGCCTCCGGCTTCTGCGTCGGGTGCAGCTTCAACCCATGCTGGTTCCGCAGCCGCTCTGGGCCGGTGCACAGCGGCAGAAACCAGTCGCTCCGCATCTGCAAGTCCTCGTTCAGCGCCTTCATGGCCTGGTAGTTGAACCGGTAGCGGCTGTCCCGCCCGCGCGCCGCCCAGATCAGCGTCTCATGTGCGTTGGTGAAGCGCCGGCCGCGGAAGTTGGGCATCGGGTTGGCCTTGCGCCACACGACATCGTTCAGGATCCAGAAGCCGAGGTCCTGCAGGATCGCCCCAATGCGGAAAATGTTGTGGTAGGCCCCGATCACCCAGATCGTGCCATCCTTGCGCAGCAGCCGCCGACACTCCGTCAGCCATCCCCGCGTGAAGCTGTCATACGCCGCGAAATCGCCGAACTTGTCCCACTCGTCGTCCACCCCGTCCACCAGGCTGTCATCTGGTCGCCGCAACTCGCCCCGCAGTTGCAGGTTATACGGCGGGTCGGCAAAGACGCAGTGGACCGACGCGGGCGGCAGCATCTTCATGTGAGAAATGCAGTCACCCAGCAGCACCTGGTCCAGCGGCAACTCACGGCTTGCTTCCACTACGCCCCATCGCATGAAGGTTGCACCAACGCGGGAGCACCTTGCCGATGCGCCGGAAGCCGCGTCAACCGCCCGTAGCTGCCGAGTCGTTTCCAGCAGCCAGCACGCGGCGCACGGTGCCGAACCCGGCGCGGTGGTGCGCGCATGGGCCGGCTTGCGCCAGCGCCGCGCGGTGGGCGGCGGTTCCGTAGCCGGCGTTGGCATCCCAACCGTAGGCAGGATAACGCCGCGCCAGCCGCGCCATCGCCCGGTCCCGGACAACCTTCGCAACGATGGATGCCGCCGCAATGGAGAGCGACAACCCATCGCCGCCGATGCAGCAGCGCACGGGGCAGGGCAGGGCAGGTAACTGGTTGCCATCCACTAGCGCCAGGTCAGGGCAACCCGGCAGCCGCAGCACCGCCCGGCGCATTGCCAGCAGCGACGCTTGCAGGATGTTTAGCCGCGAGATTTCGGCAACGGATGCGGCCCCGATCCCAATGTGGGCGCCACTGCCAAGCACTGCCGCATAGGCCGCGTTCCGCTCCGCCACGCTCAGCCGCTTGGAGTCGTCCAGCATCGGCGCCAGGGCATCCGGAACCCCATTTGCAAACACGACTGCCGCGGCAACCACCGGCCCAGCCAGCGGACCGCGCCCGGCTTCATCCACGCCGGCCACAAGCCCGCCATGCGCCTGTTCCCGCGTGAAATCTGGCTTGATGGCTCTTCGCCCTGACATCTCAGCCGTTGCCGGACTGTGAACGGCCCGGGGCTGCCGGGTCTGGCACCGCGCGCCACACTCCGCCGGAACCGGTGCCGTGCCGCTCTGGCCACCTAACCCCTTGCAACGGGGCCTGCCGGGTCAGTTGCCTCGTGCATCGCAAGGGAACAGCAGGAGCCTTCAAGCATCCACTGGCCACTATCATGACGCCACGGGGAGCAGCCCCGCCCTACAACAGCGAGAGCTGCTCCCCGGCTTGCGGCGGCAACCGGAACTGCCCGGTGTCCAACCCCTCACGCTCCGCGAACCCAAGCTGGCGCACAACCCGGCCGAACCGCTGCCCCAATAGCCCCGCATAGTCCCCAGTCCCCGTGAAACGCTGCCCAAACCCGCTGTCGTTCAGGTCGCCCGCCCGCGTCTGCCGGATCAGCGACAGCACGCGGCGCGCCCGGTCCGGCACATGCTCCTGCAGCCAGGCCGCGAACAGGTCGCGCAGCTCTAGCGGCAGGCGCAGCAGCACGTAGCCCGCGTGTTGCGCGCCATGCTGGCGCGCGGCGCCCAGGATGCGTTCCAGCTCCATGTCGTTCAGTCCAGGGATCATCGGCGCGGCCAATACCCCTGCAGGCACCCCGGCCTCCGCCAGCGCCTGCACGGCCGCCAGCCGCCGTGCAGGTGTGGCCGCACGCGGCTCCATCCGCCGGGCCAGCCCGGCATCCAGCGTCGTGACGGATAGCCACACCCGCACCAGCCCGCGCGCGGCCATGCGCCGCAGGATGTCGAGGTCCCGCAAAACGCCAGCCGATTTCGTGACGATGCTGACGGGATGTCCGAACCGCTCCAGCACCTCCAGCACCGCGCGGGTTAGCCGCAGCGTGCGGTCCACCGGCTGATACGGGTCGGTGTTGGAGCCGAGTACCATGGGCCGCGCAACATAGCCGGGCTTCCGCAGCTCCCGCTCCAGCAACACCGCCACGTCCGGCTTGAACACGATCTGCGTCTCGAACTCCAGCCCAGGCGAGTAGCCGAGGTAGGCGTGGCTGGGCCGGGCGTAGCAATAAACGCACCCATGCTCGCATCCCCGGTAGGGATTTACCGCCCTGTCGAAGCCCAGGTCCGGGCTGTCGTTCCAACTGATCGCAGACCGGCTGGCGTCCCGCACCAGAACAGTTGGCAGTGGCGGCAGGTCAGCCAAGTCCGCGCCGAGGAACTCCCACCCATCCTCTACAGGAGTCGTGGCATGCTGCTCGAACCGTGCCGCCGGGTTGTGGGTTGCGCCGCGCCCGTGCCGCGCTTGAGACCGGGCCAGGTCCAACGCCGGCTCGGCCATGCTGCTACCTGCAAAGGCATCCAGCGCTTCCCGATCCTGTGCAGTCCGGGACAACTCGGCGGTGTAGATGGAGCCATCGGGCATGACAGTGTTCTCTGTGCGTTCCTTGCTGATTTCTACAGCCACGGCATTGTTGCGTCAAGAACGCAAGAGGAACGCTCCTCACTCTCTGTCTGAAATGGTGCCAGGGTGACCAACCCTTACCGATAAAGTCGCCCAGCAAGGACCGTAGCCGAACGGCGGCGCAAGTCCTCCGCGCCGCCGCTAGAACGTCCCCACCCCTAATCCTCTCTCGGGCAGAGAGGACACAAAGCCGCTACTCAGCCGCGCGCAGGTGCTCCTGCAGCCGGGGCATCAGTTCCACCAGGTTGCAGGGCCGGTGCCGGCTGTCCAACTGCCACATCAGAATATCGTCCCAAGCATCCTTCACCGCTCCTGTGCTGCCCGGCAACGCGAACAGGTAGGTGCCGCCGGCCACCCCCGCCATCGCCCGCGACTGCATCGTGGACGTGCCAATTTTCTGGTAGCTCAGCATCCGGAACAACTCGCCAAACCCTTCGATCCGCTTCTCGACGACGCGGTCGAAGGCCTCTGGCGTCACATCCCGCCCGGTAACGCCGGTGCCACCGGTCGTAATGACGGCGTCCATGGCCGGATCGGCAATCCAAGCACGCAGCCGTGCCTCGATCAGCGCGGCGTCATCCCGCACGATGGCACGCTCGCCGACGCGGTGCCCGGCACCCGTGATGCGCGCTGCCAGCACGTCGCCCGACCGGTCGTCGGCCAACGTGCGTGTGTCCGACACTGTCAACACGGCGATGGTGATGGGCAGGAATGCCCGGCTCTGGTCAATTTGCGACATAGCCTACCCCCAGGACATCAGGGATGTAAGCTCAGTGCAGCAATGCCACCAGGCCCCGGCCCGTTCGCGGTGCCCAGGTCTCGCGCTGCGGCACACGCTCCTCGAATGCCGGCCAGGCGCCCGCCGCAATCTCGTCCAGGCTCGGAGCAGGCAAGCCGAGCTGGGCCGCATACTGCCACGTCAGCGCCAGGGCGCGCGGAATGTATGCCCGCGTCTCGTCGTTCGGCACGCTTTCAATGAACAGCAGCGGGTCTCCATCATGCCGGATGCTGCCCCCCCAGCGCGCAAAGCTTCCAGGCCCGGCGTTGTAGCTTGCCAACAGGCGGATCAGGTCACCGCTTACGCTCTCGAACCGCGCCAACTGCAGCAGGTAGCGCTGCCCCAGGTCCAGGTTGGTCGCCGGGTCGTGCAACCGCACCCGGCGGGGCGTCGCGGCACCGTCCCGCTTCACCTGCTTCAGCGTGATCGGCATGATCTGCATCAGCCCGCGGGCGCCGGCGCGAGATACCGCGCTGGGGTCGAAGTTGGACTCCAGCCGGGCCAGGCCAAACATCAGCGCCGGGTCAATGCGGAAGCCGCCCGTTGGACGGAATTGCCCCGGTGGCAAGCGCAAGGCCGCGCCTTCGCCAACAGTCTGCACCAGCGGCGCAAGCTGGGCCGCCAGGTCCGGCAGGCCCGCCGCCTGCGCCACCAACAGGATGGAGCGGGTATAACCCGGCTGCTCCCGCGTCACAGCCCAAAGCTGCCGCAGCTCGGCCTCCGCCCGCGCAGGCTGGCCGACCTGCACCAGGGCAAAGGCCCGGGTGCCTTGCGGCGTCGCGCTAAGCGCCTCCAAGTCCGCCTCGCCCAGCGTACCCGCTGCAAACGGCTTGGGCGTCCCGGTGCCAAGCCCAAGCGCCCGCCGCGCGATCAGGCCATAGAACGCGCCGGGGTTTTCAGCCGCACGCTGCATCCATGGCGCGTAGCCCTTCAGGTTGTGGCACCTGAGTTCGGCGCGCGCGGCCCAGAATGCCGCGGCAGCACGGCGGCTAGGGCTGGTCAATGCCGCACGGTAGGCGGCTGCGAACATCGGACGTGCAACCTCGGCGCGGTCCAGCCGCCAGGCGGCCAGCCCGGCGATATACGGCGCCAGCCCGATCTCGCCCCGTGCCTGCCGGTGCGCGCCCTCCGCAAGCGCCAGTGCCTCAGAGTCCCGGCCCTGCGTGAACAACACCCGCGCCACCTCGGCCCGCAGCACCGCGCCGTACAAGGGATCGAGGCCGCGGGTCCTGGCGATCAGCCGCACGGCCCGGTCGGCGTGCCCGGCGCGGGCCGCATCCAGCACGCTGCGGTCCAGCATAGGGTTGCGTTGCAGTTCCCGCCCAACCAGGTCCACGTCGTCCGGCGCAGCAAGGACGGTCCCAGGCGCCAGGAATGGAACCTGCGGCGGAGCGGGACCCGCGACGCCGCGCGGCAAGCGCGCCAGCAGCAATGCGTGAACGGCCGGCGCATCCGGCAGGTCGGAGTACCGCACCAGCCATGCTTGCAACCGGTCTGCCGAGGCGTGCGGCCCATCCCGAAGCAAACGGTCAGCCAGCAGATGTCCCGTCAGCAAGGCGCCATCCGGCAACGCCTCGATCTGGGCCTCAGCAGGCGCCTCAGCTGCATGCAGCTCGAAGATCAGCCGGACCCGCAACGCCATGCTGGGCGGCAAGGGATGGGGCAGTGCAATGCCAGCCGATCCCATCGGCTGCACCCGCGGCGACGCTAGCGCAACGTCGGCCTGAACGTCGTTGAACATGTCGCGCGCATGGGCACCCGGCGCAGCAGCGCCAGCGAGGATCGCGGCCCCGGCAATAAAGGCCCGGGCGGCGGGTAGGCGGGAAAGCACTCGGCCAATCCCTTGCATCGGTGGGCAGCTACACTGTGACACCCAGCACTACAAGCCATGCGGGATGCAGGGCCGTTAACACTTTTGCGAGCAGCTATACATCAAACGATCTTGCCCAGGTTCCGCCTCAATTCAAGCAAGTCTGACCATAGCGCCCGCTTAGCTGTACTTGACCGTAACCACTGGTCAGGCGGCGGCAGCAGCAAAGCTTGCGCGGGTGCATCCTGGCCTTCGATTGCAACCGGCAACCAGCGTCCGCGCAGGCGGCGCACCCCGTCGGCAGCACCGGCCAGTGCCCGTGCCGGACCGGCGCCAGCTAGCAGGATCCGCTCCGGCCGGGTCAGCGACAGCAGCCGGTGCAGGAAGGGCAGGCACGCCTGTATCTCCGCCTCGTTCGGGGCGCGGCTGCCCGGCGGGCGCCAGGGAACCAGGTGCGTCAGCAGCACCCCGGACCGGTCCAAGCCGATGCTGGCCAGCACCTGGTTAAGCATCCGGCCCGGCGCACCCGCAAAGGCCTCCCCCGTCCGGTCGTCGTCAGACCCAGGAGCCTCGGCGATGAGGATCAAGCCAGCCCTAGGGTTTCCAGACGGCCGGACGGTATGCGTCGCAGTCGCCCGTAGCGGGCATCCTTCGAAGCCGTCCATGGCCAGGTGCAGCGCATCCAGCGTGGCAGCCGAGGCCGCTAGCGTGTGCGCAGCCTGTGCCGCCCCACGGGCTGCACCGGGCGCAGGCTGCGATGTTACGATACGCGCAGTTGGGGCAGCCGCAACTCCAGGTAGGCGTATGCCCGGGGTATCCTGTATAGGTCGCGTGGCGGATGCAAAGTGGTCTGCCGCTTCGTCCGCAAGCGCCTCGTCTGCCCCCCATTCGATCAACAGCCGCAGCGCCGTCAGGGCATCGCTCACAGGATAGATCTCCGACTCGCAGGCCAGGGCGCGGCGGCGGGTCGGATGCGTGCCGCCCTTGGGTATGCCATGGTTGCGAAATTGTGGCGGGCGCAGGTTTTGCGCAACCCGGCATCGCCCCCATCTAGGGGGTAGCAGTGGTGGCCGCCGGCACCTTCGCACAGCTTGGCGATCCCCTAGAAGACCAGGCATGGCGAACCGGGCAACAAGAATTGGGCCGACCGATCCAAGCGGCGCCCAGATGGAGAGCAGGATGTCAGAGCACGCCACCCCGCGCGAGGCGATGGAGTTCGATGTGGTCATCGTGGGCGCCGGCCCCGCCGGGCTGTCCGCGGCAATACGCCTGAAGCAGCTTGCCCCCGACGCCGGCGTCTGCGTGGTCGAGAAGGGCGGTGAGGTCGGTGCCCACATCCTCTCCGGCGCCGTGATCGAACCGCGCGCGTTGGAGGAGCTGTTGCCCGATTGGCGCGACCGCGGCGCCCCCCTGACCACCAAGGCGACCGAGGACCGATTCCTGTTCCTGACCGCCACCCGCGCCTTCAAGCTGCCCACCCCGCCACAGATGCACAACGACGGCAACTACATCGTCAGCCTCGGCGAGACCTGCCGCTGGCTCGGCCAGCAAGCCGAGGCGCTGGGCGTCGAAATCTACCCGGGCTTCGCCGCCGCCGAAGTCCTGGTCGAGGACGGCCGGGTCGTCGGCGTCGCGACCGGCGACATGGGCATCGAGAAGTCCGGCGAACACGGCCCCAACTACCAGCCCGGCATGGAGCTGCGCGCGCCCTACACTCTCTTCGCCGAGGGTTGCCGCGGCTCCCTCAGCAAGCAAGTCACCGAACGCTTCCATTTACGTGAAGGCCGCAACCCACAGACCTACGCCATCGGCATCAAGGAGCTGTGGGAGATCCCAGCCGCCAACCACCGGCCTGGCCTGGTGGAGCACGCCGTCGGCTGGCCGCTCGACAGCCGCACCTATGGCGGGTCCTGGCTCTACCACTTCGGCGACAACCTGGTGTCCTACGGCTTCGTCGTCGGCCTGGACTACAGCAACCCATGGCTGTCCCCCTTCGACGAGATGCAGCGCTTCAAGACCCACCCCGCCATCCGCAAGCACTTCGAGGGCGGGCGGCGCATCAGCTACGGTGCCCGCGCCCTCAGCGAGGGCGGCCTGCAAAGCATCCCCAAGCTGACCTTCCCCGGCGGCGCCCTGATCGGCGACACCGCCGGCTTCCTGAACGTGCCCAAGATCAAGGGCACCCACGCCGCCATGAAGTCCGGCATGTTGGCTGCGGAGGCCGTCGCCGAAGCCCTCGCCAACGGCCGCCCCGCCGAACCCGTCAGCTACGAGGAGCGGTTCCGCGCCTCCTGGCTCCACGCTGAGTTGCACGGCGCCCGCAACGTGCGCCCGGCCTTCGCCAAGCTCGGTCTGTACGGCGGCATCGCCTACTCGGCGCTCGACACCTACGTCTTCCGCGGCAAGGCGCCCTGGACATTCCAGCACGCCCACGCCGACCACGAGAGCCTGCGCCCGGCCGCCACGGCACCCAAGATCACCTACCCCAAGCCGGACGGCACCCTGACCTTCGACCGCCTGTCCTCGGTGTTCATCAGCAACACCAACCACGAGGAGAACCAGCCCGCCCACCTACAGCTCAAGGAACCCGCCCGCTGGGAAGGCGTAAACTGGGAGCGTTTCGCCAGCCCCGAAAGCCGCTACTGCCCAGCCGGCGTGTATGAGGCCGTCGAGACCGAGGGCGGCCACCACCGCCTCCAAATCAACGCGCAGAACTGCGTCCACTGCAAGACCTGCGACATCAAGGACCCCACCCAGAACATCAACTGGCAAGTGCCCGAAGGCGCGGGCGGTCCCAACTACCCGGCCGGGATGTAGCCGGGGTGCGCAGTCCCGGGCTCGCGCTGCTCGCCTTCGCCGCGCTCTTCGGCACCGGCGCCGGCGATTACGGCCCCGACCCCGCCGACGGCACGTCGAGCTTCGTCGGCACCGGCGCGTTCGGCGATTACCTGCAGGGCCGCTTCGCTGCACAGGAGGCCGACCTGTCCGTGGCCGCCGACCGGCTGGAAGCCGTGCTGACCCTGGAACCCGGTGTGCCGGACGTCGCAACCCAGGCCTTCATAGCCTCGGTCCTGGCCGGCCGGCCGGATGCCGTCCGGATGGCCGCAAGCCTGCCGGACAACCCCGTCGCCCGCCTGCTGCTGTCCAACTGGGAGGCCAAGGCGGGCCGTTGGCGCAACGCC
>Ga0123338_10001657_pt1 | contig 21288 bp, 17 predicted proteins | sample grotaG_FD_89793 | JGI IMG/M metagenome (GOLD analysis project Ga0123338, IMG submission 89793) | Glacier valley bacterial and archeal communities from Borup Fiord, Nunavut, Canada, to study Microbial Dark Matter (Phase II) -... | ecosystem: Environmental > Aquatic > Freshwater > Ice > Glacier ...
CCGCGCCGAGGCCGAAGCGAATGGCATCGGCACCTTCATACAGATCGGGAGTGAAGTTGCACTCGCTGGCGTTGATATCGGGCGGCAGCACCTTGATCTGCATTTCACGGCATTCGTTGATGTACTTGACCACTTTGGGGACGTTGCCGGTTTCAGAGGTGAGCAGCGCGGCCATGAAATCCACCGGGAAGTGAGCCTTGAGGTAAGCGGTGGCGAAGGCGAGATAGGCGTAGGCGGCGGAGTGGGATTTATTGAACCCGTAGCCGGCGAACTGCTCCATCAGATCGAAGATTTTTTCGATCTTGGGCTGCGGGAAGCCGTTCGCGATGCCGCCTTCGGTGAAGCGGCTGCGCTGCTGGGCCATCTCCTCGGCCTTCTTCTTGCCCATGGCCCGACGGAGCAGATCGGCGTCACCGAGAGAGTATCCGGCGAGGCGGCTTGAAATCTGCATCACCTGTTCCTGATAGAGGATGACGCCGTAGGTTTCTTCTAAGATGGGCTTGAGTTCGGGAAGATCATAGCGGACTTGCTTGCGGCCGTGTTTGCGCTCGATGAAATCGTCAAGCATGCCGCCCTGGATGGGGCCGGGGCGATAGAGCGCGTTGAGCGCTGTGAGGTCTTCAAGGCGGCTGGGCTGGTACTTGCGCAGAATGTCGCGCATGCCTTGCGATTCGAACTGGAAGACGCCGCTGGTGAACGCCTTGCAGAAGATTTCGTAGCTCTTGGGATCGTCAAGCGGAAGGTCTTCAATGACGAGATGGACGCCGTGGCGTTTGTGGATGAGCTTGATGGCGTCATCGAGGAGCGTGAGGGTGGTGAGGCCCAGGAAATCCATCTTGAGCAGGCCAAGTTTATCGAGCCCGTTCATGTCGTACTCGGTGACAATTTCGTCGCGATTGGTTTTGTAGAGCGGGACTATGGTGCGGAGGGGCACGGGCGAGATGACGACGCCGGCGGCATGCACGGACGCATTGCGCGCGAGGCCTTCGAGACGCACGGCGGTATCGAGAACATCTTGAATGCGCGCGTCTTTCTTGCCGGCTTCGGCGAAGCCCGGTTCCATTTCGAAAGACTTCTTGAGATCGATATTAAGGATGCCGGGAACGAGCTTGGTGAGCTTTTCGACTTCACCGTAGGCGATATCGAGGGCGCGGCCCACGTCTTTGATGGCGGCGCGGGTGCCTAGCGTGTTGAAGGTGATGATTTGCGCGACCTGTTCGCGGCCGTACTTCTGAGTGACGTACTGAATGACTTCGCCACGGCGGGTCATGCAGAAATCAATACCGATATCGGGCATGGAAACGCGCTCCGGGTTCAGGAAGCGTTCAAAGAGCAGGCCGTATTGCAGGGGATCGATATCGGTGATCTCCATGGCATAGGAGACAAGAGATCCGGCGGCGGAACCGCGGCCCGGGCCGACGGGGATATTCATGGAACGGGCGAAGCGGATGAAATCCCAGACGATGAGGAAATAGCCGGAGAACTTCATCTGCTGGATCATCTTGATTTCGAAATCAAGGCGCTCTGCGTAGTCTTCGACGTGGCACTTGAGAGCGCCACGGGCGGCCATGGCTTCCAGGCGGCTACGGCGCTTTTCGAAGCCTTCACGGGCGACGTGTTCGAAATAAGAATCGGTGGTGTGCTGGGTGGGGAGCGGAAAATCGGGAAAGGGATTTTTTACTTTTTCGAGTTTGACGTGGCAGCGCTGCGCGATATCGAACGGGCGATCGACCGCGTCGGGAATTTCGCCGAAGAGGGCCATCATTTCAGCGCGGCTCTTCATGTAGAACTCGGGGTGGCTGAAGCGCATCCGGTTGGGATCCGACATGGTCTTGCCGGTCTGGATGCACATGAGAATTTCATGCGCGCGGGCGTCTTCTTTGCGCAGGTAATGCGAATCGTTGGTGGCGACTAGCGGGATGCCGGTTTCGGCGGACATGCGGACCAGTTGCGGGGTGACGACTTTATCCTGATCGAGCTGATGGTCCTGAACTTCCAGGAAAAAATTGTCGCGGCCGAAGAGATCTGTATATTCGTGGGCGAGTTTGAGGCCTTCGTGATAACGATCGGCCATGAGGGTTTCATTGATATCGCCGCGGAGGCAGGCGGAGAGGGCGATGAGGCCTTTGGACTTTTGCTGGAGCAGGTCTTTATCGATGCGGGGCTTGTAATAAAAGCCTTCGAGGTAGGCGGTGGACACCAGGTCGATCAGATTGCTGTAGCCTTCCTGGTTTTCGCAGAGCAGGACCAGGTGGTTGTACCGATCGGTATCGGAGCGCGTTTTGTGGCCTTGTTGGGAGACATAAACTTCGCAGCCGATGACGGGGTGGATGCCTTTGGCGTTCGCTTCGTTATAGAACTTGACGGCACCGAAGAGATTGCCGTGATCCGTCATGGCGACGGAGGGCATTTTCTGTTCGGCGACAACTTGCATGAGCTGCTCGATTTCGCAAGCGCCATCGAGAAGGGAATAGTCAGTGTGACAGTGGAGGTGAACGAAAGGTATATCAGCCATGGTTACAGCGGGGGAGTAAGTTAGAGTCTAACGCGAACGGCGCGGGGGCACGGTAGAGTGGAGACTATCCCCGCCATGAATCTGGATGCTCTGCTTCATCAAGAGTTTGAAATTCCGTTTGACCAAGTTACGCCGGAGCAGGTAGTTCCGGCGGTGGAAGAGCTTTTGCGCGATGCGCGGGAGCGGCTGGAGGTGCTGGCGAATGACCCGGAGCCGCGAACGTTTGCGAACACCATGCTGGCGATGGAAAAGGTGACCGAGCGCCTGGATTATGCGATGAGCGTGATTCGGCATTTGGAGGGCGTGCGGACAACGCCGGAATTGCGCGCGGCAAATAACGCTGTGGAGCCACTGGTGAGCGAGTTTTATTCGCGTATTCCGCTGCATGAAGGCTTGTGGAAACAACTGCTGAAGTTCGCGGAATCTGACGAGGCGCAGGGCTTGACGGGCGTCCGGAAGCGGTTTCTGACGAAGACGATGGACAGTTTCCGGCGGCATGGGGCGGAATTGAGCGAGCCGGACAAAGCGGCGCTGGCTGCGCTTGATGTGGAACTTTCGCAGCTGACGACAAAGTTCGGCGAGAACGTGCTGGATGCGACGAACGCGTTTGAGTTGATGGTGACGGATGAGACGCGCCTGGCGGGTTTGCCTGCGACGGCCATCGCGGCTGCGCGGCAAAGTGCTGAGCAGAAGGGATTGGCGGGATGGCGGTTCACTTTGCAGGCTCCCAGTTATTCGCCGGTGTTGACCTATCTGGATGATCGCCAGATCAGGCACCAGGTGTATGAAGCGCAGAGCACGCGTGCCTCATCGGGAGAATTAGATAATCGCGCCATTGTGCTGCGGATTTTAGAACTTCGGAGGAGAAAGGCGGAGTTGCTGGGTTTCGGAAACTTTGCGGATTTTGTTTTGTATGACCGGATGGCGCATACGGGCTCTGCGGCGCTGAGTTTTCTGCGCGCGATTGAGACCAAGGTGCGTGGGCATTTTGAACGTGAGAACGCGGAACTGCGGATCTTTGCGGGGACAGAGCTCGCGGGGACAGAGCTTGCCGGAATGGAGCTGGAACCCTGGGATATATCGTATTTTGCGGAGAAGCAGAGGAAAGCGCTTTACGATTTCGATGAGGAGGAGTTGCGGCCTTATTTTTCGACAGAACGCGTGGTGAGCGGCATGTTCCAGATTGTGGAGCGGCTTTACGGCATTGCGGTGAAGGAGAAGCCGGGAGTGGCGGTATGGCACCCCGATGTGAAGTATTACCAGATAGAAGACGAGGCCGGGCAGTTTCTGGGCGGTTTCTATGCGGACTGGTATCCGCGTGAGGACAAACGCGGCGGGGCGTGGATGGATGCTTTCATTACGGGCGTGGCATTACCCGGCCACTTCGAGCCGCATGCGGGAGCAATTTGCGGGAATATGACGGCTCCGTTGGGCGACGCGCCAGCGTTATTGACTCATCGCGACGTGGAGACCATTTTTCATGAGTTTGGGCATCTGCTGCACCATTGCCTGTCGCACGTGGAGATTCGCAGCTTGGCGGGGACGTCCGTTGCTTGGGATTTCGTGGAATTGCCTTCGCAAATCATGGAGAACTGGTGCTGGGAGCGTGAGGCGTTGGATTTGTTTGCACGGCACTACCAGACGGGCGAGCCGATTCCGGAAGAATTGTTTCAGAAGATGAAGCGGGCGCGCAATTTCTTGAGTGCGAATCTGCAGATGAGGCAACTGGGGTTCGGGATTGTGGATTTGAGCCTGCATCTGGATTATTCGCCTGAGCGCGATGGCGATGTGCTGAAATACAGCCGGGCGATTGTGCAGCAGTTTTCGGCGGCGACTTTGCCGGATAGTCATTCTTTGTTGACAGGCTTCACTCACTTATTCGGAAGCCCGGTGGGATACGGCGCCGGTTATTACAGTTATAAGTGGGCTGAAGTACTGGATGCCGATGCTTTCTCCCGGTTTAAGATAGCCGGAGTATTTGACAGGGAAGTCGGTCTGCGGTTTCGTGAAACTATTCTCAGTAAGGGCGACAGCGAGGATGCAACGAAGTTATACAAAGACTTCATGGGCCGCGATCCAGACCCGAATGCACTGCTGCAAAGGGCGGGACTTCACCTTACTTCGTGATGTAGTACTGGTGGTAGAGATCGGTACTATTCAGTTGTAATAAGTATATCGCTCGCTTGTTTTGCTCTAGGCTCCTGCTACGGTGGATAAGTCTTTAGAGGAGAAACAAGTGAACCTTAGTTTAGTAATTGCGGCGGCGGCCGTCGCATTCGTCGCTCGGGAAGTGAAGGCGAGCACGCTGCTGCTGGATTCAGTGGATGGCGTGACCGATAGCGCGGGCGATCTGGTGGGCCCGTATAACGGAAGACTGGATGGCTTGGCCTACAACATCTTCTGTGATGATTTCGATCATCACATCGGTATACCGGATTCCGAGACCGTAAATGTTTCTACGGTGACGGATTTACATTTGACACGATTTGGGGGAGTTGCGGCGGCAACCAGTTTGTACGAACAGGTATTTTATCTGGCGACTTACCTGACGAATGCAAGCGCTTCTCAGCGCGCCGACGTTCAGGACGCTATGTGGAGTTACTTTTCAACGAACGCGCCAAACCAAGCGAAGTTGCAAGTGCAAGGCTGGCTGAATCAGGCGAAGGCCAACTACGCGGGGAAGGATTACTCCAGCTTCCGTGTTATGACTGAGGTGAACACGGCCGCGAACCCGACGGCGCAGTTTGACGGGAAGCAGGAGTTGTTCCTGAGTACTGTTACGCGGTTGCCAGGCTTGACCAGCACGCCCGAACCTGCCACGTGGGCGATGTTACTAACAGGCTTAGGTGGTTTCGCATTTGCCCGGTTCCGGCGCAGAGCGGTTTAGTCGGAAGGCAAGCGAGTTTCAGATAAGCGTACGCAGATGCCCAGCTATTGTTATTCTGAGCGAGGATGTTTCTAAAAATCCTCGCTCACCCTATTTTTGTGCAGTTGAACTTCCACATGCCGATGATTGTGGACTTGTCTTATCCGATTGTGATGCTGACCGGCGAGAATGGTTCCGGCAAGAGCACGCTCCTTCATTCGATCAAAGTGGCAATGGATGGGGAACAGATACCCGAGTACGTTTACCGATTGGAGAAGGACGGAGTGGACACTTCCACGTGTTTCCTGTTCGATGCCGAATTGCACAATCCGCGAACCCAGATGGAATATTTCGGGGATCAACCGGCAATGCAGGAATTTCTGCGTACCGCCAGCCATGGGCAGATTATGTTGTCGCTGTTCAAAGAGACGTTTTCGCAGATGCCTGACGGAAGTGTGCTGCTGCTGGATGAGCCTGAGATGGCGCTTTCGGTTTCCAATCAGGCGCGCGTGCTGAAAATGATGCTAGAGCTGGTGGACAAGAAGAAGTTCCGGATTATCTGCGCCACGCACTCCCCGGTGCTTACCGGCGCGAAAGAGACGTACGTGATCAACCTGGACAATCATACGAACAAGAACATCATGCCCGAGGACCAGGGGCTGGAAGGCCAGAGCACGATCCAGTAAGAACGGCGGCAAGATGGTGGGCACGAGCAGATTCGAACTGCTGACCTGCCGCTTAGGAGGCGACCGCTCTATCCAGCTGAGCTACGTGCCCGTTCAGTTTCTATAGTATCGGAGTCTTGGCAGGGAGTGCCGATAAACGCTAACACGGTAGTGGGTCAGACCTTTCACCACCGATCAGCTGGCACTTTCGCGAATGCCGGCTATTGCATGTATGCGTCGATATGAATTTTGCCTGTAGCAACGTTTACGGTGCCCGAGCTCCAAAGCTGCCGCAAGTTCGCTTACGCGTAGTGAGCGACAGGTCTCGCGAGGCTTATATTCTCAGAAAGTCCGGCAACCGGATTACCTGGATGCGCTACTCTCACTCCATCGGCGTTTAGAGCGATGCGGTGGCTGGCTTCGGTCGCGATGGTTGGCCGGATGCAAGATCGATGGGGCCATCAGCGCGTAGCCGGAGTTAATCGGTACCGCACCTGCAAGGAAAGGTTCCAGGCTCTGGCCAAAATCAGTCACTCCCGTAATGTCGAGATCGTACTGGTAGATCTTCTCGCCCTTCATAGCAGCATGGTCCTCTTAACGGGCCTCAGAATCCCGCTTCTGATTTGCTTCCGGGTTGATTGAAGCGGGTTGCAAACCTGTTATCGGATGGCGACTGAAACGTTCCGGCATGTTCTGGACAGTGCGCGCTGGCAAACGCATCATTGCCCTCTGCATTGCTGCCCTCCGCATCACTGTCCTCCGCCGGATCAATGGCCGCTTTGAAGACTACTGGGAGCAATTTAGTGCCGGCTAACTATCCTCCGGCTCACTTTTAGGTAAGGCACCGATATCGCGGCGGTAATGCATCCCCTCAAAGTGAATGTGTTTCACAAGTTGATACGTGGTGGCGGATGCCTGGGCGAGGGAGGGCCCGGTTGAAGTGACGCCGAGCACGCGTCCTCCGGCAGTTGAATATCCGCTCCAGCCCACGCGCGTGCCAGCGTGGAAAACGGTGGCACCACCGCTTTCGGCTTCGGGAATTCCGGTGATGGGATCACCGGAGCGGTAAGGCCCCGGATACCCCTGGGCCGCTAGTACGACGCACAGAGAAGCGCCCTCTTTCCAGCGTGGGGCCTCACTTCCGAGGTTCCCGTGGGCGGCGTTGAGCAGGAACGCGGCCAGGTCATCATCGAAATGGTTCATCAGGGCTTGCGTTTCGGGGTCGCCCAGGCGCACGTTGTATTCGAGGAGCTTCGGCCCGGCGGGGGTCATGATGAGGCCGGCGTAGAGGAAGCCGGTAAATGCCGTCGATTCCACGGTGGGCCAGATCATCTGCTCCATGATTTGAGTTGTCTGTGCGGGGGAGAGCAGAGCGGCATCGCAATAAGCGCCCATTCCGCCTGTATTTGGGCCGTTATCGCCATCAAGGGCACGTTTGTGATCCCGGGAGGGAAGGAGTGGAACAGCGTTGCGACCGTCGCAGAGCGCGATGAAGCTGACTTCAGGACCGGTGAGGAATTCTTCGATTACCAGTAAGGGACCGTGAGTGGCGATGGCGGCTTCGGCATCGGCTCTATTTTGCGCGATCACCACACCTTTTCCGGCGGCCAGGCCGTCCGCTTTGATGACCACTGGATAAGTAAATCGATTCAAGGCCTCAATGGCTTCAGAGGCGGTGGAGACGGCTTCAAAGCGAGCCGTGGGAATGCGATGTTGCTGGAAAAACCGTTTTGCGTATACCTTGCTGCCTTCGAGCCTGGCCATATCAGCCGTAGGCCCGACGATGGGCATTCTGGCATTGCGAAAAAGGTCTACAATGCCCGCAACCAGAGGGGCTTCCGGCCCCACGATTGTGAGTTCAACGCTTAAAGCCCTAGCGGTGGCCAGGATGGCCTCAGGGTTGAGATCCGGCGAGGGAATGCACTCGGCCAGCCTGGCGATTCCCGGGTTGCCGGGCATGCAAAAGAGTTGCGAACCGGGGCGTTTCGCGAGCCTCCAGATGAGCGCGTGTTCCCGACCTCCAGAGCCGACGACAAGTATTTTCATAGCGTTTTGAGAGAGCGGGCGAGATAGCGTGTGAGAAAGAGAGCGTACCCCCAGTCAAAGCTACAATAAAGACGCGATGCATTACAAATATGACGTGGTGGTGGTCGGTGGGGGTCATGCCGGCTGCGAGGCGGCGCGGGCGACGGCCCGGCTGGGCCTGAAAACCGCGCTCGTTACGATGAATGCGGATTTGATCGCGCAGATGTCGTGCAACCCGGCTATTGGCGGGATTGCGAAGGGCCACCTGGTACGCGAGATCGATGCTTTGGGTGGCGTGATGGGGGAAATTGCGGATGCGACGGGAATCCAGTTTCGACTGTTGAACACGAGCCGGGGCCCGGCGGTTTGGTCGCCGCGCGCGCAATGCGACAAGAAACAATACCGGCTTCGCATGAAGGAGGCGCTGGAGCGCGAACCGAACCTGTACTTAAAGCAGGGGGAAGTGGCTGGGTTGTTGATGAGCGACGGGCGTGCGACGGGTGTCGCGTTGCGGGATGGCCGGACGATTTCGGCGACGGCGACGGTGGTAACTACCGGGACTTTTCTGAGCGGGAAAGCTCATATCGGGGAGGAGCGCTATAGCTGCGGGCGGAGCGGGGAAGCGGCGTCGCAGGTATTTAGCCAGGTTTTAAGGGATGCGGGACTGCGGTGGGCTCGGTTGAAGACGGGGACTCCGCCCCGTCTGGATGGGCGCACCATCGACTGGGATGCCTGCGAGGCGCAGGAGGGGGATGTTGAGCCAACGCCTTTTTCTTTTATGACGGACCGTATTGAGCGTGAACAGATCCGGTGTTTTCTGACTCATACATCGGAAGCTACGCGGGAAGTAATTGGGTCGAGTCTGGACCGTTCACCACTATATAGTGGGCAGATTGAAGGAGTGGGCCCCAGGTATTGCCCATCGATTGAAGATAAGTTTGTGAAATTTCCGGATAAAGCCCGTCACCAGATCTTCTTGGAACCGGAGGGGTTGGATACGAACGAAGTGTACGTGAATGGGATGTCCACCAGCATGCCGATTGACATACAGGCCAGAATGTTGGCATCGGTAGCAGGTTTGGAGCGCGCGGAGATGATCCGGCCGGGATACGCGATTGAATACGATGCAGTGGACCCGCGGGAGCTTTCGGCGACTTTGGAGGTGAAGAAGATTCCGGGGTTGTATCTGGCGGGGCAGATCAACGGAACTTCGGGGTATGAGGAAGCGGCTTGCCAGGGATTGATGGCGGGGTTGAACGCTGCGTCAGCGGTGAGGGGGGAGGAACCGATTGTATTAGGGCGGCAGGATGGCTATATCGGGATATTGATCGATGATTTGATTACGAAAGGTGCCGATGAGCCTTACCGGATGTTCACAAGCCGGGCGGAGTACCGGTTGAGTTTGAGGATCGACAACGCGGACGAGCGTTTGACCCCGGTAGGGAGACGTGCGGGGCTGGTTTCCGATGAGCGTTGGAGCCGTTTCCTTCAGAAGGGGATTCAAATGGCAGCACTGTCGGCTGCGCTGGAGCAGGGTAAAGAGGGTGTATGGTTGAAGCGGCCTGAGTCAAAGTTGGCGGAATTGCCGGACTGGGTAAGGGGAGTTCTAGGTGGGGACGCGGTGCCTGGTGTGCTGACTACGGTTGAGACTGAAGTGAAGTACGCCGGGTATATTGCGCAGCAGCGGAGGCAGGTGAAGAGGCTGGTGCAATCGAGTGAGCGGCGGATTCCTGTGGGTTTTGGGTATTCCAAGATTTCGGGGTTGTCTCGCGAGGTAAGTGAGAAATTGAGCTTAGTGCAGCCGGAGACTTTGGGACAGGCTGCGCGGATTCCGGGAGTGACGGCGGCGGCAGTATCGATTCTAGATGTGTATTTGCGGCTTCAACACGCGTGAGCAATGTTTCACGTGAAACATTTGATATTCTGAGACCGCTTTGAACCGAGTCATTGCAATTGCGAACCAGAAAGGTGGGGTCGGCAAAACGACTACTGCTATCAACTTGGCGGCATCGCTTGCTGCAAGCGACTTGTCTGTACTGCTGATCGATTCAGACCCGCAAGGGAACGCAACTACGGGCCTGGGAGTAGGCAAAGAGGCAAACCGCGCCACACTTTTCGATGTATTGGTGGGTACCACTGAGTTGGAACAGGCGATTATTCGCACGGAAACGGAAGGACTCGATATTTTACCGGCAGACAAAAATCTGGTGGGTGCAAATGTTGAGCTTGTGCCTTTGAAGGATCGCGAGCGGATTTTGCGGAGGAAGCTGAAGGCGGTGAGGGACAAGTACAATTTCATTTTGATTGACTGCCCGCCGGCGCTAGATTTGTTGACGCTGAACGCTTTACTGGCCGCTGATTCGGTATTGATCCCGATTCAATGCGAGTTTTTCGCGCTGGAAGGGATTTCCGGTCTGATCGACACCATCGACAGGATCAAGGAATCTTTCGATCACAAACTCGCGATGGAAGGAATCCTGCTGACCATGTACGACGACCGGACCAATTTGACCCGGCAGGTGGCGGCGGATCTACGGGAGTTTTTCGGAAAAGAAGTGTTTCGTACGGTGATTCCACGCAGTATTCGTCTCGCCGAAGCGCCAAGCCATGGAAAACCGATCTTGACCTACGATTTACGGTCCAAAGCTGCCGAAAGCTATATTCAATTATCGAAGGAGATTATTGCGCGTGAGCAAAAAACCGGCTCTCGGTAAGGGATTATCTTCCCTGATGCCGGCCAGGAGGAATCGAGGGCTGGAGCCTATTCCAGAAACGAGGGAGGACGAACATTCAAGAACTCCGACCAGTTTGCCTATCGATTCAATCCAGGTGAATCCGAATCAGCCCAGGCGGGCGTTTCGAGAGCAACAACTGGCGGAATTAGCGGATTCCATCAGGCAGGACGGCATAATCCAGCCGTTGGTGGTGCGCAAAGCAGGCGATGCATTCCAACTGGTGGCGGGGGAGCGACGCTTGCGGGCGGCGAAACTTGCGGGTTTGGCCCAAGTGCCGGTGGTGGTTCAGGATATTTCCGATGAACGGCTGCTGGAAGTTGCACTGGTTGAGAATATTCAGCGGGAAGATCTGCATCCGATCGAGTTGGCGCAGGCATTTGAGCGGCTTTCGAACGATCTGGGTTTGAACCATGAAGAAATTGGGAAGCGAACCGGAAAAGATCGCGCAACGATCACGAACTCTATTCGATTGTTACAGTTACCGATGGATTTGCAGGAGTTAGTGGCGGACAGGAAGTTGTCTCCGGGCCACGCCAGAGCGCTTTTGAAAGTGAAATCTGAAGAACAGCAGCGTTCGATGGCTTTGAAGGCGATTGCGGAAGGCTGGAGTGTCAGGGCCTTGGAAGCCGCATCTCTGCGACCGGAACTTCCCAATACCCGGGTCATTCAGCCTGAGTCTAGTCCGCCCGATCCAAATCTTGTGTCTGCGACGGATGAACTCGAACGGGCTCTGGGCACGAAAGTTCGAATTTCGGAAAGCAAAGGTGGAAAAGGCCGGATTGAGATTGAATATTACAGCCTGGATGACCTGAACCGATTATATTTTTACATTACCCGGCAGGATTAACGATTTAGCAATTCTAGAAGCGAGACAAGCTCTTCGCGAATCTGGGGCAGGGGATCTATTGCAAACAGATTCTGCTGACCTTCGGGTGCGGCCACGGTGTGTTTCCGCGCTTCCTTCAGCGTTTGACGGGCACCTTCAATGGTAAATCGCTTGTCATAGAGCAGTTCCTTGATTCGGAATAAAAGTTCGACGTCCTTACGGCGGAATTGGCGGTGCCCAGTGTCGGACTTCTTCGGGGACAGCAGGGCAAACTCGGATTCCCAGAAGCGAAGTACATACGCGGGAACCCCAAGCAGTTTACTGACTTCACCTATCCGAAAGAACAGCTTGTCGGGAATCTCTTGCGTGGCCGGTTCCTGAGTCATCCGCCTGAGGCCATGCTATCACCGTGTGCGGTCCCCTGGGCAGAAGCAAGCCTGTTGCATTCCGCGGAATTTCAAACGGTTTACCGTCTAGTTGAACGCGGGATACGGGTGAATTGAATCTGGCGATAGATCGGGAATTGCCGGTCACCGTGAGCTCAATTGCATCGTCTTTGTAACGGGCCGACAGCAAATCGCCCGTAAGACTGAGAAGAGAAAAGCTATGCTTCAGGGCGGAAAGTGTGAGAGTGTGAGACCCGGCGGGGATCCAGATCATTCCGCTTTCTGCTACGGGCCAATCTTTCCCATCTACTAACGCCGAACCGGTCCAGTGAACACCACCACCGTAGCTGGAATCCACTGTTAGCTTGGCGCCGTTTCGGGATGCCGAGCGAAACTCCCCGGCGGCGGCCGATAGCAGGGGCAAGTCTGCCGAAGAGAGCGCATTTTCGATATATAGGGCCACGCGAGGAAAGCTTTGCGAGGCTAAGTGGACCAAGCCAAACAGTTCCAATCCAGTCTGCTGCTTAGTGGGGTACACATCTTGATATCGCTCGACAATATTGATATCAATAGCTACCCGTGATGATTTGGGATATTTTGATGCGATCAGCGGATACCTGGCCGGACCCTGGTTCCAAACGGTCGCTGGATCTTCGACCAGGAAGGTAAACCTGTTTTTTTCGAGCAGCGGCAGGAGATTGGCTGTGTCGGCTCCGATTGCATCGCGCATTCCGGTATCTAACCGATCATCGACATGCGTGAGCACGATGTCTAAATCCGGCTTAAGAGCCCGGTAAGTTTCGGCTTTGGCGAGCCATTCCTGCTGGAGAGCGCGAGCCATACCGGCGCGGAAATCGAGGAACCGCCTGAGGGAAGGAGCGTCTTTGCGGGTGGTCCACAACTCAATGGGATCGAAACCACCCGGTTGAGACTGGAACAGTTTACGCACGTTGGCATTCATCGGCGTGAAGCGAGCGGGGTTAGAGGCTCCTTCGAGCGATTCATAATAGAGTTCGGCAAAGTTAAGACCATCCCAATCGAACCTTTGGGCCAGCTTGCCCACTCCCCGGTGGACGGCGGCGGCGCAATCGGGGTCTGCCAGATTCATGAGCTTTCGCCAATCGAGTTGGGCGTCCTGAAGGAGAGCTGTTTTCTCGCGCCAAGCGGCATGATCGGCCCAGAAGCGCTCGCTGACGTGCGGCAATTCGAGCCAGGCATACACCAGAACGCCTTCGCGGTGGCAGGCTTCGATCAGCGAATTCAAATAGGCATCGCGTGCGGGATCCGGCTCGTAGAAGTGCCACGCGGCTACCTGTAACGCCGCAATACCGGAGGCGTGCCAGCGCCTGGCAAACCAGTTCACGTCTACGCGGGCACGGTAGGCGTAATCGAAAAAGGCCCAAAGCCTGTTTCCGCGAAAGGGGGGCTCGAAACCGAGGTCGCAGAGGGCGTTCGGGAGAAAAGAAAAACGCTCGTAGCCGTGAAGGCCGGGGCTGGCAGCCAGCCACAGGATGCCGCCTTTACCGCGCTTCAGACCAGCGCTTACCGGCACTTGGGTCCAACGTTCACGGGTGAACACCTGGGCACCGGCGGGCAGAGAAGTTTCTGACAACTCAATGGGCTGCTGCAGGATGAGCGGCAGTTCCGGCTGGTGAGTGTCGATCAGAGAAGCGAGTTTGGCAGTGCGGGCGAGAGTTTGGAACCCGAAGCTGCGTGCCAGGGCGGAATCGCCTTCGAGGATCAGAATGGTGCCGTCTTCGATACGCGCGGTCCAAGCAGGCGATGCGGGGGCGTCGGGACGGGCTACGACGATGGCGGCTTCAGCGACCGGCGTCGGGAGCAGGCCCACGCTCGAGAGAATTTCGCCCCAAGGGCCAGGATCGCGCCCGAGGACGGTATAGCCGAACTGCTGGGCGGGCAAAGCTACTGCGGCAAGGAGAAAGCTAATGAGTAAACGCATACCAGAATCCGGCTCGAAGATCGAAAAAGTTAGGACGTTGAGGATTGTTGCGGTTCAGCAAGTAGGCACCGCGCAGACCGTTGACGGAGAACATGAGTCCGGGTGGCGCACCGGGCAGGCGGAAGCGGATGCCTGGCCCGGTTTCCGCAAAATTGGCCCAGGGCTGCCGCTTGGTATCGACAGTCAAGTTGGCGTTCCAAAGAAACTGCACGCCGTGTTGAGTCCATCCGGCACGGGATTGGGAGTAGCTCAGCCAATCGTTTCCAAAGCGGCTGAGGAACACCTCATCGGCATTGGTTTCCCAGAATATGCCGGGTGCTTCGGCGCCCATGAGGCGTCCCCAACCACGCGACCAGGAGAGGCCGCCGCGGTAATCAGGGAGAGCGTGACGATTCCTGTAGCTGACGGCGCTGCCCGCCTCACCCCAGGCCGTGACGCCGTGAGAGTGGGCTGTTACGCCAACCGCGAGCAGAAAGGAACTTTCCGACAGGGACTGCGGGTTGGGGCTTGGCGTGTTCTGACGGGTATCGCCGATGAACCGCACGGAGAGATAGGGCCTGATGGGCAGGTGGTCCACCCGGAGTTCGGTCTTGATCTGGCCATAGGAGAACGCGTCATGCCAGCGGGTGGAGTAGAACGGCAGAAGCCAGGCGGTGGTCCGGATACGGGCGAACGCCGGACGCAGATTATTGAAAGCGCGGGATGCTTCTGTGGCCACTTCGGAATCTGAACTGGCGCGCGCGCGCCGGAACCAATCGAGCGCCGTGCGGTCCTGGTGCAGAAGGTTGTAGGTCCAGCCAAGTTTCAGCATCAGGCTGTAATCGGCCGGGTTGGCTTCCTGGGCGATGGTGAGGTAGCGGAGGGCATCTTTCAGGTAGCCGGCGCGATAGCTACGTTCGTACATGACGCGCGCATCGGCTTCGGGGAGGGTGGCGGCTATGGAATCGGCTATAGAGAGTTGATGAGGAAGGTTGAGTGCGGTGCGGACGCGGTTCGAAAGGGGCTCATCGCTGCCCTTGAGAACACGTTCGAGCAGCGGCATGGCGCGAGTGCGATCACCGCGAGCGAGAAGGAGGAAACCGAGCTGAGCGGCGGACAACAAATCGCCTCGGTCGGAAACGGCAATGTGGGCGAATTCGATTTCGGCATCGGCCTTTAGTTCCATGCGCAGAAGGAGGTAGGCCAATTCGCGGTGCAGTTCGGTGTTGCCGGGATCGAGCGCGAGTGCGTTGCGGAATTCGTAAACATAGGGGTAGCGCGTGGGGAGCAGTTCGCGAGCTTTGTCAGAAGCCCTGGGCTCGCCACTGCGCGAGGCAGCCAGCAAGGCGGCGGTGGCTTCTTCAGGGTGGGAGCGCAAGAGTTCCACACGCCCGATATCGACCAACACATGCTTGCGGCGCGGCTCCAGGTGCCAGGCAGCCAGGTAATGTTCGGCCGCGAGATTCCACTCATCGCGCTGTTCGGCCAATTGCGCCAGTTCATAGTGAACGCTGAAGGTGGGAGCGGCAGCTTGCAGTGCGGCGGACCAGCGGGCTATGCCGGCGGCGAGTGGCGCGTCAATGTTCTGAAACGCTTTTTCAGCGGTGGCGGCGGCTTCGCGATCGGCAGTCTGGTGCCGGATACGGTTGAATACACGCCGGGCTTGGGCCTTAGCTGTGAGGGGATCGCCGGTGGCTTCGAAACTGAGAAACGCGTATTCGAGGGCGGCGGACAAATCGGCTGGGTCAAGCACCATCGCGCGCCGGAAGTGTTCGCGCGCGGCACCGTTGCGGCCTATTTTCAGACAGGTGTAGGCCGCGTCTTTGTGAACAGAGGCGCGGTCCGGCGAGATGGCAAGTGCTTTGTCGAAATCAGCCACAGCGGCTTCGTAAGCGTTCGTCCTGAGTGCCTGGTAGGCGGCCGTGAGAACTTCGTAATCAGCAGACTGGGCGTTCAGGGGGTGGAACTGAAGAAGCGCCGTACAGATGAGTAAGCTTAACCGCATGTTCGTGAAGCAAGAGAGTGATGGGGGCGCGCCATTTTTCTCCCGCTAGTTTTTTGAGAGAGGTTCGTACACTAGAAGCTACCCCTAAAGAAAAACATGCGCTCACAAAACACGATTGTGATTACCACGATCAATCAGCCCACCGAAGCGGTCAGGAAGATCGCGAGCAGTTGCCAGGATTGGACGTTTCTGGTGGTGGGGGACAAGAAGACTCCCGCAGACTGGCACTATGCGGAGGTCGAGTATCTCTCTGCCGCGGTTCAATTGCAGATGGGTCCGTTTGCGGCGGAATGCCCGTTCAACCACTACGCACGGAAGAATGTGGGCTACCTATGGGCTGCCGCCCGCGGCGCGGAGATCATCGCCGAAACCGATGATGACAATATTCCGTATGACACGTTCTTGAAAGATATCGATCGCGCCGTGAAGGGCAGAGCGGTGCGGAAGAGAGGGTGGGAGAACGTTTACACGCACTTCACGCCCGACCGGATTTGGCCGCGTGGTTTTCCGCTGGAGATGATTACGGAGAGTCTGGCTCACCGTTCGGAACTAAGTGAGACGCAGCTTTTCGATTGCCCCGTGCAGCAGTATCTGGCGGACGGCGACCCGGACGTGGACGCTGTCTACCGAATGACAACGGTGGCGGAGACGAAATTTCAGCCCAACACGGTGGTGCTGGAGGCGGGCACTTACTGCCCGTTCAATTCACAGAACACGATTTTTTGGCGCGATGCTTTTCCGCTGCTCTATTTACCGGCTTACGTCAGCTTTCGCATGACCGATATCTGGCGTTCTTTTGTGGCCCAAGCCTGTTTGTATGCCATGGGGAAAGGTTTGGCATTCCGTGACGCGACGGTGTTTCAGGAGCGAAACGAGCACTCGTTGATTAAGGATTTCCGCGACGAAGTGCCTGGCTACTTGAATAACGTACGCATTGTTGAAATTTTGTCGGGGCTGAGTTTGTCAGCAGAGCCGGGTGCGGTAGCAGACAATGTTCGCGCTTGTTATGAAGCGCTGGTGCGGGCGGAAATTGTACCGGCGCGCGAGATGCCGCTGCTGGAACTGTGGTTGCGAGAGCTTAAGCAAGCTTAAGCGCTTGCACTTCGCGCCTTGCGGGCCTTGATAAACGACTGAACGCACAGGCCGACGAAAATGGCAGTAATCAGGGCCATAAAGCCTTGCGCTTCCACTGCCAGGGGGCGCGTGCGAATGGCTTCGCCATTGACGCCTTTCAGAAATCCGAAGATGCTGCCGAGGAAGCCCAAGGTTCCGAGTAGCACTGCGATGTGCATCACCATGGCGCGGCGGGCGGCGTTTTGTGCGAGCAACCCGCAGATCAGGATCGGTATGCCGAACGCAGCGGGAATGAGCGCGGTTTTATGTTCACTGCCTGTGCCGAAGTAGGTGCCGACCCCCAACGCAGTTAAGAGTACGCCTGTGAGAACTGTTGTAATCGCCATAAAGAGATCTAATTCGATTGTAAGGGCATGTGACATGATGAAGGTTCGAATGGAGATATCGCTCGAAAAAAAAGCAAGGCCCACACTCCTGGGGCACTTGCAAATCGCCCGCGCCGACCATTGGGTAAAGAACGTTTTCGTACTGCCCGGCATCATTGTCGCGCTTTCGCTGGAGCATGGAAAATGGAACACGCTAAACCCCTGGACACTGCTGATCGGGTTTGCGGCGATATGCCTGATTGCGTCAAGCAACTACGTCATCAATGAAGTGCTGGATGCGCCGTTCGATCTGAAGCATCCGACGAAATACCTGCGGCCTGTGCCTTCGGGACAGGTCAGCATCCCGCTTGCTTACCTGGAATGGATTTTATTGATGGTAGCGGGGTTGTGGTTGAGCTGGCAGGTATCGCTGCCCTTTACGATTACGATGCTTGCCCTCTGGGTGATGGGCTGCATCTATAACATTCCGCCGGTGCGGAGCAAAGACGTGCCCTATCTGGACGTGCTTTCGGAATCTATTAACAATCCGCTGCGGATGCTGGCGGGATGGTATATGACCGGCATTTCGGCAGTGCCGCCCACTTCGTTGCTCATCAGTTACTGGATGGTGGGCTGCTATTTCATGGCGATTAAGCGCTATGCCGAATACCGGGATATCGGGGATGCGGCCCGGAGCGCGGCGTATCGCAAGAGTTTCCGTTATTACACTGAGCAGCGATTGCTGGTGTCGATCATGTTTTATGCGGCGCATGCGATGCTTTTTTTTGGTGCATTCATTGTGCGCTACCGGCTGGAACTGATTTTGTCGTTTCCGCTGGTGGCACTGGTGATGGCGCAGTATTTGGCTCTCTCATTCAAGAATGACAGCGCGGTGCAGCGGCCGGAAGGTCTTTATAAAGAGCCAGGATTGATGGCGGCGGTGGTGTGCTGCACGGCGGTGATGATCTTCCTGCTATTTGTCGACGTGCCGGTATTGCACCAGATCTTCGTGCCGACTGTCGCCACTGCCCAGTAGATCTGCCCGCACTTTCGTTTCTTTCCACAGAGCGCGGGGGGGAACGAAAAAGATCTTGAGACCGAGGAAGGCGGCAGCCATCAGGACGACGAAAGTGCGGATAGGCGACGAGATCCGCTTCAAGAAAAAGCCCTGCGGGAGCCAACTGTCCGCCACCGCGATCAGATAGAAACCGGATTGTCCCAGGAGCGCAATGAATCTCAACGGGGCGGGCAACCCGAAACTTGATACCGCGATAAAAATCAGCAGAAACGGCATGATCAGCCGACCAAACTTGGCGGAAAGGAAATGAATCCGCATGCGGTTCGAGGAAGAGAGCAGTTCGGGGTAAGCCTGAAGAATCTGGTAGAGGCCTGCCTGGGTGCGGACTTTACGGCGGAACTCGGAAGTGAGGTTGGTGGGGTAATCGTAGGCCTTGGCCGATTCTTCCAAAACCAGGCGATAGCCCTGGAAAAAAGCGGCTAAGGGCAGGTATACGTCATCGAGCAAGGTATCCGGGGGTATGGGGACGGCCAAACTGCGGCGGATTGCATAGAAAGGCCCGTTGGCACCGAAGGTGGAGTCGATGCGGCTCATCTGTTTGCGGATGAAGACTTCGTAGCGCCAGTACAGCCGGGTATCGTCTTCTTCCGCGCTCATTCCTTTCCGGATGGAAAGCTCTCCGGAGACAGCTCCCACTTCGGGGTCCGCAAAACAAGCGATCAGGTTGCGGAGGGCATCGGGATGCAGATTTTGACGAACGTCGGTGAGAACCACGATTTCGCCTTTGGAGTGAGCGATACCGGTGTTGATGGCGACGCCCTTGCCTTGGCGCTCATTGCGAAAAAAACGGATTCCCTGCCCCTGAAAAGATCGGGCGATCCAGTCTGTTCCATCGTCTGAACCGTCAGAGACGACCGTAATTTCCATCAGTTCACGAGGGTAGTTGGAAGCCAGTAAGGACTGCAACTTGGCTTTCAGGAATGCTTCGCCATTTCGGACCGCAATGACGATGGAAAGAGTGCGGCCCACGCTATCTTTCTTGATCTCGCGACCGCGCCTTCGCGCGATGCGGGCGAGCAGCAACGGGTAGCCGGCCAACACGTAGAGGATCGCGGTGGTGCTGGTTGCAAAGACCGCGAGCGAAAAGATGTTGAGTATGCTCATTTGAGCAGGTAGAGGCCGGTACGTGCGGGATCACCCACCGTGACCTTCCGGATATGGGGATTCAGGTCTAGCTGTTCAGGCAAGTGATCGTTCGGCCTGGGGCGCAGAAGGAGTGCCTGGGTATCGAAGTCGCGCATTTTTTCCTGAACGGCCTGTGCATTGTCGGTTACCAGGAACGGATGCAGGTGCATACGGGGGAAATAGTACGAGAGTGTGGGAAGGATTTCGTAGGGGACCAGGAGAGTACTCTGTTGCAACCCCGCGGTGCGCAGGGCGGCAATGGTTTGGGCGTCGGAATTGGGTGCCTCTGGCGAAAGCCGCGCAAGAAGCTGCCATCCGCCGCCGATTGTGGCCAAAACCAGGATTGCCGCCAGGGAATTCCGGACCGCCGGGGCGGTTCGTTCCATAAAGGCCGCGAACGCGATTCCGGTAACAATGGCAAGTGGCGGAAGAATGGATGAGACATATGTCGGGTTAAGCGACGTGTTCTTGAGCGTGGTGAGCAGCATCAGGAACGCGTAGACGATGCAGGGCAGCAAGACGGCGCGGTACTTGCGGATGGCGGGCACTTTCCAGAGGGCTACGGAGCCGACCAGTGCAATTAGATCCAAGACGTACTCGACGGGCGCTGCTGTAAAACGTTGAAACCAAATGGTAAGCGGCCCAAATTCGCCATAGGAACCTTTGCGCTGCATAGCGAGATAGGCGATATAGAAATACCCTTTGACTGCGGAGAGCTGGAGCAAACCGATAGGCCAGAGAACCAACAACAACGCCAAGAACAGAAGCACGGCGCGTACCAGAGTGACCATGCTGAGTTTACATTGATTCCGAAAGACGGCCAAACACACAGCGAAGGTGATGGGCAGCAGGATTGCGTAATCGATGCTGCAGAAAGCCCCAGTGAACGCCGCGACGGCGAGATACCAGAGGCGGAGCTGGCCGGTAAAGAGGAAGCCGGCGAAGCAAAGTAAGGTGGCCGTTGTAAAGAATACGTAGGGAATATGGGGCGTAACCATTGCCGAGGTTTCGATACTGGATTGTCCGAACAAATAGAGAGACCCGGCCAGGAGCGCGGCGGAACGAAAACCGGTAAAAAAGAACACGCCGATGGCGATTGTGAAGAAGGTCAACAGGTGAAATGCGAACCCCGAAAAGCGCATCGCATATTCAGCGTGGTGAACCAGCGGGGAGACCAGCGCGATCCAGTAAAAGTAGATCGGGCCATGGAAATGGCGGTAAAACGTGATGTCGCGGCTTCCGCGGATGAGGTCGGACAGGCTGGAGCGTTTATCGAGGCTGGCATGTTCTTTGCCGATTCGATAAAAGCCGATGATCGAATTAGAAGGCTTTTCGAGGAAGTTATCGGCGAAACCGCGCTCGCCCGCGTCCATGTAGTCCGATTCGTCGTAAGTAAAGGGCTGGTGGGAAGGAACGGCGCGGAAGCAATAGAGAAAAGCTGCTGCAATGACCAGCAATCCCGCCAGATCGACAGCTTTTAAGCGGCGCATGCGGTTTTCAAGATGGATTCGAACTGGCGGCCTACCTGAGCCCAGGAGAATCGTTCGGTGACGAGCGAGAGAGCTGCGCCCGCAAGCGTTTTGGCCTGCTCTTGCGATTCGAGCAGGGCGAGGCAGCGGGAGGCGAACAACTCCGGCGTATCGGCTAGGAATATATTGGCGGAATCTTTGACCGCGAGGCCTTC
>Ga0123338_10001658_pt1 | contig 21280 bp, 18 predicted proteins | sample grotaG_FD_89793 | JGI IMG/M metagenome (GOLD analysis project Ga0123338, IMG submission 89793) | Glacier valley bacterial and archeal communities from Borup Fiord, Nunavut, Canada, to study Microbial Dark Matter (Phase II) -... | ecosystem: Environmental > Aquatic > Freshwater > Ice > Glacier ...
CGACGACGCGTGGGACGTGAATGTAGCCGCCGTCGGCCTGCCCGGCGACGAATGGGCAGCCGCCTCCCACGGCGTTGGGAAGGTACGGCGTGCGCCCTGCGTGGACGGCTTGTTGAGCGAATCCGTCGCGATGATTGTCGTTCACTGGGGCGAGCGGGCGGTTGATTGGCAGCTGCTCGAAGTTCGGCCCACCGAGCCGGGACAGCTGCGTATCCAGATAGCTGAACATGCGTGCCTGCATCAGCGGATCGTCGGTCACCTCGATACCGCTGACGAGGTGACCGGTGTGGAACGCGACCTGTTCGGTTTCGGCGAAATAGTTGGTGGGGTTGCGGTTGAGTGTCATCCGCCCGATCGGCTGCACAGGCGCCAACTCCTCAGGGACCAGTTTCGTCGAGTCGAGCAGATCGATTCCCTCGAAATACTAATCCTCGCTGTCAGGCAGGATCTGCACACCGAGCTCCCACTCGGGAAACGCTCCGGCGCCAATGGCGTTGTAGAGGTCACGACGGTGAAAATCCGGATCGGCACCAGCAAGCATCTGGGCTTCTTCCCACACGAGACCGTGGACACCGAGGACCGGCTTCCAGTGGAACTTCACCAGCGTCGTCTCACCGGTCTCGTTGACGAGACGGAACGTGTGGACACCAAAGCCCTCCATCATCCGCAGCGACCGCGGGATCGCCCGGTCGGACATGATCCACAACAGCATGTGCGGCGACTCCGGGAGCTGCGAGACGAAATCCCAGAACGTCGAGTGCGCCGTCTGTGCCTGTGGGATCTCACGATCCGGTTCCGGTTTCGCTGCATGGATCAGGTCAGGGAACTTGATGCCGTCACGGATGAAGAACACCGGCATGTTGTTGCCGACAAGATCGAAATTGCCTTCCTCCGTGTAGAACTTGACGGCGAACCCGCGCACGTCTCGTGCCGTGTCAGCCGACCCACGTGAGCCGGCAACCGTCGAGAACCGGGTGAACACGGGCGTCACCCGGCCCGGCTGCAAGAACCCCGCCGACGTGATCTCACTCGCCGTCCCATACGACTCGAACACACCATGAACGCCGACACCACGAGCGTGCACGACACGCTCCGGAATACGTTCGTGATCGAAATGCATCAACTTCTCGCGCAGCTGGAAATCGTCCATCAACGTCGGCCCACGCTCTCCGGCCTTCAGCGAATCGTCCGTCTGCGACAGACGCTGACCGAAGGCGGTCGTCAGGAAATCGGTGTTCTGCGCAGGGACCTTGCCCGCCCGCGGCACGAGACGCGGTCCGCGATCGGCAACTGGCACCTCCGCCAACGGCTTCACCGGCGCCGGCCCGGCAGTACGTTGCACACCGTCGGATCGACCGCCTGATGACCCGGAGGTCGGAGGCGGCGCACCGTCGCTCACGTTGTCATCGATTTCACCCAGGTTGGACATGGTTTTTCGTTCCTTTCGCGTCGTGGCCGGCATCCACGGCCGGTGACATCAATGGAGTGACCGTGTCCGTCGAAGCGGCGTACTGCACGATCGATTAGGGTTCCAATTGCAGGTCAATTCCTCTACGAAATGATGCACGTCCACGTTTTCCTCCATCGGTGGTGGGACGCTCCTCAGCACGAGCCGCTGCATCCCCAAAATCCGGCAGGCTTCACGCTTTGCTGCGAGAAAGAGCAGGAGAATGTGAAGCAGGCCCTCGGCGGCCAACCTGTCGCCCGCTCAGTGCCCGGTACGGCGCAGCGCAAAACATCCAATCGCAGCAACCGAGTACCCTGACGCCGGAGGCCGTTGCCACCGCATTCCGATGAGGCCGAGCGACCCGCCCGGTGACGTCAACGGTCCCCTGTGAGGGATTCCCTGGCGCTGACCGTCACCACGTCACGCTCGTCGGCGCGCAGTACCCGGTTGGCCCGCAACGTCACCCGGTACGTGTCCGACGCCCGGTCATCAGGTGTTTCGTCGGACGGAAGCTTCTCGACGGACTGCACGATCATCACCGACTGGGTGGGCAGATCCCCGAGGGCCGCTTCCACCGCCGCGGTCACCACCGCCGGGTCGTGGATCGCCGGCGCGTCGGCACCGACGGTCACGTCGACGGTCGTCGAGGTGCCCTGCTGGGAATGGTTCGCCACCTCGATCATCATGCGGTTCGCGACGTGCCAGGTGACGTCACCGGCATCGACACGCGTGGCGAACGCGCCGAGGTCGGTGACCAGCCCCCGGACCCGTTGACCGGTCGCTGTGGTCACTTCGACATCGTCGCCGTAGCCGTAGCGATCTTCGAACAGTACGTGCAGCCCGGCGATGTAGTCCTGGACCGAGTTCTGTGCCCCGAACGCCAGTATCAGTCCGACGAACCCGGCGCCGCTGACCGCCAGACCGACGTTGACGTGCAACTCGTTCAACGCCACGACGATGACGGTCACCCACACCACAGCGCTAATGATGCGCGTCAAGGCGGCGACCGACGCATCGATACGGTGCTGGCGGCGCAGCTCGACGACATAGGCGCTCTCGCCGGCGGGGACCCTCGAGCGCAGCACTCCCCAACGCGACACTTTACCTGTGCGATCCCGGTTCGTTGCCGACCTGCTGGTGACCCGGTTCAGCACCCGCCGCAGCAGCACCCTGGCGATGCGAACACCGCCGGCTGCGCCAACGATCAGCCCGACGATGGTGGCCCCCTCGACGAGCACGGTGTGCATGCCATCACGCTACGGCCCCGACAAACCTCACATCCGATTCTGCGATGTGAGGTGCAGAAGCGTAAAGAGATTTTCGCGAGTTCTACTGTGTCGTGGCGGATCGGTTGCGACCGTCAACCCTTGACGGCACCAGCCATCTGGTTGCCGACGAAGCGCCGCTGGAAGGCAAAGAACAGCACGGCGACGGGGAGCGTTGTCAGCAGCGCCGCTCCCATGTTCAGCGGGTATTGCGTGCCGGAGCCGAGCGAGCCGCTCGACAGGTTCGCCAGTCCAGTCGTCAGTGTGTAGTACTTCGGCGAGATCGTCGAGACGAGGAAGAAGCTGAACTCGTTCCATGAACCCTGGAACGAGAGGATCGTCAGCGTGATCAACCCTGGCCGCACCAGCGGCATCACGACTCGCCAGAACGTCGTGAAGACTCCGGCGCCGTCCATCCGAGCGGCCTCTTCGAGCGATTCCGGGACCTGCAGGAAGAACTGCCTCATCAAGAAGATCCCCGTTGCATCCATGGCAATCGGCAGGATCATGCCAGGGTAGGAGTCGAACAACGACAACTGCTTGAGCACGAGAAAGCGCGGAATCAGCAACACCACTCCAGGGACGGCAAGCGTCGCCAACACGAGGCCGAAGACAAGCTTGCGACCGGGGAACTTCAAGCGTGCCAGCGCGTAACCGGCGAGGCTGTCGAGCGACACGCGGCCGACAGTGATGCAGACCGCAACGAGGGTGCTGTTGAACAACCACCGTACGAAATCGACGGACGAGTCGGAGCTGAACCCGAAGATCCGCTTCCACGAGCGCATCGTGAACGGGTTGGGCCACAGCGACAGTGGATGAGTTGCTGCGTCAGGATCGGTCTTGAAAGACGTCGCCAATTGGATGATGAACGGGCCGAGGTACAACAGTGCAAACAGCGTGAGCGCTCCGTAGGCGAGCCGACGGCGGCGTTGCTGCCGGGCGGCTTCGGCCGTGGTTGTGTCACCCATCAGACTTTCTCCTTGAGAAAGCGGCGTTGGATCACGGTGAGGACGATGATGAGCATGAACAGGAGGAACGCCATCGCCGCCCCCGTTCCGAACGCCGAGTTCTGGAAGCTCAGCTGGTAGGTCAGATACGCCGGCGTCGACATCGTCGGGTTCGTCTTGCCGGCGAGGAGGATCTGGTCGAACACCTGCCAGGTGCCGATCGTTCCGAGCATGATGACGAACGCGATCGTCGGCCGCAGCATCGGCACCGTCACCCGCCAGAATCGCTGCCGGGTTGTCGCTCCGTCGATCTGACTTGCCTCCATCACGTCCTCCGGAATGTTCTGGAGCGCCGCGAGGAACATCAGCATGAACGTGCCAGACGTCGTCCACACAGCGAGAATGATGATGACGCACATGCTCGTCGACGGGCCCGACAGCCAATCCCAAAGGTGGAGCCCCATCACGGTGTGTTTGCCCCAGCCGGGCGACGAGTCGACGCCGAAGATGCGCAGGATCTGGTGGAACAGCCCCCGCTGGTCCTGCAGCCAGTTGGGCCCTTTGACACCGACGAGGTCGAGCAGCTTGTTCACGGCGCCGGTCCCCTGGAACAGGAAGATGAACACGAGGGTGATGGCGATGCTGCTCGTGACCGATGGGAAATAGAACGCGGTTCGATAGAAGCCTCTCCCCTTCAGCGCCTTCTGGTGGACGAGGACCGCCAGCAGCAGTGCGAGGAGCGTCTGTGCCGGCACGACGAAGAGCACGAAATAGAAGTTGTTGCGCACGGATCGGAAGAAGTTCGTCCTCGTCAGCGAATCGCTCGTGAGCAGCTTCTTGTAGTTGTCCAGACCGATCCATTTTGCGCTGCCGCCGAGCGGGTTCGAGGCACCGTTCCAGTTGGTGAAGCTGATGTACAGCGCAACGATGATCGGGATGATGAGGAAGACCAGTAGGCCGATCAGCGCCGGCGAGACGAAGAGCCACCCGGCGATTCCCTGGCGCCCGTTGAGCTTTCGTTGTTCACGGATCAGCCGTCGCCGTTTCTGGCGGTCCGACTCCGTCGGCGGGACGTCGATTGTGGTTGCCGTGCTGGTCGTCATCGGTGGCGAGCTTTCGAACGAAGGTGGTTACGAAGCGGGCACGACGGCACCGGCCGTTGCCGGCCGGTGCCACACGCCTCCAGGGGGAACGGTTACTAGCCGAGCGCGGCAGCGTTCTTCTGCAGATCGGCGAGCATTGCCTTGGGGTCTGAACTACCGTCCGACAGGCCCTGAATGGCGTTCTCGAAGTTCTGCTGGACCTGGGAGAATCCAGGGACGGTGACTTGGCCGACGGCGTAGTCAGCGCCATCGATGAACGCCGCCTGCTCCGGGAACTTCGTCGCGAACTGCGCCTTCGCCGCCTGGCGCGAGGGCATCACACCGAAGGCGTCGGCGAAGGACAATTGCTGATCGACCGTCGTCAGGAAACTGACGAGGCTGACGTCGGCATCCTGGTGGGCGCTTTTGGCGGCGACGCCCCAGCAGTTCGTGAAGTTCAAGGTTCCCTTCGTTCCCGTCGGGCCGGCCGGCATCGGCACGACCTTGAACTTCACACCGGGATAGTCCTTCTTCATTGCGCCCATGATCCAGTTGCCCTCGATCGTCATTGCCGCTATTCCCTTGCCGAAGGCCTCCCCGCCCCAGCCGGCGCCAACCTGCTTAGGGAACTTCAACGCGCCATCCTTGGCAAGTTTCTGAGCGAACTGCAGGCCCTGCAGGTCCGCAGGCGAGTCGAAGGTGAACTTTCCGTCTTTCTGGTAGGACCCTCCGGCTTCGATCATGAACGCGCCAAGTCGGTCGAGGCTGTCACCCATCACGAGTCCGGTGACAGTGCCGGCGGTCAGCTTCTTGGCTGCGGCCTCGAGCTTGTCCCAGGTCGTCGGCAGATCAGCATCGGTGAGTCCGGCCTTCGTCCACAGATCGGTGTTGATCTCGACGGCAAGCGTCGAGAAATCCTTCGGAGCACAGTAGTACTTGCCGCCGGTCGTGAACACCGACGCAAGCGACGGATAGATGTCCTTGGAGTCGGTGATCTTGTCACCGGTGACGGCAAGCGCGTTCGAGGTCGCCAGCGTCTGAAATCCGCCAGAGCCGCCGTAGAAGACGTCGGGCGGCGAGCCGCCGGCGATCGCCTGGGTCAGCTGTTGGTTGAGGTCTGCAGCGACGATCACGTTCACCGTGTTGCCGGTCTTCGCTCCCCACGCCGCAGTGGCTGCCTTGACGGCATTCGTCTCGGCGTCCCCCGAAGAACCGATCATCACGCTGAGGGTGACGCCCTTTTCCGTCGGGCCGCTCGCGGCGGCTGTACCGCCGCCTGCGGCGGCTGTACCGCCGCCTGCGGCGGCTGTACCGCCGGCTTCGGTGTTCGCTGCAACTGTTTTCGAAGCGCCGGTGTTCGCGCTCGTTGCGGACGTCGAACTGGAGCTGCTGCCACAGGCCGAAAAGGCCAGCAGCGATCCCGTCAGTCCGAGCGCTGTGACAGCGCGCCGAGAGGTTCTTTTCACGTGGGTGTTCTCCTTCGTTGTGACGACGAAACCCCCATAGGTTCGTCGAGAGGTGGGCTAAGCCGAGAGATCCGGACAGGCCTGATCTGGTTGTTGCGTCAATCCGAGGAAGCATTGACGATCGTCGTCCGGCACGAGCGAGCTGCTAAAAATTTGATCGTTCAAAAAACTCCCCGACGGGAATGTACATGATTGGATTTCTCGGGTCAAGTCATTGCTACAGTCGCTCGAGGGGGAGCACGACACGCCGACAAAAATGCCTCGCGACGACATCGATCGATTTAGCGCGGCGAGCAAGGAAGCGACAATGACCATGACGCCACACGACCCTCACGATGCAGCTTTGCCGTTTGGGCCAGCGGCGCGCACGGACATCGTTGGCGGGATGCAGCCCTTTCTCCACGACCTGGTGAGCCTCGTGTGTGCGCCAGCACTCCTGCTCTCACGCAGCGACGGAGCGATGACAGGACACGGAGCAGAAGGCTTTTTCGTCAACGACCGACGGGTCCTCACGACGATGCGATGGACAATCGACGACACCCACCTTTCGTCGATCTCATCCCAGATGCTCGGGGCCGACGCTACGCGCCACGTTGCCGTCGTCCGCGGCGCCGGCGACGACGGTCCGGATCCGACCGTTATCGCTGTGCAACGTCTGCAGCTCACCGCGTGCGCCCTCACCGCCTCGATGACCATCACCTCACGCGCCCGCACGACCGTTTCATTGAGCGTCCACCTCCACGTGGGTGCCGACTTCGCCGACATCGCCATGGTCAAGCAAGGTGCCCCGGTATCCCCCGTCGCCGCATCGCCAACAGCGACAGGTTTTCGCTTTGTCGGGCGGCACGACATGACGACCGAGATCGTCTGCGAACCGCCGCCCCCTGAGCACGACGCCGGCAGCGGACTGATGACGTGGACTGTCACGTTGCTGCCGGGCGAATCGGCGACGATAACGATGCACTGCACGCCGGGCATGTCCGGCGTCGCTGTCGCTGTCATCGCGCCGGCGACTCGTGACGTCGTCGGCCCGCTCGAGGTCGCCGCGAGGGATCGACGCATTCCGCGCCTCGTCGCCCAAGCGACGGCCGACCTGCGCGGCCTGTTGCTCGGCGACCCGATGTCGCCGGCAGATACGTTTCTTGCTGCAGGCTCGCCCTGGTTTCTGACACTCTTCGGGCGGGACTCCCTCATCGCCGCCCGCATGCTCCTGCCCGTCGCCGCCGAGGTCGCAGCAGGGACACTCCGCGCCCTTGCCAGGCGGCAAGGGACAGTCGCCGATCCGCTGACGGCAGAGGCGCCTGGCAAGATCCTTCACGAACTGCGCGCCGACGGGGTGGACCATGGCGAGCATGCCAGCGCGTCAGGGGACCGCCGGCTGACGTTGCCCCCGGTCTACTACGGCAGCGTGGACGCAACTCCGTTGTGGATCTCGCTGTTGCACGACGCGTGGTCGTGGGGCATGCCGGCGAATCAGGTCATCGATCTGCTCCCGGCGCTGCGCGCTGCCCTTGGGTGGCTCGGAGCGGACGCCCTCGACGATCGCGGTTTCGTCTCCTACCTCGACGAATCAGGAAGCGGGATCGTCAATCAGGGATGGAAGGATTCAGCCGATTCGATCCAGTTCGGAGACGGCCGGCTGGCCGTCGCTCCGATCGCATTGTGCGAAGTCCAGGGATATGCCTTCGCTGCGGCTCGACACGGCGCCGCCCTGCTCGATGCGTTCGCCGGAGCGGACGGCGGCGATGCGGACATTGATCGCACTGCTGCAGCCGGATGGCGCCGTTGGGCAGACACCCTCGGCGATCGCTTCCGCTCGGCGTTCTGGGTCGAGGACCGGGTCGGCCACTATCCCGCCGTTGCCCTCGATCGCCACGGCAGCCGGGTCGATTCAGTGACATCGAACATCGCCCATCTCCTCGGCACCGGCCTGCTCGACGATGGCGAGGAGGCACTCGTCGTTGCCAGGCTGGCGATGCCTGACATGGACTGCGGATTCGGGCTGCGCACGCTGTCCTCGCTCTCCGGCGGGTTCAACCCGTACAGCTATCACGGCGGCTCGGTCTGGACCCACGACACGGCGCTGGCGATCGTCGGTTTGCTGCAGGTCGGGTCCGCAGCAGCTGCATCCGTCGCAGCGGCGCTCGTCGAAGGGCTCCTGTGCACCGCTGAGCATTTCGACTACCGATTGCCGGAGCTGTACACCGTCGAGCAACTCGACGGTGAAGCCGCCGTTCCCATCATCTACCCAGCGTCATGCCGACCGCAGGCATGGAGCGCCGCGTCGGCAATCGCCGTACTCATTGCGTTGATCGGCGAGGAACGGCGATCACCAGACGGCCGCAGTCTGCGCCCGTCTGCCATCACACCGTACGGCGAGGTCCACCTTCGGCGGCGAATCATCGAAGATACGCCGTGAGCGCGCTGCTAGCTTCGCGACGATGGCGATGCCGACTTCCAGAATCACCGCCGAACGGACTCGGTGAACGTTAGTCCGAGGCCGCTTGACATGGTCGTGCCGAAGCGGGGCTCGTTGGTCACCGTCGACGATGTCGCAGCTCATGCCGGGGTCTCGCGACAGACCGTGTCGAACGCCCTCAACGCTCCGCAACGCCTGAAACCGAAGACGCTCCACACGGTGTTGTCGGCGATCGACGAACTCGGGTATCGGCCGAATCAGGCCGCCCGGGCGCTACGGACCTCCTCGACGAGATCGATCGGCTGCCGCACATTGCCGGTCGATCGTCGCGGCACCGGAGGCATTCTCGACCGCTTCCTCTACGCGCTCTGCGACGCAGCCAGGCAATCTGGATTTGGGGTGCTGTGCCACGCAGCCGACAGTGACGAGGACGAGATTGCCATCTTCGACGAACTCAGTCGGCGAAACGGCGTCGACGGTTTCGTCATCTCCGGCACCCGGTTCGGAGACGAGCGCAGCGATTGGCTCAGGAACCATCACGTCCCGTTCGTCTCGTTCGGCCGGCCGTGGGGGCGGGACCCGTCCGGGTGCTCCTGGGTCGATATCGATGGTGCCGGCGGAATTCGCCTGGCAGTCGAGCACCTGCACGCCCAGCGTCACCGTCGCATCGGGTTTGTCGGCTGGGAGCCCGGTAACGGCGTCGGCGATGACCGCCTCGGCGGCTGGGTGCAAGCGACCGCTGCGTATCGGCTCCCGAATCGAGGATTGGCGTGGTTCGGCCCTGACAGCGTCTCCAGCGGGGTCGCTGCTGCCACGGTGCTGATGAACCAGGCCTATCCACCGACGGCGCTCGTGTGTGCAAGCGATGCACTCGCAGTCGGCGCAATGAGGGCGCTGGAGGACAGAGGGTTGCGCCCTGGTCCTGACGTATCGGTGATCGGCTTCGACGACAGCGCAGGCGCACAGGTCGTACGACCGGGGCTGACGACGCTCCATCAGCCCCTGGAGGAGTCGGCGGAGTGTCTGGTGACGATGCTGCTGGCGCATCTGCGCGGCGATGACAGGACCGCAAACGTTCTCCTCGAACCAACGCTGGTCATACGCGACAGCAGCATCGGGCACCCGCCAAGCTGAGCCGATCGACGAACGGACGATGGCCCAACTGCTTGGTGGGTCGCTCCAGCGCGACGACAGTGGTCAGGTGGCGCAGACGGCCTGACCGTCCCCAGAGACCGGCTGCGGCGGGTCGAGGTCGATGATCTGATCGAGCCCGACGATGCGGAACACGGTTCGCAACGCACGCGAGGCGTTGTTGATGCGCATCGACTTTCCGAAGTGTTTGGCGGCGGCCGCGAACGCCGCAGCACCTCGGGAATCGATGAAGGCGACAGCACCGAGATCGACCACCAACCCGGGCTGGGCCATGAAACGCTCGAGCACCGACGTCAGTCGGCCACCCGTCGAAGCGTCGATGTCTCCGGCGACGACGAGGCTGAGAGCTCCATCGAACCGAGTCACACTGATCATCACGCCGGGATACGGGCACGATGCCTGAGGATCAGTGTCGAACATCGGCGATGCCCGCTTCGACCGGGGATGTCACGGGCAGCGTCATCGTTCCCGTGCCAGCGTTTCGGGGTGCGTTCCGAGCACGGCGAACCGACCGCCGTCGCAGCGCGACGGGTTGAGTCATCGGCACCGTGGTAGGCGATGTCGTGTGGTTGTGGATGTGAGGGTCGGTATGGAGGGCTCCGGGGTGTGCGGGCGGTCGAGCAAGCCGAGCTGGTTGGCGATGAAGACCGCCTGTAGTTTGGTGTGGGCATCGAGTTTGCGAAGTATGGCATTGACGTAGTTGCGGATCGTGTTGACGCTGAGGAACAGTTGCGCAGCGATGACCCGGTTCGTGGAACCTTCCGAGAACAGTTTCAGTACCTCTATTTCGCGATCACTGAGATCTGATCCGAGCGTGTGCGGGGCGGGCCCTCGGGCGAGGAGTAGCCGGGCGAGGATCATCGGTGAGACGGTCGCACCGCCGGCGTCGGCGACACATACGGCTTCGATGACGTCCGATGCGGCGCGATCCTTGGTCAGGAATCCCGAGCAGCCGGCCTCCAACGCTGCGAACACGATCCGATCGTCTGTGGACTCCGAGAGCATCACGACCTTGGTCGCAGGGCTCGACTGCTTGATGGCGACCGTGACGGCGACACCATCTTGGTCCGGCATCTGAAAGTCGACGAGCACGACCTGAGGTTTCAGCCGTGTCAATTGGCTGAGAGCCGCAATGCCAGAGTTGGCGACGCCAACGACGGTGATGCGATCATCGTCGTCGAGAAGACGTGCCAGGCTCTCGGCGAACATCCGATGGTCATCGACGATCAACACGCCGATCGGCCTCGACGCCTGGTCAAACATCGACGATCTCACGTAGTGCCGGGAGCCATTCCTGCTCGGTCACTGTGCACCCTTTCGACGAATTCGACCCTGTCCAGCGGGCCATACTCGCCCTGAATACAGCCCTCGCGTCGTGGTTCCGGGACGGGAACCACCACAGAACCGTCGCCTATTTTCGGTCCAGCCGCATGGTGAGGACGAACGATGACAACGACTCGGACGAAGACGCTAACGCACGCTGTACCGCAGTAAGCGCTTGAACTGACGCTGAAAGTGAATAGGTGCATTTGCACCATGCGTGTTGCGACAGTCGATGGAACGGTCGTTCTACTGGAGGAAGGCGACAGCGTTTCCGCCTCCGGCGGTGTAGGAGAGCGCTACCGCGTGATCGACGGGCACGGGCGGATGCTGCTCATTTTCGTCAGCGAAGACGTCGAAGTGGCAGTGCGACCGACCAGAAGATGGAAACCCTGAGCTGACTTCGATGTCCGCCGATGAATCACCCGACGATCCCTCGTGACGCGGTGTGTAGGATTGACCACATTATTAGACATCGTTCTTGATTCGCGATGTATGCGAACGGCTGTCAAGATCGGGCGGACAAGGAGAAAGCGGTGGTTGCTTCGTGAAGTTGCGGCTCGACGTTCGGCGTTTCGATCCGATGAGTGGTTCATGGCCGACGGTGGTTGCCGATTTGGTCGTGGTGGTGCTCCTGGCGGCTCTCGCCCGGGCGATATCCGATCGGATCGCTACTGGCGGATCGAGATGGCTGGTGTTCATCATCGCCATTGCAGTACTCGTTTTTGTCGTCGTCGCCGTTCCCTTACGGATCATGCTGATGCAGCAGCGGAGCCGTGCAGACGAGACCACCGAGGCATTGCAGGTGCAGAACACCCGCCAACAGTTCGACGCCCGTTTCTTGCGTGCCTTGGAAATGGCGGAGGTCGAAAAAGACGCCTTGGCAGTCACAGCGAGAGCGTTGGCGATGTGCGCTGACAACAGCGCAGCGACGGTGTTACTCGCCGACAACAGCGAAGCCCACTTGCAAACCGTCACAGCAACAGAGGGGTCCGGCGTCGAAGCAGCCTGCGACGTCGCGACGCCGCGCGGCTGCCCGGCGATCCTCAACGGTCATGCACGCGAGTTCGCTCGGAGCGATCAACTCGACTGCTGCCCGAATCTCGTAGGTCGTGGCGACGGTGCAATGTCGGCACTCTGTGTCCCGGTGAGCATCATCGGACGCGCAACCGGCGTCGTCCACGCCGTGCGGTCTGGACATCCATTCACGGTGGCCGAACGAGAACAGATCACTGCGGTGGCGCACATGGCCGGTCAACGTGTCGGGATGCTCCGAGCGACGAGGCAGTCACAGTTGCAAGCCAGCACCGATCCATTGACCGGACTGGCGAACCGTCGCAGTCTGGAGAACTCCGTTCGATTGTTGCGCCAGGAACGGGTGCCCTACGCCGTTGGCATGTGTGACCTCGATCTGTTCAAGGTGGTCAACGACACGTTCGGTCACGAAACCGGTGACCGAGCCCTGCGAGTCTTCGCCCGCACGTTACGCAACACGGTACGCGCCGGCGACTTGGTGTCACGCCACGGTGGTGAAGAATTCGTCATCGTCATGCCGAACGCAGACACCGAGTTGGCAGCCAGCATATTGGACCGTGTACGCGCGGAACTCGCAGCAGCGCTCAGCGACGGACGCACCCCGATGTTCACGGTCTCCGCAGGCATCGCCGACACAAACGAATGCGACGACTTCCAAGATCTGCTGATACTCGCCGACCAGCGACTGATGGACGCGAAAGCAGCCGGACGCGACCGGGTATGCGCTTCACCCACCACCAAACCACCCCGACTCGTCATCCAGGCGTAGCAGGACCGACGAACGCGTGCCAATGTGGCTGACGTTCAGCGGCGAGATCTGGTGCAGGCGGGGACCGTCACCGTCGACGGAAGCGAAACGGCCGGGCTGTCCTCAGTCCGGGAACCGATCAGCCCGGTACGTCAGGTGCCGCGTACAGCAGGTCGTGCGGGCCCATCGTATTGCGAACCTCGTCGATCGAGACCTCGAGAATCAGCGCCAGCGTCCGACGATCGGCCGCACGTACGGTGATGACCTTGGCCATTCAAGTCGTGACGGTCGATCTCCAACATACGAGAGAAACGCTGCAGTTTGTCGAAAGGCCCGATCGTCAGTTCGGCAAGTTTGACGAGATCGACGGCGATCAGCGCTGAATCGCCGTTCATCACTCGATCAGCGGTCGAGTACTCATGAGGGGGGCAGTTGCTCGATCGGTACCGAATACAGACGAGCAAGTCGTGCCAGACGGGGCACGGAAATCGCCCGCTCGCCACGTTCGTAGGCCCCGAGCACTGACGGCTTGAACTCTGCGCCTGAGTCGACCTCGACCTCGACCTCGACCTCGACCTCGAGGAGTGTCAGCTTTCTCTGACGGCGGATGGACCGCAGTCCGGCACCGATTCGCCTGTTGCAGTCGGCACTCGTCTCCCCGCTTTGGTCATCATCGTTCATCGATTCACTCGTCATCATCGCATGACAGCTGTGGGACTACCGGTGGAGGGAGCTGTTACCGCTGCGTCGTCTGGATGGCACGAGCGGTATCAATCCCCCGCGAGATGGCATCAGGAAGGCATCGCTATGGCAAGACGCACGTGTTCTGGGCTGGTTCGCCGGCGAAGCGTTCGGTGATCCATTTCGCTACTTCCGGCGCGGCGACGTGCCCGGCGTCGAGATGGGCGACGCCGGGCAACACCCGGTAGTCGACGGTCTCACCGTTCGCGCACAGCTGGGCTACGAACTGCGAGGTGACGTCGGGAGCGATGATCGGATCGACCGAGCCTTGGGTGATGAGCATCGGGACCCGGGTTGGCGTCGATCCTGGCCTGTTCTGGGCAAGGATCGTCTTCCACGGCTCGACCTGCCATGGTGGCGTGGAGATGAAGTTGAAGCCGAGCAGGAGCGAGCTCGGCACCGAAGCGAGTATCTGGGCGGGGTCGTAGAGACAATGGTCAGCAATCTTGGCGATGGCCGATCGGGATGCGGGCGTGACGATCTGGTCGAGGGAGGCATCGTCGTAGACGCGCGCCCACGACTGCATCGCCATCGCCATGAGAATCTTTCCGACGGTCGTTTTGACGTTGGCTTCGAACAGCGCGACGAGATTCGCAGGTGGCGCTGCGGCGGCGACACCCACGAGATGCAGCTCCGGCGCGTAGCTCGATGCAAGCTGTGCAGTGAAGAGCGAAGCGTGTCCGCCCTGTGAGTGGCCCCATACCGCGAAGTCGGTGCCGGCTTCGGCCGCAGCGAGATTGTGGGCGGCACGCACGCGGTCGAGTACGTTCATCGCTTCGGAGGGACCGACGAGGTAGGGGTGAGGACCCCGTGTCCCCAGCCCCTGATAGTCCGTGGCGGCGACGACGTAACCAGCGGCGAGGAAGTCGTCGAGTCCTTCGTAGACGAGCAAGGCCCGTGCGCCTTGGAGGGAGGGACTGCAATTGGAGGCCACGCCGACGGTGCCGTGGGCGAAGCCGATGACCTTTCGGCCCATCGAAGGCGGTGGCGTGCCTGGCACGACGATGATTCCGCTGACAGCCGTCGGCAAACCGTCGAACCCGGTCGATTTGTAGAGCATCCGGTACGTGGTCGCTCCTTTGTGGAAGCCGTCGATGATCTCGGCACGGATGATCGTGCCGGGCAACCCGTCCGGCAGCGGGGTTGGTGCGGAGTAGAACGGGCCCGGTTCACGTGGGGCGGCTCGGTGGATGGCGACGCTGATTGCGAGGCCGCCGAGCGCCAACGTCAGCGCCGTCAGCGAGCCGACCAGCCGGAGCCAGCGGGGCCGACGACTCGGCATCGTGGCGGCTCCGTCAGCGCCGTCGCCTGCCGGTGCACTGCGCATCGTGAAAGCAACGACAAACTGCCCGACGCCGAAGACGATCGTGCGGAGCCCGAAGACGACAGCGAGGACGAGCACCGTGGCCGCAGGCCACGTCAACGCCAGCGCACCGACAATGACGTTCGTCAGCCCGCTCACAGCGGGAATGAACCGCTCGCCGCCGTCACCGATGAACGTGGCGACGACCTCGACGACCCCACCGGCGACCAGCGCGACGCCGACGGCCGTGGCCAACGCCAGGATCGTGATCCCTGGCCACGCTGTGGCGACGATGCCGACGGTGATCCACCAGATGCCGACGAGGCGCGACAGCGCAGGGCGTGGCGCAGCCCGAGCGCTGGCCAGTTCGGCTAAACCGCTCACGATCAGAGCGGCGACGATCAGCCAATGGAGCACCGACAACGACCCGAACGGTTCTGCCAACAGCCAGGCCCCGAGGACGACACAAACGAGCCCAAGCGCCAACACCGCCCACCACGGCATCCGCCGGGCGATGCGGGAGTTCACGGCCACTGAGGATGTTCGATCACGATGTTCCCCAACTGCTGTGCACCCTCCATCCGTTGCAGCGCCGCCGGGTAGTCAACGACGGCGAACACCTTATCGATGATCACAGGGAGACCGCCTTCGATCAACCGGGTCACTTCAGCGAATTCCTGATAGCTGCCGACCGTGGACCCGATGATCTCCCACTGCTTGAAGAACAGCCGTGGCATCGAGATTTCGACGTTCGGGCCGCTAGTGCTCCCGCACACCACCATGCGCCCGCCGGGCTTGAGTGAACGTGTCGACTGCTGCCACGTTGCCGGACCGACACTCTCGACAACCACATCGGCATGCACAGGCCAGGAACAGTCGGCCGAGTCGTACGCTGCGACCGCGCCCATCGCCAGCGCCTCGATGCGCTTCGCTTCACTGCGGCTCGTGACGACGACCTCGGCCCCCATGTGTCGCGCCAGCGTCAGCGCCGCACACGCAACACCTGAACCGATCCCCACAACGAGAACGGTCTCGCCGGCCGCCAGGCGTGCCCGCTTCAGCATGCGGTAGGCGGTGAGGTAGGCGATCGGATAGGCAGCGCACTCGGCCCACGTCCGGTTGGCGGGGCGGCGCACGATGTTGCGCTCCGGAGCGTGCACGAACGTTGCGTGACCGCCCCACACGTGCTCTCCGAGGATCGTGAAGCCCGGACCGAGGGGGCTGTTGTTGCCGAAGGCGACGATGTCGGCGACCGGCGAAATGCCAGGGTTCACGACGACCTCATCCCCCTCACCGAAGTCCGTCACCGCACTGCCGACGGATTCGATCACACCTGCCGCGTCGCAGCCTGGCACGTGCGGCAACTTCGGCCGAGGCAACCCTCTCGTGATCCACAGATCGAGGTGATTGAGTGCGCTCGTCACGACTCGGACCCGCACCTCGTCTGCGGCCAACGGGGGTAGCTCGATCTCACCCCAGCGATACGTTCCGGGTGAGTCGTCGAGGATCCATGCGTCCATCATCCGACCGTAGCCGCAACCGGGTCGACGAAGACCCCTTCGTGCCCTCTCCCCCCGGCCATTCAGTTCCGTCGGCGGCAAGCGGCGTCACCGCCGCGTCAGGTCGCAAGCGCCCCGAGTTCGAGGCGGGTCACATGGGTTCGTCCGGGTTGCAGACGAACGAGATCGATGCCCGAGTTGAAGGCGTCCGGCGGACACGTCATCGGTTCAGCTGCGAGGCCGGTTCGATCAAGCAGAGGTTCTGGTCTGTCGCCGGTGCAGAGTTGCAGCCACGGAGTCGGTGAGAACCAGCGCAGTTCGGTTCCGGTGCCGTCGCTCGTCCGCAACTGCAGGCTGGCAAAGCCGGAATGCATCGTGATGTCGGTGAAGGCGTGGTCGATGAGTTTTCCGCGGAGGGGCCCTTCGGTTCGGAAGTCGAATTCTTCGACCGGGCGCAGATCGAGAGGTAACAAACGCTCGGCGTCGACCGCCAACACGGTCGCGGCGGCAAGGCGAAGCGTCCAGTCATCGACGGTCCCCTCTCCGGCGACGAGGTACGGGTGGAACGAACACCCGTACGGAGCGATGTCGGTTCCGACGTTCGATGTCGTCAGTTCGATCGACAGCCCGGTTTCGCCCAGGCGGTAGGAGATTTCCAGATCGAGTGCCCACGGATATCCCGTCGTCGGCCACAGCCGATGATGCAGCCGAGCGACCGCCTCGGACCTCGCAGCTATCTGCCACGGGCGGTCGTAGACGAGTCCGTGCAGGGCGTTGTTCCGCTGTACCTCGTTGACCGGCAGTTGGAACGATTGGCCTGCGAACGTATATGCGCCACCGGCGATGCGGTTGGGCCATGGTGCAAGCACCGCTCCCGCGTACACCGGCGGAAGGTCGTTCTCCCCGAAGCTACGGATCAGCGGCCGTCCGTTCCAGGTGAGCGAACGCAGTGCAGCCCCCAACTCGGTGACGACGGCGCGGTACCCGCCGTGTCGGAGAACGACCTGTTCTCCGGTCGGCGGGTTGGAGATCACCTACTCCGTTTCCGATCGCCGGGAGAACACGGCCTGGAGGATGACGACGACCAGGAGGAAGACGCCGCTCACGACCTGCTGGACGTAGCTGTTGAGGTTGAAGCCCTGGACGATGAGGTTCTGGATCACGTAGAGAAGGGTGATGCCGAAGAATGTTCCGACGATCGATCCAACCCCGCCGGAGAGCAACGTGCCGCCGATGACGACAGCGGCGATGGCCGACAGTTCGTAGGCGTTCCCCACGCGGGCCTCCTGGCCGCCACCGGAGAGGCCGGTCGAGAGCACGCCGGAAATGCCGACTGCGACCCCGCTGATCGCATAGACGATGACCTTCACCCGACGTACCGGCAGACCCATGAGCGCTGCGGATGTATCGTTCCCGCCCACCGCCTGGACAGCCTGGCCGAACGCCGTGCGGTTGAGGACGTACCAGCCGGCGGCGAAGACGGCGAGGGCGATCCATACCGGATTCTGGATGGTCAGAACGCTGCCCCTGCTGACCGTTTCGAAGAACGGTTTGCCGGGGACCGACGGGTGCGAGTTGCCCTCTTTGGTGATGTAGAAGACGAGACCGCGAATGCCGGTCAGTCCGGCGAGTGTGACGATGAATGGCGGCAGGCGCAGGCGGGCGATGATCAGTCCCTGCACCAGACCGGCGAAGGTGCAGGCGGCGATCGGCACACCGATTGCCGCCCAGGAGCCGTGGGAGGACATGTCAGCGGACAGAATGACGGCGAGTGCGTAGAGCGACCCGACGGACAAGTCGATTCCCCCGCTGATGATGACGAATGTCATCCCGGCGGAGATGATCGCCAGGAACGAGGCCGCCAATGCCGTATTGCGAAGGTTGTCCGCAGTGCCGAAACTCGGCACCGTCAGAAACCCGATGACCATCACGACGACCAGCACACCGAACGCTCCGTTGCGCGAAACCAGCGACGTCACCGATCTCGTGGAAAGCGTGTGACGCATTCCCGCAAACTCGGCTGGGGCTGTCATGCGGCGCTTTGCGACGGACGCTGGATATAGACGGCGGCCACGATGATGAGCGCTTCGACCATCTCCGAGACCGAGTTCGGAATGTTGTGTGCCAGCAACGTGGTCTGCAGGAGTTGCATCAGTACTGCCCCGGCAACGGTCCCGAGAACGCGGACCTGGCCACCCTTGAGCGGCGTGCCTCCGACAACCACCGCAGTGATCGCCGACAGCTCCATCAGCAGTCCAATGTAGGAAGGATCACTGGCGCGAAGTCGGGCCGTTGCGATCAGGCCGGCAACCGCTGCAAAGACACCGCTGATCGCGTACACGGTGATCAGCGTCGACCGCACCGGCACCCCGGCGAGTACCGCAGCACGACGGTTTCCACCGATCGCTACCAATCGATATCCCAGCGTCGTGCGACGCACGACCACGGAGACGACGACGGCGATCGCTGCTGCGACGATCATCACGTCAGCGACACCGAACACCTGACCCTGCCTGACGACCTTGAGGAAGGGGTTGAACAGTTCGACCAATGCCCCACCTGTGATAACGAGAGCCACTCCCCGCCCGGCGACAAGCAGGCTCAGTGTGGCGACGATCGGCTGCACTCGACCCACTGCGACGACGGCCCCGTTGAAGACGCCGACGGCGAGACCTGCGAGCAGCGCGACGGCGATGGCCAAGGCGATGGGACTACCGAAGCCGTGGCTCGATGCGGGGGCGACGAACTTCGCCAACACTGCGCTGGCGATCGCCATCGTCGCACCGACCGACAGGTCGATACCACCGGTGCCGATCACCAACGCCATACCCATCGAGACGATCAGCACCGGCGGCATCTGGGCGAACAGCAACTGGACCGTGTCCCACTGATTGAAGTGCGCCGTAAAAATGACGTTGTAGAGGATGACGAGCGCGAGGGCGATGTAGACGCCACGTTCACGTACCCACGAGGTGGTGTCTTCCCGTCCGTGCGTGCCGGATCGGCCAACGGTGTGCGCCGCCGTGGATGTCATGCAATCAATTCAGCGGTGTCGTGCTCGGCCGCACCAGCGATCATCGTCATGATCGCCGATTCGTTGATTTCGTCGCCGAAGAGCGTTCCGAGTGCGGTTCCATCTCGCAGTACGAGGACCGTGTCGGATCCTTCGACGATCTCCTCGAGCTCGGAGGAGATGAGCACCACGCCGAGTCCTTTCGCCGCGAGGTCGGCGATCAGCGCCTGCACCTCGGCTTTGGCGCCGACGTCGATCCCGCGTGTCGGCTCGTCGAGCAGGAGGACCTTGGGACTGAGGCACAACATCCTTGCGAGGAGCACTTTCTGCTGATTGCCGCCGGAGAGCTCAGCGACCTTCTGCTCCGGCCCGGTCGCTTTGATATGCAGCCGCATGATGAACGTGTCGACGATCTCGGCCTGCTTGCGTCGCGAGACGAAACCTCGCCTCGACAACATCGGCAGGGCTGCGAGACCGATGTTGTCGCGTATCGACAGCTCCGGAATGATTCCTTCGACCTTGCGGTCTTCCGGGAGCATGGCGACACCGGAACGCAATCTCGAGGCCGGGGTCGATCGGGGGAACCGTTTTCCGCAGAACTCGACCGTTCCGGAGTCGAGCGCGAGGGCGCCGACGATCGCCTTTGCCGTTTCACTGCGTCCCGAACCGAGCAGACCAGCCAACCCGACGACTTCGCCGGGGTACAGGATCAACGAGATGTCGTCGAGGACGAATCGTCTGGCGAGGTGCTGGGCTGCGAGCACGGGCACCTCACCGCGCTCGACAGGAGCTCGGCCGAGATGGGTGATCTGGCCGCTTCCCAACTCGCCGGGATCCCGGCCGAGCATTCGGGAGATGAGTTGCCGTCTGGTCGTGTCGGCGACGGCGCCCGTCCACGCGAGACGTCCGTCTCTGAGGACGGTGATCTTGTCGCACGCTCGAAAGACTTCCTCCAGCTTGTGCGATACGTACACGACTGCCACTCGCTGCTCCTTCAGCAGTCCGACCACTTCGAGCAATTTGTCGACCTCACGTGGTTCGAGTGACGAGGTCGGCTCGTCCATGATCACCACCGAAGCGTCGGTCGACACGGCGCGCACGACGGCGATCATCTGCTGGACACCGAGACTGAGCCCGCCCAGCGGCCGCCTTACGTCGGCGGCGATACCGTAGCGACCGAGGAGTTCTGCGGCCTCACGGTTCATCCGTTTGAGGTCCAGTGTGCCGAACCGTGTCGGCTCACGTCCGAGAAAGACGTTGCGGGCAATGGACAATTGTGGCGCCAGATGGACCTCTTGATAGATCGTCTGAATGCCGTGCAATTGTGCATCACGTGGCGTCGGGAAGTGCACCACGACGCCGTGGTGGAGCACTTCCCCGCTATCTGGCTGATAGACGCCCGTGATCAATTTGATGAGGGTGGACTTTCCGGCGCCGTTCTCGCCGACAAGAGCGTGCGCTTCGCCTGGCCACAGATCGAGATCGACGTCACTGAGTGCCAGTGATCCCCCGAACCGCTTTGTCGCCCGGCGCACGGACAGTGTCGGTGTCGTGGTAACACCGTTCGCCATCGTCACTCCTTCGTGTTCGATCACTGCAAGGGTCAGTAGGCCGTTCCGGAGTCCAATGCCTGTTGAGCATTGCTCTTGTCGTACTGGTTGTCCGTGGTGATCGTCACGGCAGGTGCGCCGTCTCCGTTGACATAGGCGTCGAGGGCGGCGAACGCCGTCGGTCCGTACGCCGGGTTCGACTCGATGACGGCGTCGAAGTTGCCGTCGACGATCGCTTGCACTGCACCCTTGGTGCCATCGATGGAGACGATGTGCACTTTGGCGATGCCGGA
>Ga0123338_10001659_pt1 | contig 21279 bp, 18 predicted proteins | sample grotaG_FD_89793 | JGI IMG/M metagenome (GOLD analysis project Ga0123338, IMG submission 89793) | Glacier valley bacterial and archeal communities from Borup Fiord, Nunavut, Canada, to study Microbial Dark Matter (Phase II) -... | ecosystem: Environmental > Aquatic > Freshwater > Ice > Glacier ...
CTCGGCGCACCAGGCGTCGATGGTGGCGTCGAGCTGGTCGTGTGGCACCACGGCGTTGACCAGTCCCATCTGCATCGCCTCCTGGGCCGTATAGCGGCGGCACATGTACCAGATCTCGCGCGCCTTCTTCTCGCCGACGATGCGCGAGAGGTAGGCCGTACCCCAGCCCGGGTCGACCGAGCCGACCTTGGGGCCGACCTGGCCGAAGACCGCCTTCTCGGAAGCGATCGTCATGTCGCACAGGGTCGCCAGCACGTTGCCGCCACCGATCGCATAGCCCTGGACGCGCGCGATCACCGGCACCCGCGCTTCGCGGATCGCGGTGTGAAGCTCCTCGATCGGAATGCCAACGACGCCGCGGCCGACGTACTTGCCCTTGTGCGTCGACTGGTCGCCGCCGGTGCAGAACGCGCGCTCGCCGGCGCCGGCGAGAACGATCGCGCCGACCTCGGGGTCGATATCGGCGAGGCGGAACGCCTGCACCATCTCCTCGACGGTGTCGGCCCGAAACGCGTTCATCACCTTCTCGCGGTTGATGGTGATCCGCGCCACGCCGTGGGTGACGCTGAAGAGGATGTCGTTGAATTCCATGGCGGGTCCTTGGTCGTTGAAGGAAAGAGCGGGACTCAGACCGGGTCCCAGCAGAAAAAGTCTTCCGAGGTCTCGAGCGGAACGAGCTCGCTGCGCAGTGCCGGCAGGGCGTGCGTGGCGATCGTGGCGGCAGTCCAGCCTTCGGCTCGATGCAGCAATCGCTGCGGTCGCGGCTGCGAGAACACGAACACCTCGTTGGCGCGAATGCCGAAGATCTGGCCGCTGACGCCAGCCGCGGCATCGCTGGCGAGGAACACGGCCAGCGGCGCGACCTTGGCCGCGTCGACGGTGCGCATCCGCTGCACGGTGAGCTGGTTTTCGGGCGTCGTGGTCGGGATCGCATCGATCATCCGCGTGTAGGCCCACGGCGCGATGCAGTTCGAGCGCACGCCCTGGCGCGCCATGTCGAGGGCGAGCGAGCGCGACAGGCCGACGATGCCCATCTTTGCGGCCGAGTAGTTCGCCTGGCCGACGCTGCCGACCAGGCCCGAGGTCGACGTCATGTGGACGAAGGCGCCGGCGCGGGCGGTGCGAAAGTGATCGGCGGCAGCGCGCGAGACGAGGAAGCTGCCGTTCAGGTGCACGTCGATGACGGCGCGCCAGTCGTCGAGGGAGAGCTTGAAGAAGAGCCCGTCGCGCAGGATGCCGGCGTTGTTGACGACCGCGTCGACGCGGCCCCAGGTGTCCATCGCGAGCGCGATCAGGCGCTCGGCGCCTTGCGGCGTCGCGACGCTTTCGGCGTGGGCTACCGCGTCGCCGCCGGCAGCGCGGATTTCGTCGACCATCGCGGCGGCGCAGCCGTCGATGCCCGGGCCGCCGTCGATCGCCGCACCGAGGTCGTTGACGACGACGCGTGCGCCGTGCGCGGCCATCGCCAGCGCGATGGCGCGGCCGATGCCCCGGCCGGCGCCGGTGACCACGACCGCCTTCGCCTCGAGCATGGCGCCGGACGAATCCATGCGGCTCTAGCGCAACGCCGCCGGATCACCGCGAACGAAGCCAGCGCCGCTCTTCGTGGCGAGCTCGTCGAGGTCGCGGCCGAGCGCCTCGCTGCCGCGCTGGCTTGCCCAGTGCACCGGGCCACCGACCCAGCGCGGAAAGCCGTAGCCATGGACCAGCGCCACGTCGACGTCGCTGGCGCGGCCAGCGACGCCCTCGGCTACCAGCCGCGCCGCCTCGTTGACGATCGCGGCGAGCGCGCGCCGGACGATCTCGTCGGCGTCGATCGCGCGTCGCACGATGCCCTTGGCCTCGCTCTCGGCGCGGATCAGCGCGTGGACGGCCTCGTCGGGCTCGCCGCGGCGCGCGCCTTCGGCATGGCGGTACCAGCCGGCGCCGGTCTTCTTGCCGAAGCGCCCTTGTTCGCACAGTCGGTCGGCGATGCGCACGTAGCGCGCCGCCGGGTCGCGCAGCGGCGCGCGCGCCTGCCGCATGCGCCAGGCGATGTCGAGCCCGGACAGGTCGGCGACCGAGAACGGCCCCATCGCGAAGCCGAACGCCTCGAGCGCGGCGTCGACGTCCTGCGGCAACGCGCCCTCCTCCAGCATGAACTCGCACTGGCGGCGGTACGCGTCGTAGATGCGGTTGCCGATGAAGCCGAAGGCGTTGCGCGCCACCACCGGCTGCTTCTTCAGCCGCCGCGCGAGCGCCAGGCCGGTGGCGATCGCGTCGCCGCTGCTGCGCGCGCCGCGAACGACCTCGAGTAGCTTCATCACCGGCGCCGGGCTGAAGAAGTGCAGGCCCATGACGTCTTGTGGTCGCTTCGTGAATGCGGCGATCGCGTCGAGGTCGAGGTAGGAGGTGTTGGAGGCGAGGATGGCGCCGGGCTTCATCAGCGCATCGAGCTTGCGGAAGACTTCTTCCTTGGCGCCGAGGTCCTCGAACACCGCCTCGATCGCGAGGTCGGCATCGGCGAGCGCATTCCAGTCGGTGCCGGCCTGCACGCGGGCTTGGAATGCCGCCGCCTGCTCAGCGCTGCAGCGTTCGGCGCGCACGCGCCCGGTCCAGTGGTCGCGCAGGCGGGCCTGGCACGCCTGTACCGCGGCGTCGTCGCGCTCGATCACGGCGACATCGAGCCCCGCTTCGGCGAGGCAGATCGCGATGCCGGCGCCCATCGTTCCACCGCCGAGCACGGCCGTGCGGCGCAACGGCCGCGCTTCGCCGGCGAGGTCGTCGGGTGCCTTGCCGGCTTCGCGCTCGGCGAAGAAGAGATGGCGCAGCGCAGCCGCGTCGTCGGACATGCGGTAGTGCTGGAACAGCTCGCGTTCCTTCGCGAGTGCGGCGTCGATCGGCTCGCTCGCCGCCTCCTGCACGCGCTCGATCGCGGCGCGCACGTTGGGCCGGCCGCGGCCCGCCTTCAGTGCCGCCTGAACAGCCTGCTCGATCGCTGCGGGCGCCTCGGCCGGCACCGCGATGTCTCGCACGCGCCGCTTGCCCGACAATCCGGCAGCGAAGCGGACCGCCGCCGCGCGCAGGTCGCCCTCGGCAATCTGGTCGACGATGCCGAGCGCCAGCGCCTTGTCGGCGCCGATGCGCTCGCCGGCACAGATCATCTTGATCGAGGGGGCCACGCCGATGAGGCGCGGCAAACGCTGCGTGCCGCCGGCGCCGGGCAGCATGCCGAGCGTCACTTCCGGCAGGCCGACGACGGCGCCGGGAGCTGCGACGCGCGCGTCGCAGCCGAGGGCGAGCTCGAAGCCGCCGCCGAGCGCCGCGCCGTGCAGCGCCGCGACGACCGGCTTGGCAACCGTCTCGATGGCGCGGATCACCGCCGGCAGCTGCGGCTCCTCGAGCGGCTTGCCGAACTCGCGCAGGTCGGAGCCGGCGATGAAGGTCGTGCCCTGGCCGATGATGACCGCGGCGCGCAGGGCAGGGTCTTCGCCGAGCAGGCCGATCGCATCGAGGATGCCGCGGCGGACCGACAGCGACCCGGCGTTGATCGGCGGGTTGTCGATCAGGATCACGAGCACGTCGCCGTCGCGTTCGACGGCGACCTTGTCGGAGACGCGTTGTTGCATCAGGGCTCCTTGATCTGCAGGACGATGCTGCCGGCGCTCTGGCCGGTCGCGGCGAGCGTGAGCGCCTCGCGAAAGCGCTCGAACGGGAAGCGATGCGCGACCTTTGGCGCTGTGATCGCGCCACGCTCGTAGAGCTCGACCAGCGCGCGGTCGTTGGCGGCGCCGAGCTCGGGGAAGCGCTGCTCGAACTTCGACAGCTCGACGCCGATCAACGACGCGTTCTTGACCAGCGGCAGGTTGAGCGGCAGCGACGGAATGCTGCCCGAGGCGAAGCCGATCACGAGGTGGCGGCCGCCGATGCCGAGGGCCCGGAAGGCGCGCTCGGTCGCCGTGCCGCCGACCGGATCGACGACGACATCGAGCCCGCGCCCGCCGGTCCACTCGCGCACCTGGGCGCGCCAGTCGTCGGCATTCGTGTCGATTGCCGCGTGGGCGCCGGCACGAAGCGCCACGGCGCGCTTCTCTGCACTCGACGCGGAAGCGAGCACGCGCGCCCCCATGGCCGCCGCGATCTGCACCGCCGCCAGGCCGACCGCGTCGGCGGCGCCGAGAACGAGCACCGATTCGCCGGCTTTGACGCCCGCGGCCTGGTTGAGCGCGTAGTAGGCGCAACCGAAGCCGCCACGGAACACCGCACCCTCGTCGAACGACATCCGGTCGGGGATGCGCAGCGCCGCCCTCGCCGGCACGACGATGCGCTCGGCGTACTTGCCGCCGACGCCGACGCAGGCGACACGGTCGCCGACGGCAAGCCGCGCGACGCCCTCACCAACAGCGACGACGATGCCGGCGACTTCGTTGCCGGGGATGAAGGGCAGCGGTACCGGCGTCTGGTGCCGGCCGCTCGCGATCAGCGCGTCGACGAAGGTGACGCCGGCCGAGTGGACTTCGACCTGCACTTCCCCGGCCGCCGGGGCGGCTTCGGGCCACGGCGCGATGGCGTAGTTGTCCCAGGCGCCGAGGGCGCTGCCGACGATCGCCCTCACTTCGCCTCCGGCATGTGCAGGACATGCTTCGAGAGGATGTTGCGCGGGATCTCGGAGGTGCCGCCGTAGATCGTCGTCACCAGCGACTGCAGCCACATCGCTGCCGGCGTGACGCTGGTGTCGCCGGGCGGGCACTGGCGCAGCGCCGCGTATTCGCCGGCAATGTCGATCGCCGCCTGGGTGATGCGCTTGTAGAGCTCGGTCTGGTTGATCTTGAGCAGCGACACGTCGGGGCCGAGGTCCTCACCGCGCCGCACCTTGTCGACGTAGATCTCGTAGAGCGACTCGTGATCGCGCAGGTCGAGAAGGAGCCGGACGTAGCGCTCCATGAACATCGGCTCGTCGGTCACGCCGAGCTCGCCGGCAAGCGTCTCGAGCTGACTCAGCGTGTTGGCCGACTGCGGCGGCGCGCCGACGAAGAGGCGCTCGAAGCCGAGCAGCGCCTTGTCCATCGTCCAGCCATCGTTGACCTCGCCGACGAGTGAGTCGCGCGGCACGCGAACGTTGTCGAAGAACACCTCGCAGAACTCCGGGTGCATGCCGAGCGTGAGGATCGGACGCACGGTGATGCCGGGCCGGTCCATCGGCACGAGCAGGAAGCTGATGCCGGCCTGCTTCTTCGCCGCCTTGTCGGTGCGCACGAGCAGGTAGATCCAGTTGGCGTCGGTCGCCAGCGTGGTCCAGATCTTCTGGCCGTTGATGACCCACTCGTCGCCGTCGAGTACGGCTTCGGTGCGCAGGCTCGCGAGGTCGGAGCCGGCGTTCGGCTCGCTGTAGCCCTGGCACCAGATGTGCTCGCCGGTGATGATCCTCGGCAGGAAGAACGCCTTCTGCGCTGTCGTGCCGAAACGGATGATGAGCGGGCCGAGCTGGTTGACGCCGTGATCGGAGAAGCGCCCGCAGCCGTGGCGCGCGAACACGTCCTGCATGATCACCTGCTTCGCGGGCGAGAGACCCATGCCTCCGAGCTCGGGCGCCCAGCCGGGCGCGATCCAGCCATGGGCCGAGAGGCGGTCGTACCAGACCTTGGTGTCGCGCCGGTGCAGGCGCTCCGGCGGATGGCGCAGCTCGGGCGGATAGTTCGCCTCGACCCACTGCTGCACATGACTGCGAAAGGCGGCATCGGACCAGTCGTTGTAGTCGGCCGGTAGGTCGTCGGCAGCGACGACCGCGACCGGCCGCGTCGCGCCTGGCGCTGCATCCCGGTGCAGGCGCAGGTAGCGCGCACGATGCAACGACGCGCCGCCGAAACGGTTGTAGAGCGCGAGCACCTTGCGTGCGTAGAGGCCGACATCGCACTCGTCGGTCATGCCGATCGCGCCGTGCAGCTGGATCGCCTCGCGCGCGACCGTCATCGCCGCCTCCGAGAGGCGAGCCGCCGCGCGCGAGACGGCCATCGCACGGGTCGCCGTGTCGTTGTCGCCGTCGATGGTCGCGGCCGCTTCGGCCAGCACGGCGCGCGACATGTCGAGCTGCAGGCGGAGGTCGACCATCCGGTGCTGCAGGACCTGGAAGGTGCCGATCGGCTGGCCGAACTGGCGTCGCGTCGCCAGGTACTCGAGCGTGATCTCGATCATCCGCTCCATCGTGCCGAGGAGAACGCCGGCGTTGGCGAGCGTCAGCTCTTGGAGCGCGGCGTCGAGGCTGCCCGCCACCGCCTGCGCCGCGGCGTTGTTGAGGCGCAGCTCGGCGAGCACGCCGCCATCCTGCGTGAAGTGCTCGGTGACCAGGACGCCGGGATCGTCGCGGCGGACCAGGGCGAGGCCCTCGCGCGCCTGGACGAGAAAGGCCTCCGCGCCGCCCGCAGCGACGAAACGCTTGACGCCGCTCAACCGGCCCGCCGCGAAGGTCGTGGCCGGCACGGCGTCGAGCGTGTTGGCCCGCTCCGCCCAGGCAGGCGCGACGATCAGCTGGCCCTTCAGGACCTGGGCGAGCGTCGGCGCGAGGTCGGCGCCGGTCAGGAGCGGCGCGATCGCAGCCGTGGCCAGGATCGGCTCGGGCACCAGGGCCGCGCCGAGCGCCTCGGCGATGGCGACGAGCTCGGCGACGCCGAGGCCGGAGCCGCCGGCCGCGTCGGGCAGGCGCAGCGCGGCCCAGCCGAGCGCGCACATCTCGCGGTACGCGGCCGGGTCGTGGCCGGGCGATCGGAAGCGCAGTTCGCGCACGCGCGCGGCGCCGCCTCGCGGCGGAAAGACCGCGATCGCGCTGTCGCGGATCATGCGGACGGCTTGCTGGTGTTCGTGCGTGAAGGTCGTCATCGGGAGCTCTCGGGCCGGGCCGCCGGCATCGCGTCAGCGGCCGTTAAACAGGGGCGTGCGGCGCTCGCCGAAGGCGCGCAATGCTTCGGCGTGGTCGGCCGTGCCGACAGCCTGGATCACGGCGCCGATCTCGTGTTCGACCATCGCCTCCAGACTCGACGCCGGCGCCATGTCGAGCAGGCGCTTGGTGAGGCCGAGCGCGACCGTCGCGCTCTGCGCGAGTGATGTTGCGTAGGCTTGCGCCTCGGCCAGCAAATCGTCGTCGGCGATGACGCGTTGCACGAGGCCGAGTTGCAGCGCCTCGGTCGCAGCGACGATGCGGCCGCTGAAGGCGAGCTCCTTGGCACGGGCGACGCCGACGAAGCGAACCAGCCGGAACGCGGCGCCGGCGTCGGGCACCAGGCCGCGGCGCGAGAACACCGCGCCGAACGTCGCCCGCTCGGCCGCGAACACGAGGTCGCAGGCGAGTGCGAGGCTGAGACCGGCGCCCACTGCGGCGCCGTTGACGGCGGCGATGACCGGCTTCTCGAGCGCCGCCAGCGGCGTGAAGACATTGCGATGCAGGGCCAGCAGCCGTTCGCGCGTGTCGGCCGGCGTGCGCGCCGGGTCCATCTCGCGGATGTCGCCGCCCGAGCAGAAGGCGCGGCCGCTGCCGGTGAGTACGATGGCGCGCACGTCGCGGCGCGCACCCAGCTCGGCGATGCGCGCGGCCAGCTCGGATTTGAGCGCGAGGTTGAGCGCGTTGAGAACGGCCGGCCGGTTCAGCGTCAGCGTCGCGACGCCGGCCTCGACGTCGCACCGCAGCGGCGACTCTTCGTTGGCCATTCGCTCAGCCCGGCGAGTCGGCGAGCTCGAAGTGCGAGATGTCGCCGAGCGAGCCCTTGCGCTCGGCCTTCCACACCGCCTTGACCCGCTGGCCCGGCTTCAGCGTTTTCGGTGCGGCAGCGATGTCGACGCCGTCGAGGATGTGGATGATCTTGGTCGAGGCGCCGTCGAGCATGATCTCGGCGTACACGTACGGCGGCTCGCGCGTCTGGCCGATGAACTTCAGGTGGATGATCGAGAAAGCCTGCGGGACACCGGTGTCGGCCACGTCGGCCCAGGTCCCGGTCTTCACGTAGCACACGTCGCAGAGCTCGCGTGGCGGCAGCAGCACGCTGTGGCACTTGGTGCAGCGGATGCCGGTGATCCGACCGGCCGTGCGCATCTCGTCGAAGAGGCGGCCGTAGTAGGGGCCATGCGCGTGCTGGTAGTTCAGCGTCAGCGAGGTCGGGATGCTGACGATCGGCTCCAGCGCTTCGCTGAGCGGCTTCGGCTTCACGGCAGCGGCGCTCCGAGTCGCCGGCTCGAAGCCGGCGAGGTCGAGCACCGAGCCCTTGGCCTCGGCGGCCCACGCCGCCTGCACCCGCATGCCGATCTTCCATTCGGCATCGCCCGCGAGCCGGTGCAGCAGGTCGCAGTCGGCACCATCGAGACGCACGAGGGCGAGCGTGAATTCGGGCGTGCGCGTGAAACCGCGCAGCTCGCCCTGGTGGCTGAGTTCGACGAGTTCGAGATCGTCTTGCCCGCAGGCGCAGACATCCTGTGCCGGCACCTCGACGCGGCCGCAACCACGGCAGCGCGTGCCGACGATCCGCTTCCTCGCCAGCTCGGCGAGGAAGGTGCCGGTGGACCGGCCGGGTGTCAGGTTGTAGGGCAGCGAGATCGTGCTCTGCAGCGGCGCGAGATCGAGCGGGAACGTGGCGGGTGCTTGGTACATGGATCGATCCTTCAGTCGGAGGCGACGACCGCGAGGCCGCGCAGGTTGGCCCAGCCGCCGCCGGTCTGCGCTGCCGCGAGCCGGGCGCCCGCGACCTGGTGCTCGCCGGCCTTGCCGGTGACCTGCATGGCCGCTTCGATCAGGCGGATCAGGCCGGCGGCGCCGATCGGATTCGCGCCGAGGCAGCCCCCCGACGGGTTGACGGGAATGTCGCCGCTGATCTCGGTCGCACCCGAAGCGACCAGCTCGGCGGCGCCGCCGGGGGCGCACAGGCCCAGGCTTTCGTAGTAGCTGAGCTCGAAGCAGCTGTAGGGCTCCTGCACCTCGACGACATCGAACTGGCGGCGCGGATTCGTGATCCCGGCGGCGCGATAGACGGTGCGCGCGGCATGCGCCAGCGGCTCCGACATCAGCATCGATCGCTGCGGCGCGTTGTCGGCCTCGGCGCAGTAGGCGATGCCGCGGATCATCGCCGGCTTCGTCGTCGACTTGGCAGCGAGCGCCTCGGTCGACAGCACGACCGCAGCGGCGCCATCGGAGATCGGCGGCACGTCGAGCAGCTTGATCGGCCAGGCGAGCGGCGCCGACTTGAGCACGTCGTCGACGGTGACCTTCTTCCTCACGTGCGTGAAAGGATTGAGGTGCGCGTTGGCCAGGTTCTTGACGACGACGCGCGCCGCCGCTTCCTCCGTGTGGCCCAGCGCGTCCATGCGGGCGCGCCAGTAAGCGGCCGAGAAGCCCATGATGCCGACCGCGAATTCGCGGCCCCAGAACGGGTCGTACAGGCTCGAGATCGAATACTGCAACGCGCCTTCCGAGAGCTTGTCGTAGGCGACGACGAGGACGCGACCGGCGAAGCCGCCGGCGACCTGGTAGTAGCCCGCGAGCGCTCCGGCGAAGCCGGTGCCACCGCCACTGGTGATGCGCACGACCGGCTTGCCGCGTGCGCCGATCGCGTCGACGACCCACTTCTCCGGCTGGTTGACGGCGGCGAACAGGACCGGGCCGCTGGCGACGACGACCGAGTCGATGTCTTCCATCGTCAGGTTGGCGTCGGCGAGCGCGCGCTGGGCCGCTTCGCGAACGAGGCCGGGGACGTTGACGTCGGCACGCCGCCGCTGGTGATGAGTCTGGCCGACGCCGACGATCGCAACATGGTTCATGGTTCAGGCCTCGACGACAAAGACACAGTGGGACTGGCCGCCCAGCCCCGAGGAAGCGTGGACGACGCCCTTGCCATTGCCCACACCGTCGGCCAGTTGCGCGGCCGCCTCGGCGAGGCGGACCAGCCCGGTGGCGAAGACCGGCCACGCCGGCAGCGCGCCGCCGGAGCGGTTGAGCTCGAGCTTCGATCCGTCTTCGTACAGGTCGCTGCCACGACCGGGCTCGGCCAGGCCGAGCGCCTCGGCCGCGATCAGCTCGGCCGCGGCCGACGTGCCGCTGATCTCGGCGACGCCGACGCTGCGTGCGTCGGTCCCCGCGGCCGCGAAGGCAGATCGCGCAGCGCCGGCGCATGCCGTGAAGCCGGGCTCGCGCATCGCGAAGTTGCCGCTGTCCATCGCCGCGCCCATGCCGGTCACCCAGACCGGCTTGCGGGCGACGCGGCGCGCGACCCGGTCCGACGCCAGCACCAGCGCGACCGCGCCGTCGACCGGGCGCGCCAGCATGCTGCGGCGGAGCGGCGCCGCGGCCCACGGCGACGCTTCGATCTCGGCACGGTCGGGCGCGCGATCGAGACCGAGGTGCGGGTTGAGCCGCGCCCGCGCCCACGCACGCACAGCGACCTGAACGAGGACCTCGTCCTCGAGGCCGTGCCGATGCAGGTAAGCCTGCGCGAGCAGGCCCTGCGCCGTCGCCTCGTCGAGCCCGACCGGCCGCTGGCAGAACGGATCGGCGATGGTGTTGTGGAACTGCTGGACGTCGGCCTCCGACGGCTTCGCGTAGGCGATGATCAGGCCGACATCGGCGGCGCCGCTGGCGATCTTTGTGACGCCGTAGAGCGCTGCCCAGAGGCCGTCGTCCTCGACGCGCGACTCCTCCTTGTGATGCGCGCCCATGGCGCCGAGGAAGCCGCAGTTGGAGATGCTGCGGCCGTCGAGCACGTCGCTGCCGCTGTCGATCACGAAGTCGATGTCCTCGATGCGCAGACCGGTGCCTTCGAGCGCCTGCTGCACGGCCGACGAAATCAGATCGATGTGCTGCGCGCCCGACCAGGCATCGCGCCAGTCGGTCTGTGCGCTCGAAACGACGCCGACGCGGCGGCGAGACGAGGAAAGGGAAGTAGTCATGGGCGCGACCGGGGTTTGTCGATGAGGCATTAGAGCCAGCCGGCGCAGGCGCGCCGTGAAGCGGCGATGGAGCCGCCATGAACAGGCGGTCATGGCCCGGCTTCCTCCCTTAGAGTGCGCTGCGATGGAGACGCCAAGCAACGACACGCCCGGCTCGACGACGCTGGCACCGACCGCTCTCATCGACAGCGACCACCCGGCCGTCGTCGCCTTCGCGCGCCGCTGCAGCGGCGCCGATGCGCGCGAGCGCGCTGTCGCGCTCTACTACGCGGTGCGCGACGGACTGCGCTACGACCCGTACCGCATCGACCTCGATGCCGCCGAGATGCGCGCCAGCCGCGCCCTCGAGCTCGGCTTCGGCTGGTGCGTCACGAAGGCGGCGTTGCTCGCCGCCGCGGCACGCGCGATCGGCATTCCGGCCCGCGTCGGCTATGCCGACGTCCGCAACCACCTGTCGACCGAGCGGATGCGCCAGCTGCTGAAGACCGATCTCTTCCTCTGGCACGGCTATACCGAACTCTGGCTCGACGGCGCCTGGGTCAAGGCGACGCCGGCCTTCAACATCGAGCTGTGCGAGCGCTTCGGCCTGTTGCCGCTCGAGTTCGACGGCCGCCGCGACTCGCTTTATCACCCCTTCGATCGCGCCGGCCGCCAGCACATGGAATACGTGAACCAGCGAGGCAGCTTCGACGAGGTGCCGCTGGCGCAGATCACCGCCGACTTCGCCGTCGCCTATCCGGCCTGGACACCGAAGTCGATGGACGGCGCGCGCTTCGACGCCGATGTCGTGCGAGAAACCTCATGACGACCGATGTTCCCGAAGGGTTCGCGCCGATCGTCGCCGGCGGCGACTTCATCGGCGTCAACGGGCCGCTCTATCTGCGCCAGGCCGGCGACCGCGTCGAGCTCGGATTCCGCGTCGAGTCGCGCCACACCAACGGGATGGCGATCTGCCACGGCGGCATGATGGCAACCTTCTGCGACATGCTGCTGCCGATGATCACGCGCATGGTCGTGCCCGGCCTCGGCAACCACTTCCTGCCGACGATCAGCCTGCAGGTGGACTACCTCGGCCCGTCGCCGCTGGGCGCCTGGGTCCAGGGAACGGCGCAGGCCCTGCATCGCACCGGCTCGATGGCGTTTGCGCAAGGCCTCGTCCACGCCGACGACCGACTCGTGGCGCGCGCCAGCGGCGTCTTCAAGATCAGCCGGCGCCTGCGTGATGGCGGGGTGATGACCGATGCCGACGAGCCGACAGTCGAGGGCTTCACGGATGTCCCTGGTCAACTCGGAACGTCCTGAAACGGGGTGCTGGTGGCCAAGGGCGGAATCGAACCACCGACACGCGGATTTTCAATCCGCTGCTCTACCGACTGAGCTACTTGGCCATGAGCCAACGATTATATCGGCCGAGCCCGTGCCGGCCGGGTCAGACGGTGCCGCGCTTGTTGCGCGACAGGTCGACGCCGAGCTGCTTGAGCTTTCTGTACAGGTGGGTGCGCTCGAGGCCGGTCTTCTCGGCGACGCGCGTCATGCTGCCGTTCTCCTGCGCCAGGTGGAACTCGAAGTAGCTCTTCTCGAAGGCATCGCGCGCTTCGCGCAGCGGCCGGTCGAGATCGAAGCTCTGCTCGGACTGCGGCCCGAGCAGTACCGGCGCGGGCTGCGGCAGCATGCCGCCGGTCATCGCCGCCTCGACGGTGAGGCCGATCTCGCTCGGCGCCGCGCTCATCGGCGACAGCACGCGCGACGCCGGCTTGGCCAGGCCCTGCTCGACAGCGCGCAGCAGCTTCTGCAAGGTGATCGGCTTTTCGAGGAAGGCCATGGCGCCGAAGCGCGTGGCCTCGACGGCGGTATCGATGGTGCCGTGGCCGCTCATCATGATCACCGGCATGGTCAGCTGGGCCGCGCCGCCCCACTCCTTCAGCAGCGTGATGCCGTCGACGTCGGGCATCCAGATGTCGAGGAGGACGAGGTCGGGCCGGATCCGCTCGCGGCACTCGCGCGCCTGCGCGGCGTTTTCGGCGACTTCGACCGTATGGCCTTCGTCGGCGAGGATCTCCGACAGCAGCGCCCGGATCCCCAGTTCGTCGTCGACGACAAGAATGGTGGCCATGAACTTTCAGTGCAGCCGCGCTGTCGCGACCGTCTCGTTCGCACCGGCGATCAGCGCCGGAGCGAGTTTGGAAAATGATAGCGAAACCTGGGCGCCGCGCACGGTCGCGGCGATGCCGTCGTCGGTGGCCGGCGTGCCCAGGTTGGCGATGCGTACGCGGGCGCCGTGCTCGTCGGCGATCTTCTTGACCACCGCCAGTCCCAAGCCGGTTCCTTTCGTCTTCGTCGTCACGTAGGGCTCGAAGGCGCGCTTCAACACCTTCTCGGAAAAGCCGGGACCATTGTCGACGACGACGAGGCGGACCGCGCGCACGGCGCCGGCGTCGTTGCGCGCGGCCTCGGTGCAGACGCGAACGCGACCGTCGCTGCGCTCGGCCACCGCGTCGAGCGCGTTCTGCACGAGGTTGTGGATGACCTGGCGCAGCTGCGTGCCGTCGCCGATGATCGCCGGCAGCTCGCCGCCGAGCTCGGTCTGCAGGCGGCCCGATTCGATCGCTGCGCCGTAGAGGCCGAGCACGTCGCCGACGAGCTCGTTGAGGTCGAGCTGGGTCAGGTCGGAGGCCGGCAGGCGGGCGTAATCGCGGAACTCGTTGACCAGCGTCTTCATCGCCTGAACTTGGGTGACGATGGTGCCGACCGAGCGCTCGAGCATGCTGGCGTCGGCGCCCTGCAGCTTGCCGCCGAGCTTTTGCTGAAGCCGCTCGGCCGAGAGCTGGATCGGCGTCAGCGGGTTCTTGATCTCGTGGGCGAGCCGGCGCGCGACTTCGCTCCAGGCCTCGATGCGCTGCGCCGAGACGAGCTCGGTGATGTCGTCGAAGACCATCAGGCGCGCGCCCTGCGGCATCGCCGCGCCGCGCACGAGCAGGGTGATCGAGTCGCGCTCCTTGCCCGGAGTCAGGCTCGTGCCCCCGGTTTGCAGGTCGAACGAATCCTGCCAGTGGTCGCGCTCGCCGGCCTCGGGGCTGGCGGCGTGCAGCTCGAAGCGTTGCCACACCGCCTGCGCGAACTCGCCGAGGCCCGTCACTTCGTCGAGTCGGCGGCCGCGGTAGGCCGACAGCGGCAGCCGCAGAATGCGCGTCGCCCCGGGATTGACGGTGTCGATCGCGCCCTTGCCGTTGAAGACGATGACGCCGGCCGTCAGGTTGTCGAGGATGGTCTGCAGGTTGGAGCGCGCGCCCTCGACCTGGGCGACGCTCTTGTGCACGAGCTCGCGCGCGTCGGAGAGCTGCTCGGTCATCTCGGCGAACGATCGCGTCAGGCCGCCGAGCTCGTCGCGTGACGCGAACACCGCCTTCGAGCGGAAGTCGCCTCGCGCCACTTCCTCGACGCCTTCGGCCAGCAGCAGCAGCGGCTGCGCGAGCTGGTTGCTGAGCGCGATGGCGAGCAGCAGCGCCCCGAACACGGCGAGCACGAGTGCCAGCGTCAGGGTGCCGATGTACATCTTGCGCAAGCCCGAGCGCGCCAGCGAGCGCTGCTGGTACTCGCGATAGGCACTGGTCACGGCGAGCGCATTGGCGGCCAGCGCCGGCGCGATCGTCTGCGTCACCACCAGGTAGCGCTCTTGGGCGCCGAGCGCGAAGTTGGCGCTCGGGATGATGGCGACGGCACGCACCCGCGCTGCGGTGCCGGCAGCGGCGGCATCTTCGTCGAGGCCCTCGGCGACGCTGACGACGCGCTGCGTGCGCGCCTGCTTCAGCAGCGATGCAGCGACCCGCTCGGGCAGCAGCTCGATGCTCGTCGAGCCGGTCATGAGCAATGTTTGTCCGGCCGCGCCGACGACGGCGATCTGCTGCGCCGAGAGCTGCTCGCGCAGCCGCTCGAGGGCGAGCGCTTCAGGCGCCGACGCCGACTCGCCGACGCGCTCGGCGGCCAGCCGCGTCTTGGTGCCGACGTCGCTGACGATCGCGTCGATGGTGCCGCGGCCGAGGTTGAGGCCGGCGTCGAGCGCGCCTTCGACCTTGACGTCGAACCAGCTCTCGATCGAGCGCGACACGAACTGGTAGCTCACGGTGTAGATCAGCAGGCCCGGCACGACGCCGACGAGCCCGAAGATCGCCGCCAGCTTGAGCAGCAGCCGCGAGCCGAAGCGGCCGCGCGAAACGCGCCAGAGCAGGCGCACCGCCGCGACCACGATCACCAGCACCAGCGTGCTCGCCAGCGCCACGTTGACCCAGAACAGCCACACGTAGTGGCGCTCGTAGAGGGCCGGGCTGTTGGTGGCGACGCCGAGCAGGAAAGCGAGCACGACACCGGCGCCGAGCGCGGCGACCGTCGAGACGATCCAGGCCCAGCGGCTCGACCTCGTCATGCGCGGCGGCGCCGGCAGGGGCGCGGGCAGGGTCTCGTTCAATTGATGCGCTGGGTGCGCTTGACCGCGAGCTGCCAGTCGGGCTGGCCGCCGATGCCGATCTGCATCGGCCGCGGCAGCAGCGTGATGTCGAGCCGGTAGTTGAAGTCGACGTAGTGGCGGCTGCCTTCTTCGATCTGGCCGGGATCGGCCACCTTCCAGTGACTGCTGCGGCTGATCGACGCGATCGCCTCGTCGCGGCCGGTGTAGCTCTGGCTCAGGCCGCCGACAGTGGTGACGCGGTAGGTCGAGGTCAGCGGCTGGAACACGATCTTCCAGACCCGCACTGCGTGGGCGACGCGGCGGTCGCGCCAGTACCAGCGGTCGCGAAAGATCTCGGCCTCGGCAACGAAGAAGAGCGGCACCGACTTCATCAGCGCCTCCTCGACCGCCTTGCCGAGCTCGAATTCGACGGCGTAGTTGATGTAGACGCCGTCTTCGTCGCGCAGCACCTGGAAGGTCGCGAGCTCCGGCTCGACAGCCATCGCGGCACCGGTCCGGAGCGCGGTCGCCGCCCCGGCCGCCGGTGCCACCAGCCGCAACGCTGCGATGCCGAGCGCGCCGAGCACGCTGCGGCGGCGAAGGAGGCCGTGCGGCGGCGGGCGGGTCATGGCGTAGCGGATGCGGTTCGTGGTCTGGCGCGGCGCGAGCCGCTATTGCTTCTCGATCAGGGCATAGAAGAAGCCGTCGGCCGACCGGCTCGCGCCGGGCGGAGATGGCGACTCGTCATTGTCGGGCAGCGGCAGCAGGTGGCCGGGCGAAGGCGGGTCGGCAGCGTTGGCGGCATCGCCGTGGCGTTGCAAAAAAGCGTCGCTCTGCTGTTCGCCTTCGGCACGGAAGACCGAGCAGGTGCAAAACAGCAGGCGACCGCCGGGCGCCAGCAACGGCCAGAGGGCGTCGAGCAGGCGAGCCTGGGTGGCGGCCAGCGCGGCGATGTCGCCGGCCCGGCGCAGCCAGCGCACGTCGGGATGGCGGCGGACGATCCCGGAGGCACTGCAGGGCGCATCGAGGAGGATGGCGTCGAACGGCCGGCCGTCCCACCACGCCGACGGCTCGCCGGCGTCGGCCGCGACCAGCGTCGCTCGCAGGCCGAGGCGGCTCAGCGTTTCTTCGACGCGGCCCAGCCGGGCGGCGTCGCGATCGAGCGCGACGAGGTCGAGCTCGGCGAGTTCGAGCAGGTGTGCGGTCTTGCCGCCGGGAGCCGCGCAGGCGTCGAGGACCCGGGCACCGCTGCGCAGGCCGTGCAGCAGCAGCGGCGCGGCGCGCTGGGCGGCAGCGTCCTGCACCGAGACGTCACCGGCGGAGAAGCCGGGCAGCATCGCGACGGGCAGCGGCCGGTCGAGAACGACGGCGCCACCGGCGACGACCGCGCTGCCCATGCCGGCCTCGGACAGCCGGGCGACGTAGGCCTCGGCCGTGCCGCGGCGGGCGTTGACGCGCAACGTCATCGGCGGATGCAGGTTGTCGGCGTCGGCGATCTGCTCCCAGGCATCGGGCCAGTCGAGACGGAGCCGCTCCAGCCACCACGCCGGATGATTGAAGCGCGCCAGCGGCTGCCGTAGCAGCGCCGGCACCAGCGCCTCCTGTTCGCGGACGAAGCGACGCAGCACGGCGTTGACGAAGCCGGCACTGCGCGGCGCCCGCGCCCGCACTGCGGCGACGGCCTGGTCGACGAGGGTGTGCGCGGCATACGGCGGGCTGCCGGCGGGCCAGAGCAGGGCCAGCGCCGTCAGCAGCAGGGCGTCGACGTCGGCCGGCGGCTTCTTCGGTGCCAGCAGCGTCCGCGCCGCTTCCGCCGAGCCGAGCCAGCGCAGGGCGTGGAAGGCGAGCGCCTGCGTGCCGGGCCGCGCCGCTGCGGGCACACGCGGCAAGGCGTCGTTGAGCGACTGCCCCGCCCGCACGGCGGCGACGGCGTCGGCCGTGTGGCCGAGCAGGGTGGCGAGGGCGAGAGTGGCTGTCATGCTGAGCGAAGCTCAGGATGACAGATCGAGCGGCGTCGTTGCGGTACCCTCGGCTCATGGCCTCCGAGAAACCCACGCCGATCTTTCGCAGCGATGGCGAGCTGCAGCGACTGCCGGCCTCCGACCGCATCCGCTACCGGCTGATCGGCGCCCAGTGCCGCTATCACGCCAACGACAACATCGCGGCCTACGTCGAGGACGGCGAGCTCGACGAGTTGCGCGCCGAGGTCGAGGAGAAGATGCAGGGCGTGCTGCGCGCGCTGGTGATCGACACCGAGAGCGACCACAACACCGCCGACACCGCCCGCCGCGTCGCCAAGATGTTCGTGACCGAGGTCTTCAAGGGCCGCTACACCGCAGCGCCCGCGGTGACCGAGTTCCCGAACGTGACCCGCCTCAACGAGCTGATGATCGTGGGCCCGATCAAGGTCCGGAGCGCCTGCTCGCACCACCTCTGCCCGATCCTCGGCAAGGTCTGGATCGGGCTCCTGCCGAACGAGCATTCGAATCTGATCGGCTTGTCGAAATACGTGCGCCTGTGCGACTGGATCATGAGCCGGCCGCAGATCCAGGAAGAGGCGGTGACGATGCTGGCCGACGAGCTGCAGGACCGCGTCAAGCCCGACGGCCTGGCGATCGTGATGGAGGCCGATCACTTCTGCATGCACTGGCGCGGAGTGAAGGACGACGAGGCGATGATGACCAACAGCGTCATGCGCGGCGCCTTCCTCAAGGACCCGAGCCTGCGCCGCGAATTCCTCTCCCTGCTTTCCAAGAAAACCTAGGAACCCGACGCCATGCTGGTCCGCCTCATGTACGCCAGCCGCGCCGCGGCCTCGGTCGATGCCGACGCGCTCGCTGCCATCCTCAAGAAGTCGAAGGAGAACAACCCGCGGGTCGGCGTCACCGGCGTGCTCTGCTTCTGCTTCAACGCCGGCATCTTCCTGCAGGTGCTCGAGGGTGGCCGCGCTGCGGTGAGCGCGCTCTACAACAGGATCACCCAGGACTCGCGCCATCGCGACGTGATGCTGCTCAGCTACGAGGAGATCGGCGAGCGCAATTTCTCCGGCTGGTCGATGGGGCAGGTCAACATGGGCCGCCTCAATGCGTCGCTGCTGCTCAAGTACTCGGAGAGCGCCGTGCTCGACCCGTACTCGGTGTCAGGGAAGGCGTCGCTGGCGCTCTTCAGCGAGCTGGTCGCGACGGCCTCGATCGGCGCCCAGGCCTGATCAGGTGGCCGGCTCCGGGATCGGCTCGGCATCGACGGGAGCGACCCGCCTCGACTCGATGTAGATGCGGCCGATCTCGGGGAAGCGCTCGCGCACGGCGGCCTCGATGCGGTTGACGGCGCGCGACATGTCCTCGGCAGATACGCCGTTCTTGAACTCTGCGTCGAGCGCGAGCAGCACGTCGTCGGGACCGAGGTGCATCGTCAGCGGCCAGCCGGCGCGGTGCACGCAGTCTTCGCTCTGGGCGATGCGGCGGATCTCGGCGGCCATCTCGGGCTCGACGGCCTCGCCGACCAGCAGCTTCCTCGACTGGAAGATCAACAGCGTCGAGACGGAGCAGAGCAGAAGCCCGATCACGATCGACGCGGCCGCGTCGAGCCAGGGTGCATTCAGGGCGTGGCTGCCGTAGAGGCCGATCGCCGCGGCCAGGAGACCCAGCAGCGCCGCGCTGTCCTCCGCGATCACGGTGTAAAGCGTCGGGTCCTTGCTGGCGCCGAGCGCCTTCCAGAATCGCTCGCCCTTGGAGGCGCGGCGGAACTGGTGCAGGGCGACACCCAGGCTGGTTCCTTCGAACAGGGAGGCGGCGCCGAGGATCGCGTAGTTCCAGCCGGCGTCTTCCATCGGCATGGGCCGCAGCAGGCGGACGATGCCTTCGTAGATCGACACGCCGCCGCCGACGCCGAAGATCAGCACCGCGACGATCAGACTCCAGAAGTAGAGCTCCTTGCCGTAGCCGAACGGATGCTGCTCGTCGGCCGTCCGTTCGGCGAGGCGCATCCCGACGAGGAGCAGCAGGCCGTTGCCGGTATCGACGGTCGAATGGATGCCTTCCGAAAGCATCGCCGAGCTGCCGGTCGCCGCCGCACCGACGAACTTCATCACTGCGATCGCGACGTTGGCGGTGATGGCGCCGAAGACGGCGACCCGGGATTCGGCCATCGCCGTGCTGGCTGACCCGGTCGCGCCAGTCAGCTCACGGACACGGCCGCGACGATGAGCGGCGCGCGACCGCCGATGCGGCGCAGTCGCGGGCCGTCGCGGAGCTCGCCGCGACCGAGCTGCCGGCGCGTGCCGGTGCGATCGGGCGCGACGCCAGGCGGGCCGCCGCCGAGCGCTTGTTCTGGTCGCCTCGGTCGACAGCCATCGCCGGTGGCACTGGCGTGCCGAGCGGCATGGCATTGCTGGTCGATGGCGAGCCGGTATCGACGCCAGCTGGAATGTCGGCGCTCTGCGACCCGGTCGGCGGCAGCCGACGCGGCGGGGTCTTCTCGGTGACCGGAGCCTGCGCGGCGACCGCGAAGTGCAGGCTGGCCGCGATCATCGCCACGGCGATGCGGGACAGTAAATTCATCGAAGCCTCCTCGGCGCGCGCCGATGCGGCACGACGGTGTCGAGTGTGAGCGCGTCCGACCGGCAAGTCCGTCGGACGGCGCCGCGCTCACGCGGCCGATTTCTTCGCCGCCGCCTTTCCGGCCGCCTTCTTCGCCGGCGCTTTCGGTGCCCGCGGCTCGAACGCGAACACGACCTTGCCTTCCTTGGCATCCCAGGCGAGCCGCGCCTTGAACTTGCGCCGCGTCTTGTTGGAGACGAAGCCCTCGAGCAGGTCGGTGGCGCCGCTGGCGAGCAGCTTGGTCATCTGCTCGCGTGCCACGGCCTGCTGCAGGATCACCTTGCCACTCTTGAAATCGCACGTCGTCGCCGGCCCGACCGAGTGCTCGCACACATAGTTGGTGCCGAACTCGAAGACGTTGCCTTGCGTTTTCGGGCACTTGCCGAGCGGCTCCTGCTCGCCGAAGTCGACCGGCTCGCCCGACTCGCCTTCGCGCTTGGCGTCTTCGCCGAAGTCGAACTCGAGCTTCCAGTTGTTCAGTTCCTCGTCGCGCACCAGCTTCAGTTCGGCGGTGAACGGCCAGCCCGCCTTGGAGCGGAAGCCCTCGAGCGGTCCGATGCGCTTGTCGCTCAGGAAGGCTTCGACCTCGGTCGGCTCGAAGGCGCGGCTGCCCGGAATCTTGCTGATCGAGAAGCCGCAGCCCTCGATCGGCGTGTGCGCCTTGTCGTCGGGCTTGCCAGCCGGAAAGCCGATGCAGGTGTAGCGGCGGTAGTTCTCCTTGACGGTGCCGCCGCAGTTCGGGCAGGGCGCGACGAGCGTCGTGTAGTCGCCGGGGATGGTGTCGCGGTCGTACTCCTTGGCCTTGCGAACGATGCGCTCGGCCATCTCGGCGATGCTCTGCATGAAGGTGTCGCGCTCGAGCCGGCCCTTCTCCATCTCGGCGAGCTGGAACTCCCACTGGCCGGTGAGCTCGGGCTTGGTCAGGTCCTCGACGCCGAGGCCGCGGAGCAGCGTCATGAGCTGGAACGCCTTGGCGCCGGGCACCAGCTCGCGGCCTTCGCGGTGGATGTATTTCTCGTAGATCAGGCCTTCGATGGTGGCGGCGCGGGTGGCCGGCGTGCCGAGGCCCTTCTCGGCCATCGCCTCGCGCATCTCGTCGTCGTCGATCAGCTTGCCGGCGCCTTCCATCGCCGACAGCAGCGTTGCCTCGGTGTAGCGGGCCGGCGGCTTCGTCTTCAACGCCTTGACGTCGACGCTTTCCGTGCGCGCCATCTCGCCCTGGGCCACTGCGACGAGGTTGGCGTCGTCTTCCTGCGCCTCCTTGCCGTAGACCGCGAGCCAGCCCGGCTTGACCATGACCTTGCCGTTGGTCTGGAAGCGGTATTCGGCATCGCCCTGGGC